>Ga0075125_10000508_pt1 | contig 17347 bp, 28 predicted proteins | sample AntAceMetag02UKN_FD_69810 | JGI IMG/M metagenome (GOLD analysis project Ga0075125, IMG submission 69810) | Saline lake microbial communities from Ace Lake, Antarctica - Antarctic Ace Lake Metagenome 02UKN | ecosystem: Environmental > Aquatic > Non-marine Saline and Alkaline > Saline | place... | reverse complement strand
AATAGAGCAATTATCATTATTCCACATAATATATATGCTATCCAAATCATTTTTTTTCTTAATTTAAATTATTATAACCCAACTTATACAATATTATCTAGATTATAGCTTTCTAAAATAGAACTTTTATCTACTATCACATCGGGCGGATATTCGGAACCTGTATTTCCACAGTATGAATCTGGGTCTTCCATCGTTTTTGCCTCTTCACTTGCTTGTTCCAAAGCTTGTTTAACATGAATTTTCGCAAATTCAATCATCATTTCAGTGCTTGTACATTCACCGTTATTTTCTAACATTTCGTAAAATAGTTCTTTTGCTGTTTTCATATTTTATATTTCATTGCCACATTTATCACACTTACCGCTATAACCATATCTTGTCATTGTATCATGGTCATTAGGACAATTTTCCCAGGTATATTTCTTGGGAAAGAACCTCCTATAGATTTTCCAAAACAACCTAAGCAATATTACAACTACGGTTATTATTCCGATTATCTCAAATATATTCATATCCTGTCCACTGTTAAAAATATTTCTTTGTAAAAAACCCAAACGCCGATATATTAACAAACAATCCAGCTAACAAAGGTGCCAGTATAGTATATTTATCTATTGGTAAAAACAAAATTAACACAATCATTACACCGATTATTATATTGATATAAAATAATCTTCACACTCATGCCAATCATCATCTATTCTACTTACGCCTAATCCGCCTCTTGAATTTTTATAACCAATAAATAAGCCTTTAAATTGCTCATTCTTATCAAGAAAATTTTGAAGTCTTCTATTTATATCGTTTGCCATAATTAAGGTTTAATTATATTTTTTGTAAACTTGCCATTATTTCCCCAGCATTAAACCAGGCATACATTTCTTTTATCTCCTTGAGATTATAATTCAATTCTCCATCATCACCAAGCCAACATTTGCAGAATTCTACATTAGTTCCATCTGTGATTGCGATATCACCTTCACTTGGCTCATCATCACCAAAAAGAGTCCATACAGCTTTTTTTTCAGGTTCTGTTACAATCATGTAATGAGAAGCTTCAACAATTTTATCATTTCCAAAAAAAGCCTGTCTATCTCTAAAATTTTCACCATCGAAGTGATATCTATCATAGTGTTTGTTATACTTTTTACAATCTGGAACAAAACACATATAGCTTTCTCCCTTTTTTAATTGTTTTTTTGTTTCGTCGGTTATTTTAATCCAATCCATATCATTATCTTAATTAAAAAATTATTGCCAAAACACCAAATATTATAATAGCAGCGGCCATTATACAATTATACATCTTCTGTTTTTTAAACTTCCAATAGCCCCCTCCTCCATAAGAAGGATAGCTTATCCATTCGTAAAAAAATCTTTTCATAATCTCTTTTTAAATTTCTCCATCGGGGTGAACCCAATCTTCACCACTAACTTTATATGATTTTTGAAGTTTCATTAATTTCCAATCTGGTTTCTCGCAGCCTCCGCAAATATACTCATCTGGTCGCTTTTCTAACAAACATTGATTTCCACAGGTAGCACATTCATATCGAAGTATTCTGTCCCCTTCATACTTAATAGCTTTCAATATAGCTCTTGCCCCATTAAGGAAACCATAAAAATCATTAGTATAACAGCTACATTCATCCTCAGCATATTCATTCTCAGCATATTTCTTAGCCATTTCTTCCAATTCCTTTTCAGATGGCATTTCTTCAACTAGCATATTTCTAACTAGCTTAATAGCTACCAATCCAGTTCCGTTAACTATTTCGTCTTTTTTAGAGATATCGGTTTTATTCCAAAGTTCTGGAAACCCATCAATTCCGTCCCAAGACACACTCCCTATTTCATATCCAATTTCTTTATGCTTCTTCATCTTTATTTGATTTTTTAAACTCTTCCGTTGTTTTATTAATTATCTCATCAGCCCACACGGTTGAAGGTACTTCTGCACTCTCCATTGCTGCACTCCAAACATTATCAACAAGAGCTCTAAGAAATTTTTGACCTGCGGGGGCATTGGCGAAATTATATTCCCCACCCCTTACACTTATCTCAATTCCAACCTCGGTCAACTCTTCTAAAAACTTTAAATATATCTTATTATCATTTAATAGTTCATAATACTCTTTCCTCTTCTCTGCGTCAGTGTTAAACGCCCTCATATCACTATCCTTTTTGATATATCCTCCTGGGAAAGTCATAGCATCTTCAACAAATCCTCTTACAAACGTTCGCATCTTTCTCCAGAAGAAAAATTGTATAACTTCGTCTCTACTCCACCACTTTTTGCTGAAATAAGAATCTGAAATGGTTGACCAAACCTTATATTTGGTTTCACCACTCTTCATAACTCTGGTTTTAATCTCTAGTCCCATAATTTTATATTTCTTGATTCATTGCGTCTTGCATATCTTTGTCCGCCACAGCCATAAGTTTTCTAGCAATTTCATATAAACCCTCAGGCCCAAACTTGTTTAACATTTTTTCTGCTTCATCATCTGAAATAATATTCCACTCTTCACGTCCACCCCCCATTTTATCCAAATCGAAAACTCTCTCAATTTCTTCTTCCTTTTCCTCTTTCTTTTCATAATTTCCCATCGCCTGTTTATTAAGGTCAAATCCCCATTGGTTTATATTTCCACATGTATCATAAGTTATGAGTTTGTTTTCGTAACATTCTTTTATTCCTGGCCACAACCCTGTCCATATATCTGGCTTGCCATCTTCACAATCGCATGATAATAATTGACCGCCACATACTAAACAGCGAGCAGTATCACAATTCACAAGGTGGATTTCTCCTGGCTTTACGCCGCAGTCGTGGCAATTACTATTAGAATACTCTTGTCTTTCTTTCCAAAGACGTTCACAAATTTCATCAATTTCTTTTTGGGTCAAGCCCTTTTGTTCTGGTGTGTAAAACATAATTTTTATTTTATAAGCAATTTGCTAATGATTTTAACCATTTTTTATCTTTCATTTTTTTGTGAAGAGCATGTAACTCTACAATCATTTCATCAAAGGTTTTGCCAGATACCATTTGTGATTCAGGATTTGGTATATTAGAATATGCCATTAATGCTTCAAACGGCGAATCAAAAAATATCTCACCAATAACTTCAATTGTTAAATTCTTATGGTCAAATTTACAACCATATAAAATTCCTCTGGCAGTTATTGGGATATCAGTCCCTAATATAGTTTTTAATGCGTCTTCCATTTTCTCTTTTTTATTTCACATCCTCTGGAACACTATCTCCGAGTATATCTTCCCAGTCAAAATAAGTTTGAACTTGACCTAAAAATAAAGCTCTAGACATTGTCCACTCAAAGTTGTTTGAAATTCTTCCAACTTTATCCCCATCATCATTATAATGAGGCATAGTTTGTTTAATTCCATGTTTTCTCATGACATCATAAAACATAATCCTACACTCCTGTAGGTTTTCAGTGCCATCAAATTTAAGATTGATGATATCTTTTGCCACATTACGCATGTTTGGCAATTCTTTCTCATTTTGCACATGTCCAATGAGTTCATTTTTCATTTTGAGAATTTTCTGAGTAAAATCCTTAGTTCTGTTTTTACCTTTAAAATTCTTATGGTAAAGGCCAATCTCGATTGCACCCTCCCAATATCCATCACTTTTTAATAAGTCGCTTCTATTCATAATTTAGTTGAAAGTGGTTCATATAAAGCTTTTTCTCCATGTGAAGTTCTTATACTGCGATGATAGTCGGCGGCTGATTTATATCCAGGCCATCCTAGCGAAGTTGCATATGGCTCATCTTCACACGTCCAGTTTTTATCACATTGATATGTTGTAATTCCTTTACATCCAGTGTAAACAATTATTTTGACTCCGTTTTTAAACTGAAACGCCGATTTAATAACTGGCTGTTCAAATTGAATGGGGGAGACTCCATTTATTTCTTCTTCTTTTTCTTTAAACTTAACTGGCTCTAAATGAGTAAAATTCAACTCTTTATTAAGGTCTATATTATATCCTTTCATTTTTCTAAACATCACCTCAGACAATGTTTCATCTAGTAATAACAGAGAATCATTATCATACAATTTCAGACTATCTAGGATAGACAACATGCATGCTGCCATGTTATGCACTTTTTCATTTACAACTGGATGTCCCATCGCTTTGCACTCTTCGGGGTCTTCACTCCAAAGTTTTTCTCCTGTCTCTAGGTCAATTAACGCCCAATGACTATGTGCGCCGTTGCAGGTAAAAACTTCTATTAATATTGGCTTTCCTAAACTATCTACTGATTTTTCAGGATATTTCTCATCATGACATTCTTGACAATATTTAGAAAATTCTAAGGCTTCATTCGGACAACCTTTTTGTTTACAAAGCACAATATCTTCATAAGAGACGTCTTGAGCTTCTTTTCGTTTTTGAATATCTGATTTTTCTTTCATAATAAATATTTTTATGCTACGCCAATCACGTCATCGCCAAATTTTTTTATTTCTTTGTTAAGACATTTTGGACAGTATAGCTTCGAACAATCCGAATCTGCTCCCCACCCATCTGGAAGATATCCTATTTCATCATCATCATTTATTATACTGTCAGCGTCACTATATCCAGATAGCGTCTGAACTTGACTTTCTTTTGTTACTCCACAAACATCGCATTTGTGTTCAATTGTAATTTTTACGGCCATAATATTATTAAATTATATAATCGTTTTCTTCCAAAGTTTTCATCTCACCCTCAGATATTTCCCTATTCTCAATATACATTGATTCTATCAATTTTTGAGAAATATGTTCAAGACGACTTTTCAACCTGGGAAAACTGTTATAAACACCTGTGTCAATATCATAATCTATTTCTTTAGAAATTCTTTTATTATCCATGCTTTACAGGTTTTTTTGGTTTACACCAATCAGTACAATCTTTGTTACTACTTGACCATCCTGAACCATTCCATCGCTCAAAATGCATCTTATCGCAACCTCTTCTATAAATTAAGTATCTATCTGGAATGGGGGGATGTGATTTTTCATCTTCCCAACTATATGGAGTCCAATCCATATCAAGAAAAAGAGATTTATTTACTGTTGCCCCACGAACATATCTATCTAATACAAAATTCAATTTACTTAAAAATTCTTCATCCCCCTCTATCTCCTTAATCATTTTATATTGATAGCTTAAATCTAAACTATTATCATCACATTCTCCATTTCGAAGAACTTGTTGAAAATGGGCGTCAATAAAATGTTCAACATGTTCATATTCTTTCATGTCTTCAATATCCGATTGAATATTTTTCTCTATTTCTTCTTTATCTAAATATTTCATAAAATTTTATTTTTTCCACTCTTCCTTAAATTCTAATATATCATCTATTATATCAGATAGTACACCTGGAGCATATATTATACAATCATCATTTTGATGAAGTTTTTCTCCGCTGATACATTTATATTTTTTACAATATTCTATAATTCTATTTGCAATTTTATCTTTTTGCTCACTAGTAACATCAACAGTTACCTTACAATCTCCGTCATACATGTCAAATTCTATAGTCCCATCTTTTTTCTCATCCCAGATTAACCAGTTTTTTGATTTTATAAACTCTTCGTAAACATCCACAATTCCATTATCCCAGGAAGTTACTCCATATATTGCTGATAGATGCCCAGAAATATATTCACTGTTTACATTATCAATAAGCTCTCCAATTCCTTCATTGAATATCGAATCGTCTTTGAGTCCCTTTTGATAAAGCTCTTCAAGTTTTGTGTAAAATTCTTCCTTGGTTAGTTTACTCATGATTTAAAATGTTTTACCCTTGTTTTGAATTTTCTTTTAAGCATGTTTTTATTTCCAATTATCCCTATAATTAATTTTTAGCTGATGAATTTTATTCGCTTTAAACATATACATCATAGCGTGGTCAGGTCTCACCATAACTCCTTTTTCCCCGTCAACTTCACCTTCCCAACCAACATATGTTCTCTTAACTCCCCAATCTTTTGTGACTGAACAATATAAAACAGAACCAGTATGCGATTTATATTTTCCAAGTTTATCATCTCCTGGTTTTCGATATAGAATTTCATCCGCAGCTTTTACGTACTTATCTATCTCTGGCAATGTTCTAAGATTAATAGAACCTTCATAGATATCATATGACGTTAGTTCATCCAATCTATCAATAAATCCTTGCCTATTAACATCAAGTCCAACAGAAGCTACGCAAAGAGTGCTAGGGATATGTTGAATTGCCTCTAAGGCAAATGCATCCCCGCCCTTAAAAACATCTTTACTTTGACTAATGCCAATAATATCTTCTGGTTTGAGTGTCATCGAATCTCCACCTCCATCGACAAAATAAACCTCATCAATATTATCTGCCTCTATAACCGAACTAATAGCGTCTGTGAGTCCGCCAACACTATGTTCACCTTTTTTATTTGTTCGGGAAAATAGGATAATAATATCTTCCAAATAATGCGCTATAAAAGGCTCAGCATATCTTCCTCTAAAATTAATAGTAGTAAATTCATCTATTGTTGTTGCCTGCTCGTGATACATGTTCCATTCAAGCGAATTGCTCACAGACGACTGTGGTGCAGGCCTAATTGAACCGAGGTAAACCGACTCATAGTTTGCATTTGCCTTAAACTTATAGTATAGTGGTAGACAATTTAACACGTCTAATCCGCCCCCCAATCCACATATTAACACATTTTTCATTCTTATACTTGTAAAATTTGTTCATACTTATCGCCGTCCCTCTTATGTAATCTCCAAAACGAACCTTGACCTACAAACAATTGGAATACATATCCATTGTAGAGCCATGTTCCAGTTAAGAAATCAGAGTCAAGTTTATCAATATGAATTGATTGATATCTATCTTGGAGCCAATCTAATAATAATGTTAATTTTTGGTTGGGGTAAGGTTCGCAGCCTCTCTTATAACAAGAGTTTATGTACTCCTCGTCATGTTCTGTTAATATTCGCTGCATGAAAGCATTAAAATCATTATTCTCAAAATACTTATCAACTTTGTCAAATCGAGCTTGCGACAATTTATCTTTATTGTCCCACTTCTCGAAAAACTCCTTACATTCTTTTTTTCCCTCTGGAGTAGCCAAATGTTCTTTTAATTTTGTTATATTAAATGTCATATTTACAATATACGAAAAAATGAGCTATTTGTTGCATAAATTATGTATGATTAAAATACCTAAAACCTTGAAAAACTTTCATAATTTTTTTTAAGGCAAAAATACAATTTTATTACCATATTTCCAAAAATCACTCCTATTTATATTCGAATATGAAACATTCAGGAGAAAAAACAATAAAAAAATTAGTATCAGAAGCGCTTCAAGGATTTCTTGATGAAGATTATCCACAGTCTTTTGACATGGATTATTTCAAATCGCTTACATCATTTTCAAATCGCATAGCATATTGCCAAGAGCACCTTGAGAGAATATCCTCGGGGAGTGCTAGAATTGTATATAAAATTGATGATGGCAAAGCATTGAAGTTAGCTAAAAACAAAAAGGGGTTAGCTCAGAACGAGGTAGAGATTAGTCATGGTCAGGATAGAATGACAGAAAGTATAGCTGCTAGGGTAATTGATTTTCACCCTGACAGTTTATGGCTTGAGATGGAATTGGCAAAGAAGGCAAGGATTCCAGATTTTAAAAGAATTACAGGTTTTGATTTTGACACTATCATGTGTACTCTGAAAAATTATTATTATGAAAATGAACCCTCTAGAGCACGGGGTTATCAGCCTTGCCATATTTCCCCAGAAACTTTAGAGGAGTTATGGGAAAATGAGTTTTTCTATGACTTGCGAGATTATATGATGAGCTACGGCGTTCCTGTTAGCGATATTACACATATAAGTTCTTTTGGAATTGTACAACGAGATTGGGGAGAAGACATTGTCTTAGTAGACTATGGTCTTAGCCATGATGTTTATGATACACATTATAGTCGATAATACAACTAAATTAAATCAAGAGTAATTTTCTCAACAATTTTCTTAACCCTATTCCATTCATCCTTAGTAACTGGACTTACCTCTTTATGTCCTATAAAAGGAGCATACTCATCCCAATTTGATGAGCCTAGCGGAGTGTCTTGCTCCATACTAGATTTTACAACCTCTTGATGACCATGGTTTATAATGTCAATAAATATTCCCTCTCTGTTGTGACTTCCTAAATCTATATCCATAATAATATTTCTAAACATCACTTCCACATAAATACGCCCAGGATTTGCCCATCTTTGAGCTGAATCTTTAACAGAGATATCAAAAAATACTCTCAATTTATCCTCTGTGGTTATTTCTACATGTTCAATATTAATATATGTAACTTCATCAGCGCTAGAAAGTTTTTCAATAACCCATCTAAGTTCTGTATATTCATCTTTTTCATACTTGTCTGGAATAGGAAGTATTCTAAATGGATTAGACATTATTTTTTCCCCATCTGTAAATAGCATATACTCTCCTGTTTCTGGAAACCATTTAATAACTTGGTGCTCTCCGTAAGATGGTTTAGAATAATACACATGTCTTCCAACAAGGTCTTCAAAACTCTTTATTTTTAAACGCTCTAATTCGCTTTCATACTCTTCTTTTGGAAAGTGACCAAACATCTTCTCGTCTACGTCTAACTCTTCGTTTAATGGTTCATTATCTGTCATTACATATGTAATATATCTTTGTAAATCGCCGAATCCCAATTTGGTAACAGGGCGGAAATAATCGTGTTTTGCAAATATATCACTTATTTCTTCAAAAGACAAATTTTGGACTTTTCTAACAAAATTCTTAAGTTCTTTATCTTTAATGTACCTAAATTCAATAACGGGTATTGATTCGCAACCAAGTTTCATAGCAGCCATTGCTCTGTGTCTACCTTCTTGATTTTCATGGTCGGAAGTATAATATATTGGAGGAAACTTATCCCCTTTCTTCATATCCTCAGCATACTTATTCACAAGTTCACCGTTAACAGGCATTAAAGCATCCTCATATGATAGACCGCCAAAATTTCTAGCTACAGTATAGATATATTTTTTCGGAGATATATAAACAAGTTGTGCTGTTTTTCTCTTAGCAATAACACTATATAAAGGTTTGTCAAATTCAACATACCTATATATATCATCCATATCAAAATAGTCTTCGCAGTTTTTATTACCTACAGATTCTCTTACTAATTTTTTTAACAATCTATTTTCATTTAAAGCATTGTAACGCCAACTGTTATAGATACTTTTATCATTAGCCTGAACAAATGCTTTTATATATTTATCTCCATTTGTTTTAGCTTGTAAAACTCTATGATTTCCGTCATACAACATGTATTTATCATTCACTTCATCATATACAACCTCAATAGGCTTTTTAATTTCTTGGCCAGGCTCAAATTCACGGTATTCACCTTTATCATCAGTCCAACTTCCTGGTTCTGGGTCTAACCCGTCAATACACTCAACAGGAATCATCATAAGCATTCCATGTTGAAGGTGATAATTAGCTCCCATTTTTACCATTTCATCTTGCAAATATATAGTTGTACTTAATGGTTTTGGTTTTAATGAGCATACATCTTCTACTGTTGTTTCTTTCTCTTCTCCTTCTGGAAAAAATTGGTAGAAAAACCACTTCATAAAGTCATTTTTCTTATATTTTAAAATTCCTCCATCATATTCAACGCTTTCAATACGTTCCATCTCTTTAATATTATCCGTCTCACGCAGTTCCCACTCCCCATTCAAATCAAAAGCGCCGATTAAAAATCTTTCTACATCTGAATTCATAACATTAGATTCTCTCACCAGTTTTCTTGCAAAAGATTCATTTATATCATAATAGTAATTTTCAATCTCCTCTTCTACTGCGTCCCAATGTGCAGGGGCACTAATTCTACTTCGGTCTTTATTTTCATGTTCAAGGTCAACATGAAAATCATCCATATTATCTAAGAAAATTCTCTTCATTACTTGTAATTGGTCCCATGTAGGTCTTCCTCTTGTATGCATAGCTCCACCACGACCATCAATTCTAACAGCTCCAGTATCGTCCATAAACGCATACATCAAATCAGTACCAGTTAAATCTTCTTTTACGGGAACTGCTAATTGTCTGTGGTCTTCTCCACGGTGCCCCATGCCTCCTGAAAAATCTATGAGAGTGCCATCTGGCATAACGTATCCTGCATTATATATAGATTCTGTGGTGCCTTTAGATTGAATTATTGCGTCTTCTACGGACATGTATTCTGGAATATCTGCCTGGTCGAGATAATCTTGAGGGTTTTCTTGTCCGCTAGCAAAATTTTCGTCTGTTAGTTGGTCAAGCTCGTCCATCTTTTCTTCCACGACCTCGTTAAAATCACGTTTATCAATTCCATGATTAAATAAAACATCTGTATCTTCTAGACAATCAGAAACATCTTGAGAAAGTAAATTGTTATTATACAACATATTAAGACGCTCTATCATAGCGTTATATCTTGCCACATCCGCCTTGGTTCGTATATCTTTTGGAAGACTTCTAAAAAACCAGCCTGTATCTACGGTCAACTTTTTGCTCATAATTACAATCCCTTTTCTTTAAATAGTTCATATAATTCATTTGCTGCGGCATTATTTATAATAATGTCAGATGTTGGCACACCTTTAGAATACGGTTTTAATTTAAGAGGGTCATCGATTAATTCACTTTCTACAAAATCTTTTAACATATTAGTATGTATACCATCGTAATCCAAATATTTATATCTACCAACCTGAACAACAAAATGCTCAGCTGTTCCCTTTTGTGGATTAAATATTACCCATATTGGAAAATCATAATATTTACTCAGTGCAGCCGCCAAGATTGCACAACCTCCCTCTGTCCAGGTGCCACCTATATATTTATCTAAAATTGCGTAGGCCTCTTCTGAATCTAAAATGGATTTTAAAGTAGGGTGAGGCACAACACTCTCATTAATCACTTTTTTGTCAATCACATCCCACTTCATAAGAGGAGACCAATTGCTATCTTTTAACCTTATTTCTAACTCTTCAACAGGAATTTCCCTTGTAGTTATCCATTCAAACCCCTGATTTTTTTCAAACTTTGGAGACAGAGAAAAATCTCCAGTCTTTATAGTTCTCAAAACAATTCCTTTACTAGGACCGCCTTTTGCGTTGGCGTAATATTCCGCTACTCTTGGGTCGCTAGTAAAAGATATATATGGTTCATTATTATTTGCAGCATTCAATCTCATTCTACCGTCTCTCTGCATTCTATGTACAGCCCCGTCGTGGGTACCATGATAGATATACTCACTCTCTGAACTTATCTCATTCAATTGTTTATCAAAATCCAATGGCAAACCTAATTCGCCAGCAAACCACTGAGCAGCCTCCATAAATAAATCATCATCTTTAGACCATGATTCAATCATTATAAACCTACCAGTATCAGACTGTAAAAATAATTTTAGATTTGGAAATTGTTGTTTGAGAGCATAGAATAAACCCTTCGCTTTTTGATACAACTCTTCATTTTTAGTAGATAGTTGTATACTAGTATTTTTATCCATATGCGGCAACCGTATCAGTACCGTATCATATCGAACCGAATCGTCTAAAGCCTCTCGAATAATTTTACGTAATTCCTTAATAATTTCACTTTCTTCTACATCTACAATCTCAATATTTTCTTTATTAAATACAGCAATTGATTCAATAGAACCCTCTAATTCTTCTTGTATTAAAATTGAATCGAAATTATTATCTTTTGCAGCGTAAAACGCATCGCCACAAGTCCAATAAGGTAATTCTCCAGAAAATTGCTCATCAAGAACATTTTCAATTTCTGATTTTGACATTCCATAACCTCTCATACTTTTTATTAACATTTTATAATGTTTTGGAATACTCGTATCAAAAGTGTTTGCTATATTTAGTTTGACATAATATAAATATTTTCCATAAGATTTTGCGTACTCTTTATCTTCTGTAAAAAACCAAGAGGGTATATCAAATTCTTGATAAGTTTTATTGTCAGTAAATTCAAAATTATCAAACTTACTTTCTGAACCGTGATAATAGATTTCTTGCTCCACAAATTTCTTTTTTATAAATATCGAAGATTTATTAAAAATGATAATGTGGAAGAAAAGTTATTTTCTAACTCGTTTTACTTTTCTAGTGATTGTGTTGCCAGACATAGAGATGATTATTTTACTTATTGCTTTTCTCTTAGCTTTACCAATTTTTTTCACAGAACGGCCAGAAACGCTAGGACTCATATCAGCCCCAATCTCTCCTTTAAAAACTTTAACTTTTTTATTTCCGCCGTAGCGTTTTAATTGGCGCTGTTTATTTTTGCTTAATTTCTTTTCCATATAGCCATATACGAAAAAATCATAAATTTGTTACTTTTTCATTATAAACTCAAAATCATCACCGTCTACATTAATGAGTTTATTATTCGAGCATTGGAAGTTTTTTACAAGGGAGTTTGCCAGAGTAGTTTTGCCACTCCCTGGCTGGCCAGCAAATAGGACTATCATAACTTAAACTTTTTCATGTACAAACTTATCTCTTATATATTTAGATAAGTATACTCCCTTAGAGGGCGCAGTTATGAGTGCCATATACACACTTTTAGGAACATCTAAATATTCATATGTCCCACTTCGTTTAAACTCAACTATTAAAGTATTCTCTGATTCAATGTAATCAATTTCCTTAATTGTTGAAGACTGTATAGTTTTCATATAAGTGCCTAATTTTCTTATAAATATTGTAAAATTTATAAAACCTCTAAAAAAGCATACTTAGCTAAACATAAATTTTTTAGCTTAATAAATCAATATTACCACGCAGAAATATGTTTAAATTACATTTTTTATTGTTTCGATGGTCTTTAACCATTCCACTTTTAAAATTATAAGTTCTAATCTTATCGCCCCGATGCCCGCTTCCAATCTGAGCTCTTCTATTATTAGAAACTTTTTTATCACTAAGGTTTCGATAGTGCTCTGACACTCTTTTGGTTAATTCCTCCCAAGCAATCTTTTCATTTTGCTCCTGAGTTCTTTGACTCTCAGAGTGCACTTTAATATTTGTCGGAAGATGAGTAAGTTCTACAACAGTTTCTCTGCGATTTCTATTTTGGCCTCCTGCGCCACTCCCTCTAGTATAAATACGCTTCACTTCCTTTCGATTTATTTCGAAAGATTTAGTTTTGCTCCCATCTAAAATGGCAACTGTTATTGAACTTGTGTGAACTCGTCCTTTACGTTCGGTTGGGGGTACTCGCTGGAATCTATGACCGCCAGCTTCTGATTGATAGAATTTCTTTACGCCTGGAGCGCTAAAGGCATAGAGAGGTGAATCCAGGTCTTTGATTTAGAACCTGACATTTAAAATTTTGAATTTTAGCAGATTTTTGGTAAACATCTGCCATCTCGCCTACAAGTAGGTCTGCATCTTTACCACCCTCGGCGGCTCTGATTTCTAAGATAATCTTTTCTTTCATGACAGTTTTTTTTTGATATTTATAAATAAATATACGAAAAATTATTCAAAATTCAAAATGGAGAACAAATTTAGAATACTCATAAGAGAACAATTAAGCAGAATCTTGCAAGAGGATGATAATGTCGATTGGGAAATGTATGAATTAATGGACAAAATCAAAAATGAAATGATGCATGATTTTTCCCAAAAAGTTCAAGAGCACAAATTAAAACATGGATGTAAACTTATAGACCCCTCAGATAAAATAGAAGCTGACAAAAATCAACTTTCTTTATTTGATAAGGATGAATATTTAACAAAAGCCGAAGAAATAGAACCATATTGGGATTGTAGTGAAGTAGAAAATGAAAAAGATTATAATTATAATTTTGAGGGTAGACAACCCTGGACACTAATTCCCATAGATACTTTGAAAAATGTTTGGTGGAGATTTGCTAAAACGCCACCTGGTATTGATATTCCTCCAGCAACAATTAAAACTCTTGACAAAATTGTTAACATATTAATAAATAATATTTTTAAAATAGATGTAAACACTGAGATGACTGGGCACCAAAGCTCTGTCCCTGACGAAGAAGAATTTGACAATTGGGGGATATCAGAAGAAGATAATGAAAGATGGTATGGAGATTATTGTGAAGACGATATGGAAGGACAAATGAGAATATCTGATTATGCCTTAGATAAATTAATGAAAAAAATTGTGGAATTTAGAGAAACTGATGACCCACATAAAAGATTGCAAATTGCAGATGCAACATTAGAAATTATACATATGCGCTCGGATATTGCTGGTTGGTTTGTTGAGGGTGGTTCTTCGGCTTTAGCACAACTTTCAGGATATGAAAGAGACATGGTAGCTGAGGTTAGAATGTTTGTTCGAGAGCAAATAAATGAAGCTTTAAACGAAAAGAAAGACAAAATCTTTACCAAAAAGTTTGACCGTTGTGTAAAAGCAGTCAAGAAACAAGGTGAAGGTGATGCAGCATATCCTATTTGTATGAAAAGTGTTGGCAAAAAGAAAGCTGTTCGAAAATCTCACCAAAGAGCTGATGAAGAAGTTCATCTGGGAGCAGACGTTTACAGAATGGATAATGGTATGGACAATGCGCCAATGAGCGAAGAAATAAACGCCTCAGAAGCTCACACAAGTAAAAATGCTATAAAAACACTAGTAAAAGGAAGTAGAAACATTGCCTTTGTTACATTACAAAGTGATTCTCTGATAAATAGGTTAAAAACAAAATATGGAATAGATTATTTGGAAGTTCCAGAAAACCCATACGGCGCTAAAGTATTATTTAACCCAGATGGTTATAAAGATGCAGTGGAACTAAAAAATATAGCCAACCAGCATGATGGATTTTTACCATCTACCCCAGACAAAGCAAGTTTTAATACTATAGAAAGGATTGGACAACTTTTAGGATATAAACAAACAGATATAGATACATTTATAGAAAAGCAAAGATTAAAATATTCGTTAAATGAATAAAAAAAGCCCCTGACTAATGGGGCTTATTCATTTAAGGCAATAATTTAAAATCACCACCATAAATTTTTCTTAATTTTTCGTTTCGTGCTAGAACTTCATATTCTGCAGCTTTTTTATAAGCTTCGAATTGATTAATAGCTGAAACGTAAAATTGTAGCGTATCACCACTCGTAAGCGTGATTTCTACCAGCCAATACTTTTTAAGGAAAGGTTTAAAAGTTTTTTCCATAAAAGCTTTTGACCGTTTTGAGTCTTTCTTTTTAGAATCTATCATATTCAACGTAAACTAATACGCCAACTATGATGAATTGAAAAAGCTCAAATAATTTATAGCTTTTGATGAGTATTCTAAAGGTTCCATTTTTATTAATGTCATTTTTTGTGTTTTATGTTTCACTTCATGCAAAGTTTTTCCAGTAATAGGACATTTAATTTCTTCATTTCTCAACATTCGAAGAAATTCTTCCTTATCTATATCAACTTTTATTCTTATAAATGGCAAAAACATAGTAATTTTTTTTAAATACAAAAAACCCAAACTACTTGATAAGAAATTTGGGTTTTTTAATAAAAGCCTGAGATTATAGCTTTAAGTGAGCCATCTTTAACGAGATTATCCAGCTTCAATGCCTATCTATGGTTCCTCGCGTTATCCACACCCCTTTCGGAACGTATCAACTCAATCTCGGTCGAATTGTTGAACGACCAACACTGCGATGCAAACTACTCTACCACTATTCTGCCACTCAAGGCCAATTAAACCTTTTCATAACTTTTCATGATAATCCGACTCGCTTTGCGGGCTACGTCGTCCCTAGTTCCGTGCACAACCGAAGTTGATTACAGCCAGGGTTTGAGAGACCTTTGGTCTACACCGTCACTGGACTTTTGATTGATTTTTTATCAGATTGGTTTAATCTCGATTCTAAGTCGAAACTCCCTTTTGAGGAATCATTTGCTATCACAGTTGTAGGACGTGCCAGTAAAGTAGCTTCGTTTCGTTGAAAAACAAAATACTACACACCCCATGCGTGCTTTGCGGGCTACGCTCTCAAAATTAATCCAGTTTTCATATCAAGAACCTGAGTTCCCCAAATCATTTAAACTTTCTTAACCTTAAATGGTTGTCGCTCTGACGTCTGCTAACTTCAAACAAACAACCTTACCTTTCCTATTAACCAGTTTCCTAATTTCAATCGCCTAATAGCTTTTTGACGATACTTCCTCAGACAGTTGTCCCCTAGAAGTGTACTTAGTATTGCGAGCTTAACCTCTAATTAGACGAATCTAACTAAAAGCGGAGGAGGTACAACCCATCTCCTTTATGCCTGTCACCAGGTTTATTATTCCCTTCTCCGAAGATTAGGGACTATCCAACAACTAAGTTGGAAATGACCGCCCGCGGCCATGAATATTTTCAGTATGTTAAAGAACTTTTTTGGTTGCGACAAGTGTTTTGTTTGTCGCTTGCTTTCTAGTCTACGCAACAACCTAAAATTTGTTGCAAATAAAAAGCATTTTTTTTAAAAATTTATTTGAGATGTTTATAAAGAGCTATTATACCCCCATGTTCGCCACAAATATTTTTTCAAAGAACATTTTGATATTATATATATACCAAAATTTTATAAATCCAAAGATACACCTATTTTTTTTTGAAGTCAAGGAAAATCTACATATTTATTAAAAAAATTCAAATGGAGAAAGAGATAAGGAAATTTATCAAAAATCATATAGATACTATAATCCAAGAAGGGACTTCGAATTACTACCCTGGATATTCTAGTGATGATACCGCTGACACCTTATCTACAATAAGAGATAAAACATCTCCGATTGTAAATAAAGAATTGAGAAAATTAGCTAAAAAACTCCTGAAAAATTTCTCTAGCGTAGTTGAATCAGAGGAAGAAGGAGAGTTTTGGCAAAAATTTTTAATCGCAAGTCTTATTACAACCTCTCTTCAAGATGGATTTTATATAGAGCCGAAACTTATAAAGACAGCAGAACAATATTATAAAGATGTGCTTAATCACCCTGATAAGAAAAATTACTTAGTAGATAGTTTGAAAACTTTTAATGAGCAGGTTGAAGAAACTTTAGAAGCTTTAAAGCAGGAAGAAAAATTGGGGGGTGGAAAACAAAAAGATTATTATTACGCACCAGGCTTCATGGATAGATATCAAAGAAAAAACAAGTGGAATTAAAAAATAAAATCATGGAAAATAAAGTTAGATTATTAATAAGAGAATTCGTAGATAACTATCTTAACGAT
>Ga0075125_10000501_pt1 | contig 17525 bp, 28 predicted proteins | sample AntAceMetag02UKN_FD_69810 | JGI IMG/M metagenome (GOLD analysis project Ga0075125, IMG submission 69810) | Saline lake microbial communities from Ace Lake, Antarctica - Antarctic Ace Lake Metagenome 02UKN | ecosystem: Environmental > Aquatic > Non-marine Saline and Alkaline > Saline | place... | reverse complement strand
AATAGCTTTTGACGTGTTCAAATTGAGCGTGTCGACTCTTTTATAGCGTTCTTTGATGGTTTCTACTCACAAGGGTATATTGTATCATTATTAACGATTGTTAATAGAATAGGGTGTATTTGAGGGTTATTATGAGGGTATTTTATAGGGTATATTATCATGAAACAATCTGGTAGGTGTAAACAAATGTTTATATTTTCTTGTAATAAAAGGTAATACGCACAGGGTATGTTGTACACTGTATAGGGTATATTCTATGAAATATGGAATACTCAATATATAGGGTATTTTATAGGATATGCTGGTTTTTGGAAATTATAGGAAAGGATGTTCCATTTTCTGGGAGAAACGGGTATGAAAAAACCGTATACACTTGTTATACGGCATCTCATTTACTCAATATGACCAAACATTGGTCTAGCATATACCAGATGGCTCTATATACTCCTCTACAAGAAGCAATCTTTTTGTTTCAGAATTAGCCTTTAATTTGGGTGTTAATTGCTGTTTCGTGTATTTAATTCCTGTTAATTTGGCGTTAATTTCAAGTAAATCTTCCGAAAATCGTCTTTTTCTTGCTCTTTCAGTCATTAATTCACTGATAAATGGTACCGGAAGACCCTCTTTTATCATTATTACTGACTGTTCTTTACAGAACTTGTCAGTTTGATACTTCCATGCACCTGTAAACCACTCTTCTTTTTGCACAAATGAGGGTGTATTTGCCATACAACTTATCACATTGTTAATAACTATGTCATTTTCTATCAACATTTTATAAAAATCCTTTACACTAAGTGATAATATTTCCTTAATTGCTCTTACTCTATCGTGTATTTCTTGCCCTATCGTTAAGTAATTTGTCAATATTGAGTGTGTTCTTCGGTAGTAAATGTGGAAAAATCCCTTACTATCTTGTGTATTATTACACATCTTGATATAAATTCTATCTAGTATTTCACCTTCCATTTTACAATCTTGTGTATTTTCTTTGCTTCTTTTTCTTAACATAATGATAATTTCCTCCTATTTTTTATTATAGTGTGTATAAATAGCCTAAATGTGAACAAAACTGGAAGTTAAATAGGTGTATTTTCGATACTTTTTGTCTTACCCCCGTGTAATTATGACACTTATTATTACACTTTTATGGTACTCAAAGCCTGTGGTATCAAGGTGTTCACTAGGTTTCTAAAATGTAATTGTCCTAAAACACTAAACTGGATAATCTGTTCACGTTTTTACCAGTTTTATTATCACTTCGTTAATCAGCTAAAATACTACATCGTGTACTATAATTCTATTATATCACATATGTTAATACTCTGCAAGTACCGCTATCAGAGGCTTACAGCCATAATAAACCAAAAAATGAACCACCTAGTGGAACCTAGTGGAACCTGGTGTGAGGTAGGTGAAGGGGTAGTGAAGGGGTAGTGGAACCCAGTGTGAGATAGTATATAGTAGTTGTTAAAGGATGTCTTTGCATAGTGTATATATATATATGATACATACTCATTAAAGGTCTTCTCTCCCGCTCCGTATTTCTCTCTTTCATGGGCTTATACACACTATAACAGTACATTGTATAAGGGACACCTCCATGTATCACTCATACACTGTACATACTGCTATTTTTACTAAAAGTTACATTCTTGCCGCGAAAATTATCTTTCAGAAATGTTGCTATGACTTACTTTAAGGGTCTTATATCTATCGTTAATTCTGACCCTAAGTTCTTAGCTATTGATATATTATATTTATTGCATGATTTACCTGTTTCTAAGCTTACAAACCATAAGTCACTCTCTATCAGTGTTGCTACATAAGGTATGTTACTTTCAGACATTACTATATCTCCCGCGCAAACTTCTTTATCTTCTATTACTATAATATTAACTTTCATGTTTTATTTCTCCCCTTTCATTCTTTCTTCGTATTCTAGTATTTGTTTCATAGTAAGCCATATAGGTTTTATAACAAAACTTCTATGTAACTTTTTCATTTCCTTAATGTGTTCTTCTACACTGTTATAATACAATCTGTTTACACTCCTATTACCCCAATTTAGGTAATACTCACAATCTGACTGTAATCTTCCTAACATCATATAATTATGTTTTTCTTCCCTTCTCTCTTTTAACCCTTCATATACTATTTTCAAATCAGATTGTATAGGGTACGAAGGTTCTCCCTCAACCTGATTATCACAGCTATATAATTGTGGATTATCGCTCCCTAAAGTAGTATCTTTATATAGGGTTTTTGTTTCTAAACATAGATACACAGGTCTATCCCAAGAGTCTTCTCCTAAATACTTCATAGTTCTTATACTACTCATGGCTTTCCTCCTTCATACTCAATTTCATTCGTAACAGTATTGATATACTCTGCATCAGGACGGTTACAATCTAAAGGCTTTAACTCCATATGTATTGCTCTTGCCGATATAGTAATAACAGACGTATCTTCTTGTATTGTTATCTTATCAAAATCACTCATGAAGCGTTCCCACATACACAAATTAGGTTTGTGGTACTTCATATTATAATGTTCAAATACACAATCCTTTGCTTTATCAATTAATTGTTTTTTTGTTAAAGTTAACCCTGTTGAATAATATATAAGGACATCTGCACCTTCGCATTTATGTATCTTAACTATATAATTGGTCATAGTATTGTATTCCCCCATCGGGGTAAGAAGGTCGTGTCATGACCTTCTCTCGTTTGTATTAAAGTATAAGGTGCTGTCTCTTCTTCCCCGTGAATATTCTTACTGTAACATGGCTTCTTTATAAGTATAGCTACTGAACCATCAGATATTACAGTATCAACTACTTCATAGTTCTTCCCATCTAATTCTTCATACATATTACTTCTCTCCTTTTTCTCTTAAAGTATCAACTGCTCTTATAGCTGCGCCTTCTCCATTATCTCTGTCATACATTGCAGGGTCAAACTCTACATCACTTGTTAGATTTACTTTCATTACTTTCCCTAAAAGGTAATCAATATCTATTTCACCTGTTGTAGTATGGGTGAGTTGACAAAGTATTCTTCGTGCTTGACTGTCAGTTAAATCATCTGGGTGTAATCCTGGCTGTGCATTTAAACCTTGTACTTTTGAATTGTTAAAGAGAACTTTCAGTACCTTTGCTTTTTCTAAATCTTTTATACTAATCATTATAATTTCTCCTTTTATTATAATTCTGTGTATTAAAAAAGAAGAGGTCTGTATTATTCCTCTTCTTCTTTACATATAAGAAATTCCCATTAAGTTTGGTAGTGTCTCACTCAATGAGTGGTGTTTATTACACCATACTAAACTATTTCTATCCAATCTTCTGCGAAAAGATCCACTTGCGAAGGTTGCCAAGGTAGTTTTCTTGTTCCCTCTTCACAATCTGGTACTGTCATATACAAATATGGATGTGTCATTTTACTGTTCTGGTCTGGTCTCTGTGCCCTTAAAGTCATACCACTTGCATTCCATCCTTTACGGGCAAATGCTCTCCCGTTCTTCATATGTTGCATTGCTGTTCCAAAATCATACTGTTCTTCCATTAGTTTTCTCCTTTTCTTCTCTTGATATTCTTTATCTGCTAAATGCATAAGTTCTTTAAGTTTCGGTTCTTCTTTCACACGTTTATTAATTTCCTCTTCAACATTCAACTCTTCAAAATAAATATCTTCTTTACATGGCTTTCCTATCTTGGATACTGGTGAATTATTGTACACTGTTTTCACAACTGCACTCCTTTATTGTATTATTAATTGTTTCAATCCACGCACCTGCAAGAGGTGCGACGTGTTTCATTTCTACTATGGGTCCCCCCAGCAAGGAATTGAACCTCGCATCAGTCGCTTTAATCATACTGATAAGCACTTCTTCTCTGGTCACCTAGTCGGGACTTGAACCATACGACATCTCGTGTGAACATATCACACCGCTTTACGTTAAGCTACAGGTGTTAAATCAGGCTTTCTTTTGATTTACTTGTTCGCGCCTGTACGAACAAATCTTCAACTGTTTCATTATCCTCGAGATAAGCACTTCAAACAAATCTCCTATAGCACGTGTTTCATTTCTACTATTGGTCCCCCAGCAAGGAATTGAACCTCGCATCAGTCGCTTATCAGGCAACTAGCACTTACCATTTGTGCTACAGGAGTTAAATGAGGGGACACATACCCTTATATGCCCCTCGTGGATTTTACACAATCCATACATATGCTGTGATAATATGTCGCTAACACGGTCACTGTCATTTAACTCTTATGATGTTCGTCCTACCATTGGACTATGGTGTCATATGGAGACACCACTTGGACTCGAACCAAAATCTAACATATTAATTAACAATCGTTGATTTAGCAATCATTTGTACTCACTAAGCCTTTGATGAAGAGTCTAAACTGTTATTGTTACGTGTCTGCCAATTGCACCACTTCTCTTCAATAGAGAAGATAGGATTTGAACCTATACGAGTAACTTATTATTAGTCTAAGCTTTCAAACTAAGCTTGTCATCAAAATTATAATATCACATCAAGATTATTTTAGCAAGTACTGAAATATGTTATCTCCAATATTTACTGAGTCGGCTTCTATCATGTTTGCCGCTTCTCTTGCTATGTTAATTGACCTAAGTAATAATTCACATCTGTTAAGTATTTCTCTCTTTCTTAACGATGTGATAGCACCGCTCAATTTTGTTAACTCATAATAACCTACTACAACATCTTCGGTAATCAATTGAGTTTGTGCCGGGAACTTATCTGTAGCCTGTGACAATATAATAGCTCTCTGTATTTTCTTGGTCTTTGCTGTTGAAGTAGGTTCTGTTCTGTATAGTCCTGTGCTTTCATCTCTTTCCCAATCTTCTGCTTCTTCTAACAAAGGTAGTGCTTTAATGAAAGTAGTTACATCTTCTACCTTCTTCTTTAAGAATAGCAGGTGAGTGGCAGGTACATTCTCAGCAATCATTATACCCTCTACTGAAAGGTTAGTAGTGGCTTTTAAATTGGCGTAATCAATTGATGCTTCGATATTGATTAGGGACGAATACGCTTTCGATAGAGCATTGATGTGGTCTTCTACCCTTAGCTGCACTTTGGTTGTCTCTGTTGGGAATTCATCTCCACCTTCTACTTTACTCTTGAACTTCTTTACTGTACCTAGAAAGTAGGCGAATGTTTTTGAGCGGTGGTGTAGTTCATCCACTTCTGATTTTACTCTGGTTGTAATACCTTTCTTCATTGCTAGTAATTGGTTTAGCTTTAACATAATTGTTTCCTCCTCAGAATTTTATTATTTGGTAAAAAAAAAATAGAGATACTTGTCACAGTTATAAGTACCTCACTTAATGGTGTTCTTTCACATGGACTATATCTTACCACCTCAAAATAAGGGTGTCAAGCTTATTTAAAGACAAAAATTTGCTATTGGTTCATCTTTCTCTTTTATTCCTAATGGACAATTATCTATTAACTCCTCATCATTTACAATCATAAGACCTTCTTCATCTACTTGTAACTTACAGGCAAACCCATCATGTAAAAAAGGACAATTGTCACAATCTGTTATCTCTTCTCTCACTTTAAAAGTATATTTAAACATTCATGATATCCTCGTCCTCTTTCATTATAATATCCATTGTACTTGCTGAAAACTCATGTAACATTTTTAAGTGGTACTTACACATAGCAAAACCTTCTACTGTTACAATTAACCATGCTACAGCTTCTTTATTACATATACAACACACAACATTCTTTCTATCTTCCTTGGGTATAAAATCTACTCTTAAAGGGTTTATTGTCATTCTTCCTGATGCTTGCTGCATAGTGTCGGGTCTCCCTTCATTCTTCTGTTTACTTCTGCTCTGAATATTTCGGGCAAATTCTTTTCGTCCCTCTTTGCTATTCTGGTGTCTCTCCAAACTCTCTCCGAAAATTCTAAAAAGGATTGTAACAGCTTTTTTATAGAACTCTCTGCAATACTGTCCAAGTCCACATCCATTCTGTCTTTCGCTAACATCATCCGTACTGCTGTCTTCTGGTCTTGTGTCAAGTCTACTATCATCTTGTTTATACTCTCCTTTAATGTATTCACTATCATCGTTAGAGATAGAGTTTATTAATTTAACTGCAATCCATATTACAATAAAACCTATCAGTCCCATACCTATTGCAACATATACTGCTATCTGTATTTTAAGCTGCATAATCACCCCTCATCTATATTGGCTAAATCTTCTCTGATACCATTAACGATTTCACAATCAATAAAACCATTATCATGTGAGGCTATCAAATGGTTTACCATACCCCTATATATTTCTATCTTCTTATCTTTATTCACAGATACTATCCTAAGAATCTCTATCTTCTCTTCCATCTGATGTAAAAAATCATACATCTTATCCAATCTAACATCTTTTTCACACTTAGGTTTACTATTGGGTTTACTATTGTGTTTATTATTACCTATTAATTCTTTATCAACCATATTGTTTAAACGTTCTTGTTCAGTCATAATAATCCCCTTTCAGTACAATTTTCTAAACGACTCTACACCATACATTTCTTGTACAGCTATAGAGTTACCAAACATTCGCGGTACGAATACAATAGGACATTGAAGAAATATATGCTCTTCTGTTCCTTTAACTCTTACATACACTGTACCTTTTGATAAGCTTACATAATCATCCCCGTATACCAGCTCTTTACTCGAGTGCTTGTCTCTCAAGTACTTAATAATCTTCTCTGTGTCAACTTCCCTCTCAATATGAATAAGAACACTATCTCCTTCTTTAACTAAAAAAGATAATGCTCCCTCTAAATATTTGTAACGCAATATAATCAACTCCTTCTTCAATTGAAAGCATTAATCAGTGACAACCCTATAATATTTACCATTCTGTTAATTTTGTTTTCGTCTGTCTTAGATATAGCATCATAATTAATTTCATCAAATAAAGACCTAATCCCAACTACTGCACATATCGTTACATGACCTACTTCTTTAGTTGTCTTTCCTACACCAATCCCTGGCTTTAATGGTTCATCCATAACTACTATGCACTCATTACTATCACTTGTACCTAAAGACGAGTCTATTGTGATTATAAATGGTTTCTTCTTGCTAATCTTTTTTACTACCTTTTCATAATTTAAAGCTGTTACAGGTTTCTTCTCTGTCCCATATGCATAAAACGTATTCTTACAGTATGCTTTATTTCTCTCTAAATATGAGCCAACTTTTGGACCTATACTATCACCAATATATTTCATACTACCAATACATAAAATCACACGGATATTATCATCTTGACAATCATTAAATACTAAACTCTGTATGTGTTCTGTAACCTTCTTAACACAATCTTTATCTTCATAGTGTACGAATTGCCTCATAGATTATTTCCCCTTTTTATCTCATCGACTTCATGCTGTGTTGCTATCTTGATTTGTAAAAATGCAGGATTTTTAATAAGCATTATACCCAATGGATATTTTCTGCCAATATCAATAAATTCATTTGAAGTAATTTGTATTCCCTGTGGGTTACCACTTTTGTATACTAGAATGGTGACTATGTTAGATAGTTGGTTTAGTAACTCTCTAACTTCTTTGACTTCTACACCCATTGAATTTATCGTTTCGTTAAGTTCTTTGATTGCTTCCAGTTGTATTGCTTCTCTATTATTCTGTTTTCTTTCTTTGTTGAACCAGTCTTTCATAGAGCACCTCTTTTCTAATAGAAGTGCCCCTAAAAAGGAGACACTTCGGGTTCAAAATATGACATGATTGTTATTGCTTGAGTACGTTTTCTATCTTTCGTTGTTCTTCTGTTTCTATACCAATTTTTAAGTAGATTCTCTGCGGCAATATAATAAGCCTCAATATTTTTTAAATCTCTAAACTCTTGTTCTAAATCATCTCTTGATACGAAATACCACTTTTCATCAAGTTCTCCAAACTCTTTCTCGTAATAATTCTGTGTTTCAAAATGTTGCTCTTTTGCTTTTTCCACTTCTCTCTTTAGTTCATTTTCTGTCATCAATTTCAATAATGTAAAATGCTGAGTATTGTACATATGACAACTCCTTTTTATTAGTTTGTTTTTGTCTTTCACAAACATCATATCACATTGAAAAGTAGTGTCAAGCTTTGGAATTGAGCTCCTCGTCTTTTAATGCCAAATCTTTTATCTTGTTTAATATGTTCAACCCTACAGTTAAATCTTCTACAACTTTGGCTACATTCTCAGGAGTACTCATGGAGTCTAAAGTTTCTTTGAAGACCTTTTTAAGTTCTGGGTTTTCTCTAAATATTCTTTGTATATTCTTCTTAGCTTCTTCTGCCTTTTCTTTAGAAGTTTTACTCATTTTTCTCCCCTTTCACTTCTATTATATTATTAATATCTATAATATCTTTATTACTTATTACTGAATTCTCAACCTCTTTTTTTGGTTCTGGTTCTGGTTCAAAAGAATCTTTACCTAATCTGTTTTTAAAGAGTTGTTCTATTATACTTCCTTGTTGTGGATTTGTAACTTTAGTTTCCTGCTCACATGATCCATCTGCTTTTAAAGTTGTAGTTTGTCTCAATATTTGTGATGAACTATTGTCGTATAAGTTCTTTAATGTAGTTAGTAGTCTGATGTTTTGGTCAATCATAGCTGTTAAAGTACCATCAGGTACACCTGAGTCTAAGGTTTCAAATATCATAGCGCGTTGCATACGTTCAAGGTTCATTGCTATAATACCCTGTATAGCTTCGATTATATCTGTCATATTTCTAGTGTCAAACCTCTTGAACATCTTACTATAAGCACATACATACCCCGCTTTAAATTCTGGACAAGTAGCAGCAGAATAGCATCTGTCACAAGCCAATTTAGGGTACTTCTCAGAGTACATTTGTTTTGGTCTGTGTACGCTCTTCTGACCCTTTATGAACTTTCCTCCTTCATCTCTCACAGGTATTATATCTGTACCTTTAAATATCTCTTCATCCATAAGGTCAATAGGGTCTGTTGTATTCTCTGGAAGTAAGTTCTTTAAACTCTCTTTAACTTCCTCTTCTGTTAAATCTATTATATCGTGGGTTTCTTCCATCATGTAGCTCTCACGCTCTTTAACTACTCTATCGAATGTTGTTCCTTTGAAAAACAACTTATCGTTCTCTCCCATTACAACATCAGTAAAGAACGATGTGAGTTCTTCTATTCTAGCATCATCATCCTCACACATAGAGTTCAGATAGAAGTTGTATAGGTTTTTAATCGTGGTTTCATCTTTGAGATAGTCTTTAAGGAATAGTTGGTTATACCCTTCTTCTTTTCTCTTTATGAATAGGGTACAATCTAAAACTATATCCATAACACCTTCTGCTTCTGGGTTTATGTTTAAATCTTTTGCATAGGCTTCTGGCTTATCAAATTCAGTCTTTCCCTCACACCATTCTAAGCTAGGGAACTTAACTTCTACTAAAGACTTGGGTTTTGCTACAGCAGGTTTCAACCAGTACATTCTGATGTGCAGGTGGGTTCTTATATACTTCTCTGCTTCCATGAAAGCTATTATATTGGCTTTAACCATTTCATCAGTGTCTTCATCTAGTAGGAGTTTTCTATTTATACCCAAAGCTTCTATCTTATCTAGGTACTCACCCTTCCACTTATCTTTTTTGAGTCGTGTCATCTTCTTACCTGTCCAGAAATTTATCTCCCCATACTGTAATCCGACTAACCATGTCGTACTATCTGAACTGTAGAATGGTAATTTTGGGAGAATAGCTGTCTTGGTCATACCATATCCATGGCATAGAGAGTTGTATTTCTCTGCTGTCTTTAATTTTGCGAAGTATGCTGTGAAATCTAATGACACCCCGTTAGTATTTATTCCCGAAAATCCAACATAAGGGTATCTCTCACAGTACATATCCCAACTTAAAGCAGAATTGTCATGCCATACGAAACAAACAGGTATGTTATTCTCTATCATGAATGGTTCAAAGTACTCTTTGTTCCATCTATCTACTACATCCCCACCTACTAGATTCTCAAAATCAAAATTAGCTATGGCAAAGATGTATTCTTTATGGTTTTTAACCCACTGTAGATACTTCTTTAGATGCTCTTCCCAATACTCTACTGAATAATCTTCGTACTCAGCATTGTTTTGGTAGGTATGTGCACCAGAGTCAATGAATAATCGTACATCTTGACCCTCAAATCTCTGCTTTATATCAATACTCTTACCCTGTATGTAATGATAGGACATAAGGAAACTTCTTATACCCAAATCATACAGGATTTTATAGTATCTATCGTTCTCTACTCCTGAATAAATGATTGTGAATAGCTTAGATGTATCCATTACATCTCTCATGTTTGACATAAACCCTCCGTATTACTCATGTACTCTATAAGTTCTGAAATATTCCGTCTATCTTTCATACTTAAAGGTAACTTTTCATCATCTGTCTCTTTAAATATGCATCCCAACCATTTATAATCACAATAGTTACACACTCGTTTCAAAGACTTCACAACTAAGTCTGCCCCTCCCATATGAAAATTATCACCCGATACTAAAATACTGGCGAACATAACATTGTATAACTCCCCTTTAACATTAGGCATATATAATCTATCTAAAAATGACTTAGCTTTGGCAGTTAGACCAAAGAAATATATAGGACTAGCAATAACTATTACATCATATCTAGTTATTTCTTTTAAAACATCAGTCAATATATCCTGTGGTAAAGGACATTCATCTAAACACCTATCACAATGAATACATGCTTGTATCGGTCCCATGTATAAATGAAGGTATGTAGAAGTATGACCTTTTTTGGTTAGGGTTTTTCTAAACTCTTCTACTAACACTTCGGTGTTTCCATCTACTCTAGGACTACCTGAGACAACTAAAACTCTCATTCTTCACCTGCCATTTTAAAAAACATTTCTCTTAGCTTCATGGCTCTATCTTCTGTCATTTGTAAGTTCCAAGCATCGAGTACTGTATCTGTAATACCCTCACTTTCTATCCCTCGACTTGACATACAAGTATGCTCTGCCCTTATTCTTACAATAATAAACTGAGGATTTATAACATCAGTTAAATACTGAAGAATATCCTTTACAAGCCTCTCTTGTATTTGAGGTCTTTTACTAAAATATTTCACTACTCTTGGTATTTTAGACAAACCTATTATCTTATCCTCGGGCAAGTATCCTACATCAACTGTACCCATGAACGGTAACCAATGGTGTGAACACATAGAATAAAACTTTATATGCTTAATTACAACAACGCCTGTATTTTCCTCTAAAGGAAATGTTTTCATACGAGAATTCAATTCAGCAATGTTGTAATCATTTCTATTCACAAATAACTCATTGTTGAACATTTTAGCCACTCTAAGTGGAGTCAATTTATTATCTTCACTCTCTTTTATTTCGAGTACATTCATTATAGCCTGCATATGTTCTCTAATTAATTCTACTTTATTATTTATCATGATTTTCTCCTGAATTCTTTAAAGTATTTTAATTCTGCTTCTTTTCTAACTTTTACCGCTTCATCTAAAGTCTTGTACTTACCTAAGTATATGCTCTTATTGTTAATTTTAATAACAGCTAAGTACCTGTTGAGTTTACTTAAAAAACATACCCCTGAAAATCCTGATGTGTTGTTTTTATGTAATTTATGGTTCATACAATTTTGAGATGAAGTGCAGATTCTTAAATTAGATTTTACATTATTACTTGGATTACCATCTTCGTGGTCTACCATTTCGTTTTCAGGTGTGCTTAAAATAAATCTGTGAAGCCTAATTCTTTTTTTATTTCTTTGAGAATACCAGTAAGAGTCTTGTAAACTCCAATACTTTGAGCGTATTTTTTCAACATCCTCAGTATCTATCAAAGTACAATTACCTCGGGTGTCATACATCTCTGTAATTTTACCTTTACATGTAAAAGTGTTATTTGATACACTCCTCTCAATCGTTATCTCACTTCTGTAACACCCACAACTCGTAGTTAAACCGTTAACTAAGCTACCTCTTCTCACTACAGTAGTGTTACCACACTTACATACACACTCCCATCTAGTGTGTCCATCTTTACTGGGAGCAAAATCAACAACACTAAGTCTACCAAATTTATGACCTATTATATTCTCTAGCTTCATACAAACCCCTTATGTACAATTTTGTCACATAAAGCGTATCACTTTGTTACTTGTATGTAAACAAATACAAAAAGAAACTCCTCAATGGAAGTCTCTCTTATATTAAAAATATTCTGGGAGTTCTAATTACCTTTCTCTTTTAGGAGCAGCAGCAGCTCTTGTTAAACCTCTACCAGCTTTAGCTTTAGCTCCAGCTTTCTTACCAGCTTTTGAAGCATCACTTCCACCTTCAGCATAAACTTTCATCATAATAATCACCTCTTCGTGTTTTTGAGTGTTTTAGGGGAACTCTCATAAGTGAAAACAAGCGAACCTAAAAACTTATGAGCCTAAACAACACTTCTTACAATAATTATACACTGCATACAAAAAACTGAATAGTGTTTACGGTTCAATGTCATACTCACAAAAATAACAAGAAGGTATGTTACCTGAACAAAGGTTTAATCTGCTTAACTGTTTCAATCTCTGTTCTCTATAGTTTTTCAAACATGCTGATATACTTCCAGAGCCTGTGACATTTGTTATGGCATGACTATTGTATTTTACTTGTGATATTTCTAATGCACAACCTAACAAGTATCCATCAGGTGTTAGTGTTACTTGCCACTGTCCCCTATTACAAAAGAACTCAAATGTTAATATCATACCGTTAACTGAATTCAATCCTGTATTTATCACATCGTTTACAAAAGGTGTGATGTAATAATCTCCCCGCAAAAACTTACTTGTCCAAACATTAGGTGAGTGGAAAGTTATTTCTAAGTTCTTGAACTCATAATACAAGCTTTTAAATACATCATCATACTCTCTAGCCGTAAGTATACTATCTAAGTTCTTAGCTTTCCCTACAGGTATTACAGGTTTAATGAAGAACTTCGTTACCCCGAAATGTAGGTGTAATGTACTCACTATATTATACACACTTTTGTAATTTCCCTTATGTACAGATATATGAATTTCCATAGGTATTTTGTTTTGTTCAAGTGCATGGAATGTAGTATATTTAATCTCTTCTGGTCTTACCTCTACTTCATTGAGATTATCTACAGATAGCACAATCTTTTCAAATCCTGCAGTTTTTATATCTTCTATATATCTAACAACATTAACACCATTGGTTACTACATCGTATGTGACATCAGGAAAGTTAAACTTTAAATACTTTACATAGTCGAATATAGTATAGTCAAACATGGGTTCTTTCCCTGCAAAATGAACGTGCTCTATATCCAATTCTCTAATTGTTCTACTTAGTGCATTACACTTTTCAAAATAACTCATCTCAGCAGTAACCAACTTTTCAGTATGGTAACAATGAGTACACTCAAATTGACACCTATTATTTATTAAAAATCTTAACTCTGTTACAGGTTCTTTCATATAACTTTTCGCGAACTCATCTGTGTAACCTAGAGTGTCACCTAAACACCATTCATACTGAGGATTGAATATTGTCTTTAAAGTTTCACAATCTCCACATTTACCGCAAGGCTTACCTTCTATGGGTGTGTTACAACTGAATACATCATCTTCGTGCAACCCAAATTCTATAGCTTTCTGCATTAAATCATACTTGTTTAGTGCAGCATATGGAGCAAGTATTTGTACTCCTGCCATCATTGCAACTTTGTTAAGAGTATCTACAAATTCAATAGAAGTGTCTGTAAACCCAATATTCTGTGCAATTATTGCAGTGTATATTTCACTTACTCCTAAAGATTCTGCAACTGAAACTGCGTAAGATAAAAATATAAGGTTCCTCATAGGAATGTATTGGTCTTTATCATCAGGTGATATGTGAGAGTCATACAAAGTTGTTTTCGCCCAAAATAAAGTAGGAAGTTCTATTTCCATAAATTCTGCGATTAGTTTTTTATTCATAACATTGATTTTTCTACACGCTGTATCCATGCAATTTCTTTCTTGAACATAATTTCTCTGTCCATAGTTAAAGAAAATACATCTTACATGGTTACCTCTACTTATCAATTCGTGTAAAAGAATTACACTGTCATATCCACCACTGTTTAACATTATAACTTTATTCATTTTTCCTCCTAAGGAACATTTAATATTTTCTGTAACTGAACTGATACTCTGCAATCAAGTTTATCTTTTATTATCCAATTGCATAGCTCTTTAGATATGACTGGATTGTTACCTACGAATACAGGGCTAAATAGTATCTTTGCTTTTGTTTCATACCTAGCTAAAACTCTCTTCGCGAAATTATAATCTTCTACATCAAATACTACAAACTTTACTTCATCAATTGTTTTTAACCTAGATAGATTTGAATATACATTTTTATGTGATACATTACTGGATGGGCATTTTATATCCATAGTATATCTGTAACTTCGTGCATACTGGTCTTCTGCTATGTAGATACAACCGCTTGTTTCAATATTAACTCTGTATCCGCATCTTAACAATTCATACACTAAAGGGTAAGTGTCTGTCTGGAGTAAGGGTTCTCCTCCTGTCACACATACACTCCTTACTTTCAGTTTATAACTTCTTACTTTATCTAAAATATCAGTGATTAACATATTTTTCGCCTTACTTGGTTCAGGTGTTGTGTCACAATAACTACAGTTTATATTGCACCCATACAATCTAACAAATACAGTAACAAGACCTGCATCACTACCTTCACCCTGAACTGAGCAGAAAATCTCTGTAATTGATAACATCTTGCAAACCCCCTTATTCAAAATAGGCTACTCATAAATATTACCACCGCTATATTCTGCACAACTATTTGCTGTCTCCCAAAGTTTAACTTTCATTAACTTTAATTTTCTTATGTTAAATGGACCTAAAAGAGCATGAAATATAAATACTACTAAATTTTCAGCAGTAGTATTAAAATCAAATCTGAAATTTAAATTAGAATGATCCGTTATTTTGATGATATTAGTCTGTACAATTTCTTTCATTTCATTATAGTCACACACAAATCCTTGCTCATCTAAACTTCCTGTTATAAATACTTCTAGTGAATACGTATGTCCATGTTCATTTCCACATGGACCATTATAGTCTATTAAATGATGTGCTGAGTCAAAGGTGAATACTCTTGATATTGTAACCTTTGCATTAGGTATGAATACTAATGAATTTTCTTTATTTATCATATCGTTAATCCTCCCAGATATTATTAATACATTAGTTTAAATATCATCATGGTTCTTTTCTCCCCGTCAATTTCTGTCTCACCAAACCCTACTCTCACTAACAGGTCTAATCCCTTTGATGCTAAAATACCTCTTGCAATGGCTGTAGCTTTTGCCATCTGATTTGTACTTGAAGCTCCTATTGCTCTCAACTCTACTTCTTTGTTGTCTTCAATTGATTTAACAATAGAACCCGATACAGCTTGTACACTAGAATGACCTGCAACTTTAAGTATTTTTAGTTCCTTCATTATTTTTACCCCTCTTCTTATGGAAAATAACTTCAGCCACGATTGCTTTCTGCGATACATAACCATATTCTCTACTATCTGTAGAGTATTCTCTATTGTCTCCAATAAAGAAACATTCTTTCTTATCATTAACTGCAAACAATCTTTTTACAACTCTCAAACCACTTGGACTATCGTAAACATAGATATTCCCTAAAGTTGGTTTATAGAATCTGCAACATAAAATTACATCCCCATCTAAAAGAGTGGGTTTCATAGAACTACCAACTACTTCTGCGAGTGGAAACGAATAAACCATTGATGTTATTACGGTTAGTACTGAGATACCTGCTACCATGTATGCTGCTATATTCATTATATTGTTCTCCTTATTTTTTCATTGATTGAAAAGGGTTACTTAAAGGTTTTTTAGTTTCTTCCGCTTTAATATTCTGCCCAGTTACTACACTGGCTTTTGTGTTTAAATCTGTGGACTTTGTTGAATATCTCCCATTATGTACTTTACCTACTGCATCACTAAAATAACCTTGTGTATTTCCTCCGCTGGTGTCTTTCTTTTTTACTTTAGACATTTGCAATTCCTCCATTATTTTATTTTTTGGTACTAGTTTAAAGAAATCTTCTAAAGACACGGCGACAAAATCTCTATTTGAGTCGTGCCTATGAAATATAACCATAGGAACTGTATCTTGGGGTGCGTCTTCTTCTGCTTGTTCTAACCACTTGTTAAGGCTCCAAGTCTTCTGATTTTTGGCTTCAATATGCAACTTGAACTTTATGTCTTTATCTACTGTTATTATATCTCCTCTAAACTGTTCAGCTTTATCACTCTTCTTAACAAAACCACCACTTTGTGGAGTTCTCACTAACTCTACACCGTACTGCTTCTGAAATTTCTTTGCTACTGTTCTCTCAAAAGACCCGCCTTTTTGTTTAGCTGTTCTCCCTCTTTTCATTCTAGCAAGAGTTATTTCTAGTTCTGCGATTTTATCCTCTGTAGCATGGGAAGGTGTCAATCCTTTTAAGAACTTTAGTTTCTCTTCCACGAAAGGTCTTGATACTTTACCTGGCTTTCTTATTTTCTTCACATCTGCTTTTATTGCCACGTTATCAACTCCCTCAACTCAAGTATAATACTTGGCAACTAATAAGTAAACAAAAGAAAAGGATGGTAAACTGGGTACCATCCTTCAATTTGAAAGGCTCACTTCTTTTGCATATTCTCATTATGATTTTCATCTCTAAAGTCTAACCCTCTTCTGCTCATTTCTCTGGAAATAGAAAATATTGCATCTGAAATACTTTCAAGATTGTTATACAAAAGTAACAGTTTCTTCTTATCATCCTTCATCTTCATAAAATAAGGTTTGACTTCTTCACAATTGTTAATCAATACCTCTTTTGCAGTTTCAGACATTTTCTTGTCTATAGAGTATTCTTTATACAACCCTATCTTGCTGTTAAAATATTCTCTCTTACTCTCTTCTAAGGAAATTTCTTGCCATCCTGTGAATGTTCTTATATACAACTTGTATTGGGTAAAGGTATTAAGGTAACGACCTAGGTCTTTTGATGATGAATTAGTTATGTCATTTGGTAGGGTTAAATACCTATTGTTTATATCTAGGTCTCCATCTAGGTCTATTGGTTTGAAAAACTTTACTTCTTTGTCTTCTAACTCACCTGTCAATTTCTCTACTAAATTCTTCTTTAACACTTTAATTGGATTAATTGGGTTACTCGGTTTCTTCCTTAGCATATCAATACCCCTTTACTGATTATATCTATCAAGATTAGCCAATATCATTTGGTCTATAATGTCTGCTTGTATGTGTCCTATAGCTTCATTTCTTACAGCCCAGTTAGCATTAAAGT
>Ga0075125_10000499_pt1 | contig 17572 bp, 15 predicted proteins | sample AntAceMetag02UKN_FD_69810 | JGI IMG/M metagenome (GOLD analysis project Ga0075125, IMG submission 69810) | Saline lake microbial communities from Ace Lake, Antarctica - Antarctic Ace Lake Metagenome 02UKN | ecosystem: Environmental > Aquatic > Non-marine Saline and Alkaline > Saline | place... | reverse complement strand
GATAAAGATTATCTTAATGAAAGGGATAATTATTATGAAGCAACTTGGAATGATTGTGAAGAGTTTTCAAAAGACCAACAAAATCTATTATCTAATTATTCGATTGAGTTAATAATTGACTCAACTAAATTAATGGATCTTAAAAAGAATCTTCCAGAAAATAACGTTGAAAGTATTATAACCAAGCTAATGATAACATTAATCAGTGTGTTTACTATCCTGGGATTTGAAAAAGAAGATCTATTAAGGATCTATAAGATGAAGCATGAAAAAAATGTTCTAAGACAGAAAAACGGTTACTCAGTTATTAATAAGACTGAAGCCGATAATGATGAAATTAAAAAAAATATTTAAAACTAAAACGTGCGGCGAGATCTCTTATGAGGTCTCGTCCATCTTTTTTCGAGATATATTATGTTAAATTATGATATAAAGAATCTAAAGAAACAGTTTACTCCTAATGATGGAGAACAAACACTACTAACTAGAGATTCCACCAAAGATACTATTATTGTTGGTGGACAAGTTTGTAATCTTAATTCAACGGTTACTGCTACTTTTACTCTAATAATTTACAACACAACTACTGAAGATAAAATATATGAATTTAATAAAGTTAATATAGAACCTTTAGATTATTTGAATATTGGTAAAATTCATTTGAATCAAAATCAAGTGATTATGGTGGCTGCTGATGCGCCTACATCCGATAATGCTATACTGAATATTACTCTTAATTACTTTGAAGTAATTGATTATGATTATGGATTCGTAAAAGTTTCATTTCTTCCAGTTCTAGTATTTAATAACGAACCGGTTAATCCAATTCCATATGATCCAGACTGGAGAGTTGTTGGTACTAGTACTTGGTATAATGCAGATGAATATGTCCCCCTTCTCTATGGTAATTATGATATTGAGTTTCTTGATAATAATGGATATACTTCACCACCAAATATCAATATAGATGTAAGTAAAATGAAATTAACAGACATCGAAAGTTCCTATCAGTTAATAGATTCTATTGTTATCTTTACTTGTGAACAAGTTGATATAGAATCAGATTTTGGTTGGAAATTAATTGGTGATAGTTCTTATTATGATCATAAGGATTTTGTAATAGTTTCTACTGGTGTTCAAGAAATTATTTTTAAAGATATTGATGGTTTTATAACACCAAGCAACATCAGTAATACTTTCGAAGCAGGAGTGTTATATCAATATAAAACTAGTTACGGAAGAAATAAAGGATATTTAACTGTTAATATTAATCCACCAAATATAGTTTCTGGAAGAATACATCAACAACTATACGAATGGTATGTTGTTTTTCCAGATGGAAGCACATCAGATTATTATACTAGTGGTGAAATATTAGGACTCATACCAAATGATGAAGAATATGAATTAATAATTTTATCAAATGAATATTATGAACCAACCAATAATAATATTAAATTCACTATAGAAACTGATCAAGAAATAACTACAAATATTTCTATGGAGTTATTATGACATCAGATATATTATCAATAAATGATGCAACTGTATTAATAACTGGAGCAACAGATAGTGAACCCGATGCGGCAATACTAACACCAATGGTAGTATATAATGACTCGGATACACTTATTCAATTAACCAAAGCAAATATGAATAAAATATATATAATTAATAATTCATCAGCAGTTCGAATAAACTTACCATTATTAATTACAACATCTGATATTGGTATATGGACAATTATTCATAAGTCTGGTACAGGAAATATATCAATATATTCGGCAGAAGATAAATACATTGAAGATTCTTTGATAAACAGTTATGCATATAATAATCAAACAAATCAACCATGGGCGAATATTGGTTTATTTTTAGCGAAATTTAATCTTTGGAAATTTACTAGCGCTCCATTAGGTACTTGGACAACTGTTTAGGAGCAAATTATGTCAGAAATTATTAAAAATGTTTTTGTTAGAGTTTTTAAAAGTCCAGTATTATTAATTAAAGGAAAATCTGGTTACCAAACAATTATTAAAAACATAGTATTAACTAATAAAGATACAAAAACTAAAAGTGTTAATATATATTTATTAAAAAATAATGAAAAAGTATATCTTGAACGTAATATTATGATTGTACCAAATACAAGATTAGAGATTCTTAATAATAAAGGTATTGCTTTAACAAAACTTGATAGAGTTTTCATTGAGAGTATAAAAGAAGTAAATATTGATGTTATTTGTAATTATATAGAAAAAACAAACAGTTTAATAGATATTGATATTGTTCTTACTGATCAACACGGTGACAATATTAATGACATAGTGTATAGTATTACAGATCATCCAATTGAGTTGAATCGAAAGATAATTAGTTTTACTGAAAACGATAGTTTTCTTACTTTAAAACCCGTATATATTGATATTAAAGCATCTGAAATCACTGTGTTTAAAGAAAATAATATAAACATAGTATCAGAATACGGATATACAGAATCTTCAGATCGATTTGTTATTGATATGTTTCGCTCTTCTTATGGTGATTTAACAAATTCTACAAACATATCTTATATTAATGTTAACATTAAAGATCGTTTTGATTTTTGGAGATATAGAATTGTAAGTTCCACAACATCTGGTGGTTCAGGTGTTTCTTATGGATACACTTCAGAATGGCTTGAACAGGATAAAGAATATACACTTATACCAGGAGATTATGAAATAGAGTTTGAAAATCTTGAAGGTTATAATGAACTTAATGATTTTCCATTCACTGCTTTAAAAAATAATTTTTATAATTTTGAGTTTGAAAATTTCAATAATCAAACAACTATTCGCATTTTAAAATCCGATTTTATAGATAATCAAGATTATTTAGGAATAAGATGGAATGTTAAAGATATTCCTGAAACTTTTAATTATGAAGATATTATCACAGATATAGATGAAGATACTTATGAGATTAAAATTCGGAAGTTTGATGATTATTTTGAAGAAATTAATGGTTATATAAATACATACGAATATCAAACAACATATTATAAAATTAATGATGAAATTATTAAAAAAACAACACCTCCTATTAGTCATATTTCTCCAGAGAGACTTATAATCAATATCAATGTTATAAGAAAACCAGTACTCTCGATTACTATCGAACCATCAGGAATTGAAGATGCTTCTTGGAGAGTCGTATATTCTTTTGGTGTCACTGATGATTGGAAGACCCAAAATGAAGTAATTCAATTAGGAGAAGGTCAATATCAACTCGAATTTAAAGATATTGATGGATACACTAAACCTAATATATACGATTTCACTATTCCAATAAGTACTAAAAGAAAAAACATTAAAGGAATATATATTGAAAACCAAACTAGTCTTTTAACATTAAATTTTGTTGTTCCAAATAGATATGTAAAATATTTATCTTGGTGTTTAGTTAAACCTGATAACTCTGATGATAATGTTTTTGTTTCTTGGAACAATTTACTTAAATACGAAAAAACTATTCAAAGTGGTAATTATCAATTAAAAATTCAAGAAATTGCTTTCGATGAAGATAATAGTAACGAAGTATTTTCATTTGAAACTGGTAAAATTATATCGAATAATATAATTATTGAAGAACAAACAATAGATATCGAATTAACAACTGATACTATTATTGATATTTATCCAATCCCTGGAGTAGAATAATATGTCAACTAGAATAGTAAATGTTAATATTACACCAGAAACAATTAGACCGTTTGTTAAATGGAAATTAGTAGATACTAGTGATGAAACATATGAAAGTAAATGGCAAGATTCCGGAGATTCATTAAGTGTACCTTATGGCGAATATAATCTAATTGGTAAAGAAATAGCTGGATGGACACTTAATATAGAATCTGTTCCAATAATAGATACTAATCCGGATTCTGATATTATAGGAATTAATATTAATCCTACAAATATTGAAAAAGATGTTAAAATTAGATATCGATTAGTTTCATCAACAACCGAGTCAACTTCTGGTGATACATGGTCTAATTGGATTGAATATGGAGAAACGTCTGAAGAAATAGTTATAGTTACTTTAAATTATATTCAACATGGTAATCTTAAAATAAATATTCAAAGTGATAGTGCTAAAACAGATGGTCGTTGGAGAGTAGTTGATACAGATATTTGGTATTCTGATGGTGATGAGATAGATCTTGCGCCTGATAGTTATGAAATAGAATTTAAAGATATAAGTAATCATACTGCTCCAACCAATAAAGTGATTAATGTTAAATCAAATATCATTACTACTAAAAATATTTCTTATAGTACTTATGGTATATTACAAGTAAATATTTTTATAGACAATTATTATTATACTGATCTCCCTAAGTGGAGAATTAAAGATTATGATGAAGATGAATCATGGAGAAGTAATACAGAATATGTTGGATTACCAGTAGGTGATTATGTTATTGAATTTAATGTAGTTGATAACACTTATACTTATGGAAATGTGACAGTTACAATTTCTAATGGTACAACAAACACACAATCTATCAATTATATTGGTTCGCAATTATTTGTTATTCCATCTAATACTGGTTTGTATAGTTATAATTATAATAATTTAAAGCAGCAAGAGCTATTAGAGTTAACAAATACAGATATTTGTCAAGTTAAATTTAATAATTCAAATACGTTAATTGCTGTTGCCTTAAATGAATCACCATATTTAAAAATTTATGATTGTTTTGATTATAACGAATTACATGATCTTAATCTTCAAAAACCAACAAGTGGATGTAGATGTCTTGGATTTAGTAGTGACGATCAATATTTAGTAATTAGTTATAACGATTATCCATACATAACTATTTATGATACAGATACATGGGAAACAGTTGAATTAGATGAATCCCCTACTTCTTATTGTAATGCTATAGAATTTGATAGTTTAGATCAAACACTAGTTCTTGGATATAATAAATATCCTTACATATCTTCATATACTTTAACACCTTCTGGTAGTTCAAATTCATTTGATAGCATAGATATTGATGAGCTTCCAGATGATAGTGTTTTAAGTTTAAAATATAATGATGATGAATTACTCGTTGGTTGTCAGAATGAATTAATAATTTATGATAGTGATTTTGAAAAAGTTGATATAGATACTGTAAATTATTTAGAAGGTATTGATACATCTGGTGGAATATATGGAATTGAGATAATAAATGACGACGAATTAGTATTGATTGCTAGTTTGTATTTATATGTTTGCCAACTTAATAGAGACACATATAAAAGAATATATACACTCGCACCTATTACTCCAAACGTCAATACACATATTAAGAAAGACTCTATTAATGAATATTTAGTAATTAGTGGATTGAGAGATCCAAGTGTTTTAATATATAACACATCAACTTGGGAAGAAGTTACATTCTCTGATGAATTAGGATATTGTAAGAAATTTGATATAAGTGAGGATTTATCAGACCGTTCTTATATAAATACTCCTACTAATACTGCTCCTAGTGACGGTATTAGAGGACTTGAAACCGGAAGTAGTTTAACATCTAGTAGTTTTGGTTATTTTTCAAGCTTAACATCGATCACCTCTGGATCATCTGGAACGATGGATACTCATGAAAAAAGTCAATGGAGAATTTATTTAAGTGATAACACGATTGTTGAAGATACAGTATCTACCACAGATTTAGTATCTTATGAAATCCCATCTACTTACTTCACAGCTGTTGAAACATATAAGTGGCAAGTTAGACATAAAGGTACTACTTTTGGATGGAGTATGTGGAGTGTACCTACTAGTTTTATTACTGCATATGCATACGTCATAAAACCAATAAATCAAAATCCAGTAACTGGTGAAACAGATGTTATTGAAAATGCAACTTTAGTAGGCAATACATTTACTACGGTAAATCTAACAGATACTCATATATATACTGAGTGGAAAATATTAGATGGTTCAAGTAATCTTGTTTACACTTCAGGAGCTCTTACTGATTTAACAACTCATGTAATACCATTAGGCGTATTAGAAGCCAACACTACTTACTCTTGGCAATTTAGATATAAAGGTGATTTAATTGGTTGGAGCGAGTGGAGTATTTCTTTATCATTTACAACTGGTAGTTGGGGAATAACTCAACCAATTAATATTTATCCAGTAGATTTACAAATAGATGTTGATGGTAATGTCACTATTTTAAAATCTAGTCAATTTTCTGTTGATGGGGAAGTTGCTCAACACATATTAACTCGTTGGGAAATATATAGTGATAGTGGTCTTACAACTCTTATTTACATATCTGGTGAACAAGATATCACAAATGATGGTGGTGAAATTCAATTTTCTTTGCCTAAAAATATCATTTTAAATACTGGAATAACATATTATTGGCGAGTTGCATATAAAGATTATGGTTATGGTTGGAGTGCATGGAGTAGTGTAACTAGTCTTACAACAAAAATGAGTCAATCAACGGTTAAAGTAAATATTGTTCCAGATACTTATAAATGGCGTTGGAAATTAAATGATCCTTCTGGTATTTATAGTTCATATATAAATTCTGGAACTGAGGTTAAAATAGATTCTGAACAAAATATTACAATTAATTTTGAGGAACATACTGGTCATACTACACCTAGTGATATTAATATTAGTTTATTGGAAAATAAATTGTATGAAGCATTTGTTAATTATAATGATATAAATGGTAGTTTGAAAGTAGTTCTCAATCCATCTTCGAATACTTCTTGGAGAATTTCTGGAAGATCTTGGAGAGCTTCAGGATATACTGAAAATTATTTGACATATGGCAATCATACTGTTGAGTATCAATCTTTATATGGATATACTGAACCATCTGGTGAAAGTGTTACCATTGATTCTCAAACTACCGAAACCCTAAGTAGATCTTATACATTATTAACTGGTAATTTAAAAGTAACTCTTAGTACTACTTCTGGTTCTTGGAGAGTTTCTGGAGAAGAAACTTGGAGAAATTCAGGATATACTTTGAGTAGTTTATCATATGGTGATTACACTATTGAATACAAATCACTATCAGGATTTGAAACACCAACTGATAGTATTGTTACAATTGACTCTGCCGTAACTGAAAATATAAGTAAAACGTATGTATTAGTGGAAGTAGAGTCAGGTAGTATTAAAATTACTCTTACTCCATCTTCAAGTACTGCTTGGAGACTCGATGGAGGATCTTGGAACACATCAGGAAGTACTGTAACAGATTTATCATATGATACTTATGCTATTGATTATCAAGACGTATCTGGTTATATTACTCCAGCAGATGAAAATATAACTATTGATTCACAAGATGTTGAAGAATTAACTAGAGTCTATTATTCAGTAGGTACTACTTTTGGTAGTATTAAAATTACTCTTACACCGTCTTCTGGTACTGCCTGGAGAATTCCTGGAGGATCTTGGATAGAATCAGGTGAAAGTGAAATAAATCTGACTGATGGTGTTTATATAATTGAATATCAAGATTTATCTAGTTATACTAAACCTGCTAGTGAACAAGTTACAGTTACTTCACCAGCAGCTACAGAATTAACTAGAACTTATGACGCAATACAGTATGGTAGTTTAATGGTTATTCTTATTCCTTCTTTAAATATTCATTGGAAAGTTTCAGGAATACCTTGGATATCTTCAGGAACTACTAAAGATGGTTTACCATATGGTGATTATACTATTGAATATGAAGCTAAATCTGGATACATAACTCCAGCTTCAGAAACTGTTACTATTAATTCTGGAGTTACTAAAGAAATAATTACTCCTTATTATTCAGCATTTGAATATGTTGGCGATTTAAAGATAATTCTTGATCCTGTTTCAGGTACTAATTGGAGGATTACTGGTAAAAGTTGGAGAAATTCTGGATATACAGAGAAAGATCTATCATTTAATGATTATGAAATTGAATATAGAACTACATTAGAATACTCTACACCATCTACAGAATCTGTAACTATTAATTCTCAAACAATTAAAGAATTAACTAGAACCTATGAAGCAATAGGTAGAGTTATATCACCAGATGAATCTACTATTCAAGTTATTTTCAGTTTAAATGAAGGTATGTGGAGAGTAAAGGAACCAACACAAGAAACTCTTTGGCATGGAAATAAAGAAAGTATTCTCCTTAGTGTTCTTCCCGATGGAGAAATGTATACAATTGAGTTTAAACCTATTCAATATTACATTACTCCAAATGATCTTGTAGTTGATTTAACAGAAACTGGACAAAGAATCGAAGTCGAGTATCGTAGAGAAAATGAGAATTATATAGAGTTAAAAATAAAATATTATGACGAGTATACATATACTTATAAACTAGGATATAGTTCTACAGTAGATGGTACATATGTTGATTGCACTAATACTATCACTTGTGATGAAAGATCTGAGTTTATATATAGATGTAGTGAAGGATTTTATAAACTCAAAATGTATAAAGATGGTATATTACAAACTGATAGTAAAGGTAACTCACCAATATACGAATATACTGGTGGTCATCTTCCTATTATTATTACATAAACATAATTAGGACTTCTCTGGTAAACATACTGGAGGAGTCCTATAGGAGATTATATGTTTAAAATTAAAAACCCTCAGATAGGTTCTTATGAGGTTGAATTAAGTAGTCCTCCAGGATATACTGCTCCAGAGAATTTAATTGTTGAATATGAAGGAACTGGAGGTAATGTTACTGCAAAATATACTAGTATTGATATTATTCCAACAGGATCAATATCTTTAGATATAGATTTTTTAAATCTTAAAGTATTTAACAATCCAGATCAAAATGATACAGTTTATTTAGAGGATCAATTTATAATTACTGGTTTTGATTTTGTTAAAAGTGAAAATGAATTAAAAGATATATTAAATAAACAAAATATTACTTTAAAACCTTGTCAATTTACTTTAGAGACTTTTAAAAGTACATTTAATAGTGTGTCTTCTGAATACTATTATATTTTTCAAATTATAAATATAAATGGATATACTTTAGAAAAAGCTTTAGATAGTCGTCACAGTAATCTTTTTTATTTTGAGAAAAAAGAAACAACAAAAAATCTTTTATTCTCTAATATTGAAAAAGAAAACATTTATTTTGGAATACCAATTGATAGTGCAGATGATGAAATAGAACCTTTTACACTAAATATTGCTACAGGATATTCAAAAGAATCTGTTCAAGAGGCTAGTAAATATTCATACGAAATTGATTTTAGTGGTGAAATTATTGGTGGTTATATTTTATCTAATTTATATAACACTATTGATTTATTTGGTGATGTTTTTATTGGTTGGATAAAAGTTCAGGAACAATCTATTAGTGGTAATTATTTTATTACAGTAAACGAATCATATCAAAACACTATTTTAAATGCTAAATTATATAATTACACTACTGTATTAATTGATAATATAGGTACGTATTCAAATTCATAAATTCATTGATTTAATATAGAAATATTATAAATAAGATTATTCTTTCTTTTTATAAGGAGGCACAATGATTACGTCTGTGAATTTATGTGGTACACCATTTCAATCGAATACAGATAGTACTCGATTACAAATGTCAAGTAAACAAATACAGCAAACTTTAACTCATCCAAATTGTGAGATACCATATGTAATTGATGAAAATTATGATAAGATTACTAAGTATTCAAAAAATGGTATCCAATTTGCACAAAGTAATGGTGAAGTATTATTTAAAAATGATGATATTATAATAACTAATCAAGAAGATAATGTCGGAATTGAGATTCATGAAGTTCCAAAGATAAAGAAAACACATGGTATTTATGCTTGTACATTAAGAAACATACTTGAGCAGGAAGCAAAATTCAAGAAAGATGATATACTATTTGAGTACGATTGTTTTGATCATGGTATCCCTAGTTGGGGATATAATGTATTCTCTGCGTATAATGTGTGGTTTGGTATGAATCATGAAGACTCATTAGTTCTGTCGGAATCGTTTGCGGAACAATCTCGTGTTACTATGACAGAGAAACTAGTACTTCCAATATATGAATTCACTTTACTTGATCAAATTTACGATAATGCAGATGATCTGGTGTATTTCCCTAATGTAGGGAATCGTATTAAAAAGAATATTTTGTGTCAAAGCTTTATTCCAAAAACTAATAGTGATAACTTAATGAATATTGCCAATATGAAAGCACAAGTTATCAAGATGTTGAAGAATATGAGTCTTGCGGATTATATCAAAATGAATCAGAACAAGACTGATATTGCTCAATTTAAAAAGGAAGTAATCAAAACAAAAGTTAAAGATGCGAAAATTTCCGGTATCAAGATCCATAAACTAAAACCGAAAATGAAGCTTCTTGACAAAAAGTTAGACAAAGTACTAGAGAATATGTTTAATGTTTATGGAACATATATCATTGATAATTATAATGATCTAAACAATATCTTTGGCGATAAATTCAGTAAGGAAATCCTAAAACGTCATTATGTATACACCAATAGTGAGCAAGAGAATAAGTCTAATCTTGAGAATACGATTAATCTGAAAGAATGTGTTTATATACTTGAATTTGAAATCGTCAGAGAAGATTCAAGTGTCGTGGGGGACAAATTTACTAATCGCTATGCAGGCAAAGGTGTATGTTCTTTAATCATTCCCGATGAATTAAGACCAATAGCATTGAAGTCGAATAAACCAATCGACATGTTATTCAATCCGTTTTCCGTCTATTCCAGAATGAACATCGGTTAATTTTTAGCCGCTTCTAGGAGTGATCCTAGTCGAACAATCTCGTGAATTCAGAAGAAGCCTAAGTCATGAAAGTGATATGGTAATCCTGAGCCAAGCCTAGACGCTACTAGGAAGGTGCAACGACTATCCTGTAATGGGAGTACACTCCAAGCGGAGTGGAAGCGCGAGATATCTCTAGATCAAGTTGTTAGGATATTATGAAAATAAGACAAGAAGACGTTGATAGATTTTGGAAGAAAATTGATTTCACAGATACTTGTTGGTTATACACAGGTACTAAATCTTCAAAGAAAAGTAATTATTACGTATTTTGGATTGATGGTGGATATATTGGAGCTCATAGATTTTCATATACTATTCACAATGAGTTTAAAATGCTTACACCAGATGATTTTGTTTGTCACAAATGCGATGTTCCTAGATGTGTTAATCCAGAACATCTGTGGTTGGGAACTGCTAAAGAAAACTCAGAAGATATGGTTTCTAAAGGTAGATGTGCTATTCATACTGGTTCTTTAAATAATGCAGCAATATTAGATGAGGCAGATGTTTTAAATATTTTAAATGGTATCTATAACAATACATATAAAAACATAAATCAAATAACTGATGAATTCGATGTTGAATATAATACTGTTCGTGATATTTTATATAATAAAACATGGACACATATTACGAATAAATTCGAAATATCTTTAAAGGATTTAAGAAATAAAATAATCGATAGTAGTGCTAATAAAAATACAGCAAAACTTACAAGAGATAGTGTTTATGATATACGTATAAAAATAAAAAATGGTTCTACTGATACTTATTTGGCATCAATTTATCAAGTTCATCCAACAACAATTGGTGCTATTCGGTTAAATAAAACTTGGAAAACTGTAAAAATCTAGAGATAATGATATAGTCTAGTCTGCATGGAAACATGCAGCTGCAGGTAATGCTGCGGAAGAGAAATAGCGATTCTCTTTGAATAATACGCAAGTAATTGACGGAGCCGTTGCAAAAACAGTTCAGTATTGTGACGAAGCAATTAAACAAGATCCTGGAAACGTTAAAGAAATAGTTAAGTGGCTTAATGACAACATTATCTATCATTTGTTTGAAGAAAAAGGTTATTATAATCAAGTGAATGAAGATGTAGTTAATCAATTAGATAATGAAACCTTTAAAGATTCTTTTGTGGAAAACGTAACCAATCAACATCTATTTATTGAAGGTCCATGTTTTTCACATATTGATTTGAAGAACTTAAATAACAGTTTAGTTGATGCAAATGAACCAGTACTAATTAAGAAAGAATTTATATCTTATATCAAAGACAGGCTCAAGTTAAAATCAGATTATACTATTACCGGTGATGTCACTAGGAATAATATTTTCTGCGTACCAATGTACGTTAATAAACTATTTAAGTTAACACGTAATATCATCAATACAAGAGACTTTGGACTCGTCAAAGATGTGACTCAGCAACCAGTACGTGGTAGAGCTAAAGGTGGTGGTAGTAGGTTAGGTCAAATGGAAATCGAAGCCCTACTTTCCGCCGGATGCGAATTAGCCGCTAAAGAATTTCTAACCGTAAAATCTGATAGAAATGAAGAGAAACGAAAACTAGTAAAGGATATCATTAACACTGGTGAATATAGTTTATCACTCGATTCTGCTAGTGATGGTCAAACAAAGAAAGTAGTGTCGGCAATCCTAGATTTTTTAAAGGAGTAAGTAATATGGATATTTGTATAAGATGTAAAAGTGAATATAGTAAAATGCCTGGTGTAAAAATTACTTGTATTGATTGTGCTAATGATATTGAATTTAAATATTGTTATGAATGTGGACAAATTCAATCTGAACTTTATCGTCAAATGATAGAGTTAGAAACCAAGGAGTAAGTAACATGGATACTTGTAAAGATTGTAGTAGTTCAAAACTGATTAGTATTACTGCTAAATGTAAAGATATGTGTGTTGCTATTCATGATGGTAGAGAGTATGAAGGTTATGCCCCACACACTTTAAACATTGGTGGTGGTGATTATATTGAGTTTACATATTGTGCTGAGTGTGGGAAAATACAAGATGATAATTTTCCAATATTACAAGAAGATCTTGATCGTTGCTTTAGTGATCAACCAGATGAGGACGAGTAATGAAATTATTCTTTGACACCGAGTTTACAGGTCTTAGACAAAACACTAGTCTGATCAGTCTTGGTATCGTCGACGATGATGACAGAATGTTCTATGCGGTATTCAATGACTATAAAAAAGATCAAGTCGATGAATGGATACAAGAAAATGTAATCAATAATCTTGATATTGATTATAATACTATTTCTAGAGATGTCAATATAGTCCACGGAGATACGAAAAAGATTACTGAAGCTCTAGAGAATTGGTTAGATTATTACGGAGAAGCAGATTACATTAAGATATGGTCGGATTGTCTGGCTTATGATTGGGTACTGTTCAATGAACTGTTTGGTGGAGCATTAAAAATACCACCAAATATTTACTACATTTCCTTTGACATCGCGACTCTTATGGAAATCAAAGGTGTTGATCCCGATATCAATAGAGAGCAATTTACAGGGATGGAAAATAATTCAAATAAACACAACGCACTTTTTGATGCTATTGTGATTAAGAAGTGTTACGAGAAACTAATGGTAATGTCATGAATATTTTAAAAAAAATAGATGATTCTTTCAATAAAGATAATAGATTTTATGTGTATTGTTTTTATGATTTAGATAATGTTCCATTTTATATTGGTAAAGGATGTGGTGACAGATATTATTATCATGTATATGAAGTAACAAAAAAAAAGACTCAAGATTATTCTAATCCACACAAATCAAGAAAAATAATTAATATTATTAATAAAATTGGAACAAATAGTTTTATTAATAATTATATAAAATTATTACACACAGATCTTATCGAAAAAGAAGCTTATAAAAAAGAGGAATTGTTAATAGAACAAATTGGTAGAGTTAATATAAATACTGGTCCTTTAACAAATTTAACACCAGGTGGAGAATTTAACATAGGTAATTATCCTAAAAACGATGAACATCGTGCTAAAATCTCTGAGACATTAAAAGGTCATACACGTAGTTTAGATTCTATATTTAAACAATCGAAAACGAATTTTGGTGTAAATAATCCAATGTATGGGAAAAATCACACAGAAGCGTCTAAACAAAAGATTGGTATTAAAAACAGTAAACCTCTTACATTAAATAATATTTATTATAAATCAATTTCTGAAGCTGCTATACAATTAAATGTATCAAGAACCACTATAAGTAAATGGAAAAAACAAGAATCTCTAAAAGAACCAATAGTTATATTATGAATACACTTAAAAAGAAAGACCCTTTAGAATCTGATTATGAAGAAGGACGAATTCTAATTGAAGACTTTCGATATTATCAACATGCCATGATTGAGTACTTTCTAGAAACATGTGTTAAATATATTTCTATTATGAATCCTACTCATATGGTATTTGATAGAATTGAAAAAGAAGATGTTATGTCATATAGTGGTCTTGCAAATAATGAGTTAGTGAAGTACACTGTATTTGCAAAAGTATTAGATGTCTCTAAAGAATTCTTCCGATTATTTATACCTAAACTGATAGACGATAATTTCTATTTCCTTAATGGAAATAATTATGTACCATTGTTGTACATTATCGATAAACCAATTATTATTAAAGAGAATAGTATTAACCTATCTAGTTTGTTTAGTGGTATTACTATTAATTTTGAGAGTGGATTATGTATATTCACTGGAAGAAATCTCGACTTAGAAATATTTATTAGTATATTCCTATTTGGAGATAATAGTGATGAAGCAAAAGAAATAGGCAATAACATTAACCTAGTAACAACTGAGAAAACTTTAATTACATATTTTAACAATAGTTTTAATGACTCTTTTACTAATCTTAACGATATCAGAATACATATTGAAAAGTTATTCTTTGATGAATACACTAGATATTTATATGATGCTTGTTACTTTGATCATGAAGGTATTAGTAGTGTTAGTAATTTAAAGGATATAATAAAGATTTCACTAACAATGTATTTCAACGGCGAGATCTTCGATTTTATCGATTTGAAGAATAAGAGAATATCTTTTATAGAATTAATGTTTGCTCCTCTTTTCAAAAAGGTTGCAAATGTAGCATATCAAGTTAATAAAGGATATTCATTAAATGAAATAATGATCGATCAATATGTCATTGTTAAGAATTTCCACAAAAACGATAATAAGAAAACAAATAGTAATAAAGCTGCATTTAGATCGTTTCACGGATTAAGCGGCAAGACTCTTTACGATCTAGTAAATCTATATTCTAGTTTACTTGTTCATAAAAGTAGCTTTGTCAAACCGGGAATGAAATCTCCACCAAGATCGATTGCAAACATTCATGAATCTCATTTTGGAAAGATTTGTCCAATCACAGTAAGTAGTATTAACCCTGGCGAGATGGTGTCAATAATTCCAGAAAACTTTGTAGATCCATATGGACAATTTTTAGATATTAGCGAATAAGGAGAACATCATGGCAGAAGTGTTGGGAGAACTGAAACAGTATATTCGTGATTATGACAATCATAAAGTTGGAGCAATCGTAGCTCGTAAAATTGAGTTTATTGGGAAGAAAGTAGTGTGTATTGTACACTCAAAAGCAAATCTAAACTATGAAGATTTTGATCCAGTTCGAATGGAAGAAATTGTTGAGAGTCGTATTGATTTCATACTTGACAATATCTTTAAAAAGAAAGATAATAGGATTAAATCTAAGAAAAGATTTCCACATAGTATTGCTCCTTATTATGATGTAATGACAAAAAGAGCTGAGAACTATTTTAAGGATGCAGAAAAAGTTTGGTCATATATTAATTTCTTTGATTATGTTGATTTTGACGAAGAATCTGATGATGGTTATAATAAACTGAAAGATGAACTCACAAACTATTCAACATACAAGACCGAGAAAGTCGCTGTTGAAGTTACACTTTAATTCATAAAGAATATCCAGGGATTTATTCTCTGGGTATTCTATTAAAGGAGTACAATCATAACTTGTAAATACATATTAAAAAACCAAAAGTGCTTAAAATTACTTAAAAATGATTTTGTAGCATATCAAAAAACTCTTTGTAATAAATCTAATAATTTTAAGAATTGTGATATCTTTAATTTTAAAAGAAAACCAATAAATATTCGTGATAGAATTAAACGAAAACTCTGAGGAGGTACAAACGGGTGAGTTACACTCTAAAACCAGTTTATGACGCAATCGTTGATATTGCTTCAGATCGCGGGCGCTTAATAAAAGAAAACAAAATACAAAAGTATTTAAGTCTACCATATTTTAAAGAAGTAGTAAAGTATGCGTATGATTATAATCTAAAGTATAATCTAACAAAAGTACAGTTTTTAGAAAAACATGGATACGATTTAGATGTTGAAGTGTTATTTCAATATTTAGAGTTTTTAGCATCAAAGAAAGGTGCAAATGATGAAGAAAGAAAGAATCTAAGTATTCTTTCAAGTCCGGATAAAGAAACTAATATAGTTGTTAATTGGATTATTAATAAAGATCTTAAATGTGGTGCCAGTGAAAATACATTCAGTAAATTTATTAAAGATCTCCCAACATTTGAAATTATGACCTGTCAAAAAGTCATTAGTAAATTTCTCAAATGGAATGGTGGAAAAGAATATTATTGGTCAGCCAAAAAAGATGGAGTTAGAGTTATTAACTTTGTCGAATCAGATGTTAAATTTCATCTTTCAAGAAATGGATTAGAGTATCCAAACTTTGGAATCTTTGATAATGATCTCATTAAATTAAGCATTGAATTACGAAAAATATTTAAAAGAGATCTTATACAAGTTGACGGTGAGGCTATCTCTGGTGATAAAGCATTTAATAAAACTATGTCACAAATTCGCAGAATGACAGATATTGATGTTAATAAATTTAAGTTAAATGTATTTGATACACCCATTGATCTACCTTTCTCACAAAGATATGATGCACTTGAAAAAGTATTTGAATGGTGTTCATTTAATCATTTAGTACTAGTCGATCATAATCTATGTAATTATAATGAAGATGAAGTATTACAATTATGTGATTGGGTAGTTGAAAATGGTGTTAAAGGTGTTGATGAAGGCGTCGTAATAAAAATGGCTGATTCGCCATACATTTTTAAAGAAAAATCAAAATATTGGTGTAAGGTAAAACCAACGGATACACTTGATTTGAAAGTTACTGGATTTTGTTTCGGTAAACCTGGAACAAGACTTGCAAATGTTGTTGGTAAACTTATAGTAGATTTTCGTGGAACGGAAGTTCGAGTAGGTTCCGGTCTAAGTGATAAACAAAGACAAGACTTCTTAATAGATTTACCAACACTAATAGAAGTTGAGTATAAAGAAATTACACCCGATGGTTCTTTAAGAGAACCAATTATGAAAAGAGTTCGTGATGACAAATCGTCACACGATTAACTATTACCGGCAGGATCTCTTTAGATCTTGTCGGTAAATTTTATTTATTTCAGGATCTAATATGGCAGATGATGAACAGATTGCACAAGCAGAGAATTTATATGAGATAAAACTAACATCAATCCGTGGTGAAAAATTTCTTGGTGTTGTTAACTGTACATGTGTCAAAACTCCATTTTATAAAAAAGCTAGCTTCT
>Ga0075125_10000498_pt1 | contig 17593 bp, 33 predicted proteins | sample AntAceMetag02UKN_FD_69810 | JGI IMG/M metagenome (GOLD analysis project Ga0075125, IMG submission 69810) | Saline lake microbial communities from Ace Lake, Antarctica - Antarctic Ace Lake Metagenome 02UKN | ecosystem: Environmental > Aquatic > Non-marine Saline and Alkaline > Saline | place... | reverse complement strand
TGGATTCAGTTGGTCGGAAAGAAGTCGTGATTGAACTTAGGAAAAGAGGAATTATAACCGATGAATAATATGAATGTTGAAAGTAATGTAGATAATCTTGGTAACATGTTTATACAGATGATGGCAAAGACCTATAATATGAATGTAGATGAATTTGTATCATCAAATGTGTTGATTAATGAAGGATGTAATTGCGATCATATCCAAGAAGCAGAAATCTTCTTAGATTCTGATTGTAATTATGTTAATTGTAATCTTAAGAAAAGGGGAATTAAGCATTCCCATTGCGAAAAATGCGGCGGAATAAAAGAAACACAAATAGATATAGAAAGCTTGGGGTTCAATGCCGAAACAACCAAAGAATTTTAAAAAAGCCATTGGGAAAAAAGTACTGGAATTAGCTAAGGCTTATTGTAACTTTATCCCCGAATTAGATAACGATGAAGATTTATACAATGTTCTTAAAAAAATACCAAAAGATCCTTTTGAACATTGGCTTGAGCAAGAATTAGTCTTTGAAGAGGATAATACTAAGGATACGTTTTATTTTATTCTTAGCAAACGAAAGAGATTTGAATATTTTAGGCTTGAAAAGGAAATGGTTAGAAAAAGCTTAGATAGTAATAATGGAGGCATTATTACAGAACGAATGGTTAAAGAGTTAGCTAATAAGTTAGAAGTTGACTTATTAGAAATGCCGATTGTATCATTTAGATTTAATGGTAATGAAATTATTAAGGGTAAAAAAGATGAGCCGACGACGAAAAAACTTCGCGAACGATCTACCAAAACATCAGCCAAGGCAACAAAAACCAGTAAATCGCGGGGAAGAAAAAGCAAAAATAGTTGAAAGTCCTATAGGTAGAATAGCATTTATCAGAAACAAAGTTAAAAATGTAGATGATCCTTGTCCTGATCTTGCGCATCCTTGTTTATGTATCGATGTAGACGATAAGTTTGCCTATTTCATATCTGGAACATCAACAAAAAGTATGGATGTTTTTAATGAAAACTACTTTATATTATATCGTAACACCGAAAATAATATAGTTAACGATACATCGTTTAGCTGTAACGTTATTAGAATGAAACGAAACAAATTTGAACTATACTTACTTAATTCAAAGTTTGGTAAAATAGACAAAGAATCACTTAATGATATTAAAGCCGCTTGTGGTGAATATAAAATAATAAATAGCGATATAATTAATGGATAAACACGATCAATTAGTTGAATATTTAGGTGATTATATATTAAAGGAGATTCCTTGTAATGATTATGTAGTTTTGACATATGTATATGAATGTGGTTGTTCTCTTTGTTCTATTCCCGGCGCTAAATATGTTAGAAATAATGGGTTTGTGAGTTGTTTTAAACATAAATTGATAGATATTAATGATATTAACAGTTTAAACAAGATTAAAGGAGTTATTCATGTAGATAAAATGAAGTCGATTGGTCCTTTATTTCAGTGGGGATTTGAAGATGATAAAGAATGAGATTATAAGGAACGCGGAAGAACGTTTTCCATCTGGATTTCTAAGAGCGGCGGAAGAGGCAAAGAAATCAACATTTGTAACTAGTAATAGAACAGGTTGTTTAGTAAGAATAGGAGCAGCTATATTTTCTGGTAGAAAACTAATATCTTCCTCTTATAATCAAGATATTCATGTGTTTTCTAATGATATTGGTCCTTGGCATTTGTATCATGCTGAAACAAGGGCAATTAAACAGCTAATTACAAAAGAAGTGCGGGACAAGAAAGAGATGAGGAAATTAAGTATATATGTAGCACATCTAGGTAAAGAAACATTATTTAAAAAATCACGTCCTTGTGATGGATGTATGAAAGAAATAATAAATGCGGGAATAAAGAAAGTGTTCTACACGATTGATACTTTTACCTATGGAGAAATAAGACTATAATGTATTGTAAAAACGTAGAAGATATTAAAGCCTTTGAAAAAGAGCATAAGAACGATTTTGATAAGGCGCAAATCCTATTAAAAGGCCAAAATGGTGTTATTGCAATGCCACAATTAAATGTTCCTTTTAATGCAGTTCTATTAAAGAATAATGGATTAATCGCACATATCTATAACCTGGAAATTGTCGCGGACAAGAAAAAAGGTATGAAACCAAGTACAGAACATCATTTAGAATGTATTAAGAAAACAAAACGTTATCGTAAGATCGTTGCCAGTTATGAAAATAATCTAGGTAAACGGTTTAGTAAGACATTCTATTGGGCAAAGCATGATCTCAAAACAGGTGCGTTTTGTGATTGTGTTGGTTTACAATGTGCTTATGATTACTTAACTGAGGATAAATAATGCTAGAAGATATTATTCATCGTAGGATATTAAGTAAAGTAAGGAAACCTTCTACTAATTGGAATCCTAGTTCTTTAGTTAACTCTTTTTGTCCCCGCCGCGAAATGTTATATAAACTTATTTACAATAAGCGTTACCAAAAGGATTTCAGTCTTAAAGTTAAAATGATTATGGAAGCGGGAACAGCCATTCATAGTGAATGGCAGAATAATCAATTAACAGATGTATTATATGGATATTGGTTATCAGGTAGACAACCAAAACATGGTGAAAAGATAACTTATGATTATGATAAACTTATTTATTATATTGATGATAAGTTATGCGGATTCTTTACATTAGGTTTCCGTGAAGATGAATATCAAAAATACGAGGAAATTCGATTAAATCTATCATTTAAAGATGTTAATATTTCCGGTAAGTTAGATGGAATTATCTATGATGAATATTATAGATTTACTGATATTAAGTCCGATAGAAGTTATATTACAACAAAACGTAAGGATGCGAAGGAAGAACATCTATTACAAGTTATGTTATATATTTATATGATCCAAAATGGCGGACTTCCTTCTGATTTCCCGGCGGAGGAAAAAGAAAGATTACTTAATATCAAAAAAGCAAGTATCCTTTATGTAGGTAAAGACGATTACTTAATAAGAGAATTTGTATATGATTACGATAAAGAAGTAGTTGAAGAAATGCTTGACAAATTGTCATATGTATGCGATAATGTACTTGTTGATGTGGATAAATTTGGTTGTCCTGATGCCGGAAATCGTTACGAAAGCTGCCCGATAAAAGACACATGTGATATTGGATCAATAGAAGAGATTAAAAGTGTATTTAAATTTGCCAGGAAGTTCTTATGAGTTTACTTAAACCATATATGTTGCCAAAACCAGTAGAAGATAATAAAGTTCTTCATGAGAATATTGGTGAAATGACTGATAATGAGTTAACATTAGCTCATGATTCATATAAGCGATTAGCTGCTTATATGTCTTATCAAGCAGCTTTAGTATTTAAGGAATTAGAGGAAACTAAGATAAAAGTCGTTCGACTTTATATAGATTTAAAATATAATAATCCGCCGGAGGGAAAAACAAAGACGGAAAGTAAAGAAAAGATTGAAATATCAGATGATTATGTAGAGGTAAAAGATAACGAAATTAATCTAAGAACAAAATATGAGATTATGAAATCTCTAATTGATGGGTATAAAGATAAAGCCGAAGGAATTTCGCGGGAAATAACAAGAAGAAACAAAAGTTAGACAATAAGAACTAACAAGAATTAAAGGAGAATAACTAATGTCAGGAACAAATTATATATATATTATGCAGAAAAAGCGAGAAAAGTGTACATCATTAGTAGGACAATTTTGTTGTTGGTGTAATAATCAATCTATGTTAGTTAGTGATACATTAAGTGAGAATGGTAATTTAGTTCCTTTATGTCCTTCTTGTCGCTCCTCCGCGCTTTCTCGTGAATGTGCTCAACATAGAATGGATATTGTTAGTTCCGGCGGAACAGAAGAAGAATACATTGAATTTAAAAGAGATTTTGAGGAGAAATTAAATAATAATAAAGATAAAGCTACAGAATTCTATGTTAAGGATAAAGAAGAAATTGATAGAGAGAAAGTTGATAAAGAAGAAATTGATAAAGAAAAACAATATTTAAATGATGATGATATAAACAAATTAAATAATAATGAAGCTAATATGTTCGGTTACAATAATTATGTTTATCCAAAAACAGAAGATGGATGGATTAAATGTTGTAAGGATAATATTAAACCACGTAGTATGATTCAGACCAACAATTTTGCTGGTATTATTAGTAATCATAGTTATGATTGCACAGTTCTCTATTTTGGGGCTAATAATAGTATAAATGTTAAGATTGTAACTGCTTTTGATAATATAACAAAAAAAGAGTTCCTTAATAACATTAATGATAAGGCGGCGGATAAAGAAGGATTTAAAACAATAAAAGACTTTATTAATGAAGGAATAGTTAATCATAGTTTATGGAAAGAATATTTAATAGCTAATATTAGTGTTGGTGATACGATTAATTATAATAATAATAATCGTAATTATATCTTTGTAAGTTTTGATGATAAAACTAGATATATTCGTATTAAAGATAAATATGCTACTTATACTGGCGAGATAGCAAATGTTATTAGTTTTAGTAAAGATGTTAATATCGTGAGAGAAAAAGGGAAAAATCAGAGGGATTTTAATAATATAGAAGAGTGGAAAACATATCTTAAAGAAACGTTAAAAGAAGGAAGTATTATTAAAAGCACACAAATAAGTCTACCTGCTTGTGATAACAGAAAAGAGTATACTTTTATTGCGTTTCCTAACGAGTTTAATTCATATTTAATAGTTAATGTTGGCGATGTAGGTCATGATTGTCATGGTCAATTAGATATTCGTAATGGGTGGTACTTGAGTTATCAAAGTGTATTAGAAGTAGTTAAAATTTGACAATTATCTAATAATCTAGTCTACTATCCAAATGATAGTAGGCTTAGATTTAAAATATACAGGAACAGGAATATGCGTTATAGAGGATATTTCCTCTCCTATCCCCGAAATATATTATCTTAACAAGATAAAAACATCTATTTATCGTGAATTATCTCACGAATACTCCACATTAAAAAGAATAAAAGAAATCTGTGATGAAGTGGTAAAATTTAAAGACGCCACTTTTTTCATTGAAAGTTATGCCTATTCTCGTGGAAGTAAAGGACGAGTATTCGATTTAGCGGAATTAGGTGGAACAATTAAATGGGAAATATCTAAGTTTTCAGAAGTTTATACAATTGAAATAGGTAAGGCAAAAAAATACTTGACAGGAAACGGTAGAGCAGATAAGATTATGATTGTAAAAGCGGTTCAGGATGAATTTGTTCCTGAAGGTAAATATAGAGATGTTATTTTAAGTAAGAAATTTGATGATGATAGAGCGGATGCAATAAATATGGCTTTAATAGGACAAAATGTTTTAGGATACGTAAAAAGGTCGGCGGAGAGAGAAAAGTTAGCTAGAGAAATAAGAAAATATAATCATATAATATAATCATAATACAATAATAAGGGAAGTAATGATAACAATCAAAGAAAAAGTAATAGAAGAAGATGGACGAGAAATATTTTATGTTTCCAGTAATACAGTTCCATCAAAATTAGCATTTTCTATTTATAAAACAATACAACATAAACCGGTTTCATTAAGAGCTATTGGAATTGAATGTGTTAGCCGGGCGGTTAAGTCTATTATCAAATTACGTGATTATTTAGCTCCTGATGGCTCTTGTCCTGTTTTCTCTATATTTGGTTATAAGACTGATGTTGAAACTGGTATGGATCGAAAGATTGAATATAAGGCACAACAATTTGATATCGAATGTATTAAACTCTCTAATTATAATAAGTTATTTTATGAGAATGAATTAGCTTGTTTCCGTGTTTCCTCTGGTTCTCCTGGCGCTAGTGTTGGTTCGGCGGCTGTGAAGGCGATTAAGGGCATTGGAAGCACCAAAAAGAGCGTTCATTTTAGCTCTGTTGGCAAACAAAGCGTTAATACATCTTGTATTAGTATTATTAATATGAGTAAATTTTTGGCGGAGAACGGAGAAAAACCACTTGCATCTCCAACATATAACGATCAACTAATAACTAATAAAACAAATGGTAAAGAAGAATATACAAAAGCTATAAAAATTGATATGGCTATTGTTCCAATTTCCTTTAAAGGAGAATAAGAAAGGATAATAACTAATGTATTCTATAGGAAAAGAATTCAAAATACATCTATTAGTTTATAATAAACTTAAAGAATATTCATTAGTTATCAATCTAATGTCAGATACTTTAGGTGATGATCGTATGGTTTTCAATATGAAAGAAATCGAAGATTATTGTAATGAAACATTTCCTAATGTAAGTTGGGAAAAAAGAATCCAGGGAAATCCATCATTAGAAAAGATTTGTAGTGAAATTCATTATGATTTAGATATGGCTATTAGAGAAGCAGTAAATAAGGAAAATATTAAAAGACAAGTAATGTTAGAAGTAATGTTAAGTAATGATAACTTGACTACATCGTTTACATTGGCATAATAATAGAGGAGAAAATAATGGCTAACGTAGAATCAAAAGAGAATCCGATCCGTAAATCATTTACTATTCATATTTTAGAAGATGGTTCTGTTAAAACGGATGGCGAATTAAGTATGTTTGAGGTTTATGCTGCTTGTAGTGATTTAGTCCGACAAGTTCAAAGTATTGAATCATCCTCAATGGCAGCAGCTAGAGTAATTAATGCGTTGATGGAAAAAGACAAAGAGAAAAGTAACCTAATCGTTCCACGATAATATAAGGATAATATAATGCAGATACAAAGTATTCCTTTAACAAGTTCCGCATATACAAAAGGACTATTTATTTGTAAACCAAGTACTGTTTCAGCTAGTGATAATACAGCGATGATTTTGGTTTATAAAGAAGTTGGTTATTCACCAGAATATGTAAGTACGGGCGATATTTATGATTATTGTGGCGATCCATTATTACAACAAGCAAAGTCATCAACGTATTTTAAAAGTAGTGCAGAATTAGCTACTCCTGCGGATTATGATATTGTTGTTGTTCTATTAGATCTAAGCTAATGTCGTATAATGTTAGATAATATTCATCCTAAGCTAATATCATTACTTGGTTATTTTAAAGATTTTAAACTTGTTTGTTCTTACCGAACAATAGAAGCGCAAAATCTATTATATAGTCAAGGATTTAGTAAATGTGATGGATTAAACAATTTTAGTTGGCATAATTATAATCCTTCTTTTGCAATAGATTTCGCGGCAAAAGACGAAGAAGGAACAATAACATATGAACAACAATACTACTATAAATTAGGTGATATAGCAAATAGATTAGATTTAACTTGGGGAGGAAACTTTAGTTGGTTTGATGGACCTCATATTGTATTACCCAAAAAAGATATATATAAAGATATACAACAGCGGTTAAAACATTTAGGTATTCTTAATGGTAAATGTGATGGAATATTTGGTAATCATACAACACTAGCAATGAATCAATTTCAAATGGATATAATGGAACCTGTAACAGATAAAATAAATCCTAGTACTTGGAAATTCTTATTTAATGTAACAAAAGATCTATCATGAAAGTATATTTAATATGAAGTTATATCTATCACGAGCAGATACATTAGAGGATTTATCTATATTAAGACAATTTGGTTGTAAGTATTATCATATTTCTTGTCGTTACTTTTTGTCCCGCCCAAAGTTATTACAAAAAGAGATTAAAAAGATATTTGCGACTCATGATTATCTGGTAGATTCTGGTGTTTTGTCATATAAAAGATTAGCATTAACAAAACACGATCTATTCTTTAAAGATTATCTTGATTTCATTGACTCTAATGAATTAACAAATTATTCCGAATATGATGCTCCTAATAGAACAGATTTAAGGCGTTATCGTAAAGAGATGCTTGACAATGGGTTAAAGCCGATGTTGAATATTAGAGAAGCAGACATAACCTTAGCTGATGAAACTGTTAAATTAGCATTAGAACATAATCTTAAATTAGGTATTGGAACAAATGTTGATCCTGCTTGGATAAGGGATATTTTTTACTTCCGCTATAGAAATGAATTTATAGATAATAACTTATTGGTTCATACTTGGTCAAGAACTGGTAAAGAACGGTTAAATTGTATGCCTTTCTACTCGGGTTCAACTGGAAGTTGGGCATATGGACAGAAAAAAGGGATGACATTTCATTTTACTAATAGAAGGTTAAAATTCTATGAAGCTATTGCTAAGGAAACTATTAGAAATAGCTTAGCAAGAGAAGTAGAGAAACTAGGATTAGATGTTGATTTATTTCTTAAAGACGATCCTTACGAAGTAAGTAAATGGAATTGTAAACAATATATTGAATATCAAAAACACCTTACTCGGCCACAAAAAGGAGAATATTGGTTAAAAGGAGATGCGGCACTCGTGGAAAAAGATAAAAAGAAAGCAGATAAACTAGCAACTAATATTATAAAAGCTACAGATAATAGTATTGCCGTTAATAGCAAAGAATTACCTGTTATATCAGGATCATCTGAAGCATTTACTTATACAAGAAAATGTGATTATTGTGACTTTGCTAACATGTGTAACTTATTTCGAGCCGGATCAGATTGTAGATTACATGATATTAAAGCGATTAATAATGCTGGAGATATATTAAATACATTAAAAGTAATGTTAGCGGCTCATTCAGATCGCGTAGCGTTTGCTTTAGCAGTTGAGAAAATGACTGGCGGAGTATTAAATGAAGATGTTACAAAAGCTATTGAACAAATGTTTACCTGGACTGAAAAGTTAAAGAATATAACCGATAATACAGAAGAAATAACTGTTAAAGCAAAAGGAAAAAGTGCTATTTCCGTAGGAGCTATGATTATGGATTCATTATCAAGTAAATGTAGTAGTAGAGAATTGCTAAAAACGGTAGTTAAACAACAGAATGATATTGGTATTGAGCAGGATAATAGACAAGCCGTTGATGAGAACGAAATAAGGGACGTTACGACTTCTACTAATGATATTATAGAAGCAGAATATACTAAAATAAACGAAGAAGATAAATAATGAAAATATTAGTTTGTAAAATTTGCGGAGAAGAATTTGAAAAAGAAGGTAGAGGACGAAATCCTCATACCTGTTCTGATGAATGTCGTAAAATAGCTAAAGATAATTATAATCACGAGTATTTTATCCCTTATTATCGGCGGGAAGATAAGAAAGATAAAATATTAGAAAAAAACCGTAATTGGTATAAGAACAATAAAGATAAAGACATAGATAAAGATCCTAATCAATCTTCTGTATGAACAATATCATATTGTTTCTTATTTTGCGCTATAATTTTATCCTCTATTTTTCTACTCTTTTTACTACTAAAATGATACTTAACATTTTCTAGTTCTTGTTTTGCATGCTCAATATTAGAAAAAGTTTTAACAAGATAATTTGTAAATAAAATTGTTCTACCACTACTAACACTAACATCCTTCCAAAAGAAATATCGTTTCATCTGTACTCTATATTCATTGTTATTATCTTTAATTATTCTAAACTTCATTACTTTCTCCTATATGTTATTTAGTTCTTCATTAAGTAGTTTTATTAACTTATTTTTTATTCTTTTATCTTTCTTCTTTTTATGTGCTCCGGCTTTTCTCATTAATCCATTTAAGGCATGAGAATTCCTACTCTTTAATTTCTTCTTTCTACGCTTTCGCAATTTTATATTCCTTTTGTAACCTATATAATTCAGCTAAAATATTCTTTAGAAAAACTAATAGGTTATCTCTTGTGGATTCCATTTCATCAAATCCAAAATCCTCAAAAATATAATAGCAGGAATTATTATACTTGCTATAAATATAACAAACTGTGCATTGACGGCTAAAACTATAATATAAGTTTTCATTCTCATATACTATTTTGGTCCTATCACAGAACAAACAATTATTTATAATTTCACTAACAATATTCTCAATAGATTCATCAGTCATAAAGTTTGCATGATAAACTCTATCATAAATTCTTTCAAATTTATTGATTGAGTGTTTAAAACAGTTTGTTATTGTAATCATCATTATTTCCTTTTGTTAATTTACGTAATGGGCGCTTGCCATAACATCGTCATTACCTTCACGATAATATAACATGCTATCATCTGACCAAGCCTCAAGAATCATTCCGTCTAATGTTTCTGGTATATCAGTTATAGAGTCATATATAATAGCTGCTTGTTTAACTCCCCAACAATCACCAGTCCAATATTGACCGTTAATATTCGAGATTATCATTTCCATTTTATTGTATGACATTTATTAGCCTTTTGTATTGAGTGCTATTTCTGCCCAATCACACCATTTCCGATCAATGTAATAGTTGATTTGGTTGTGTACGTCATTATCTTCGTTCCCGTTCTCATCAATTGCTATTACGTAGCTATATGAATCAGTTGACTCCACACTAATATCAGCATCCGGCCATTCAGTTTTAAGCCATTCAGTAATTTTTTCAATTGCAACTTCATTACATTCTACTGCTTCGTCTGATTCACATCCCCACACCTCAGACCGATTTGATGACAAAACTTCGATTGTTACGACTTCATTTTTCATTTTAGCTCCTTTATTGTTATAAAATTATGATGCGACGTTCATTCATAATAAACCTTTCTGATTCCATAACTTTTTTCGCCCGCGTTATTCGGCATGTTCCGATTGTGATATAATTACCTCCTATTAGTTTATTATCGGTATCACTATATCTAAAACCACTTCCGCTAGGCGTGGGTGTTTCACAGAATCCGAGCACGTCGTTAAATTGATTGATTGCAGCAGCAATTGTTTTGATCTCATTTTTCATTTTATTCCTCATGTTAACGTCTAAAGGTTTTTATTATCGCGGCGAACTAAGAAAAAGGTATTAAGAACAAATAAATTAAAGGATAATCTATTCGCCTTTTAATAACACTAAAGTAATCAAAGCACCTAAGAAAAAACCAAATACAGCGTCCATTTTATTCTCCTTTAGTTATCTTCCAGATTTTAACTTCATTCTTAGGCGACCAAATATTAGGATCATTATACTTAATATCTGGTTTTATTTCCTTACCATTTTGGTTAAGTAACCTTTGTTTAACACAACATTCTAAAGTAACTACATGAAGTTCTTTATAATTAATCATTTTATCAACACAATCTTGTAGTTCAGCATGAGAATGAACCTGTAGAATAATACCTGTTCCACCTTTACAATCAATTGGTTTGATATTTTCCACATAATCTTTAATACAATGAAGTTTTCTAAAGGTTATTCCATTATAGGTTGGTTCATAACCTTCATTTCTAATCAATGGATCAACGGAATATGTTATCCAATTAGTTCTAAAAGCACATTGAACGCCAGTTCTAGGACTAACTCCATCGCCAGGAACTAAAACATGTGTATTATTATCGCCTTGTCTATCAGAGTATAATAAACCAACCTTTTTAAGTGCTTCAAAAGCACCAATTGATTCCGTTACTTCTTTAGCATCAGGATATAATCTACAAATATCAGCGGCGCAAGAAAGGGTAAAAAATTGATTAATCCATCTAGTAGGAAGATCAACAAGGAATTCTCTTTTAACGGTAAACCTATTCTGCATTTTCATTATCTTTTTCCCTTAATCGAGTATAAAGATACCTTCTTGTGACCGTGGAAATATCGCTTCTATACCGTTATTTGCTGCATAGTAGCTTTTACCAGATCTTTCATCTATAATCCGAATACCGTTACTTTCATAGGATATTGTTATTCCTTTATCATCTAAATATTTTTCTACGTCCATAATTCTTTTATATAGTTCCGAATCCTTACTCAATTTTATCATTATCTTTTCCTTTTTGTTTCCGCGCCTTTAAAATATCCGGCGGGAGAAAACAGGGAAATCATAATACTACTATAAGAAACTACTTACGGTTTGCCTCAACACTTAATTCAATTCTATCTATCTTTGAATTAAGTTCAATAAGTCGATCTTCAATACGACTAGTATTACAAGAACCTAATATAGAATAGATGCACATGAGTAAGATTAACATATAATAGTGAGTGTCTGCTTTATCCATAATTATCCTCCTAAAGAAGTTCCCAAGTAAACATTATCTTATGATTGTAATCAATATCCTTATTAACTGTTATGGATTCTATAATTACTTTTACAAAGTATTCCTTATGTTCTTTTACTAACTTTATTTCTATTTCTCCTTCTTGTTCATATGTTTCATAGAATGTATTAGGAGTATTATTACTAAATTCTATCTTTCCTTCCCCGCAATTTTCTTCATTGGCGGGAGAAAGAAGAAAGACTTCAGGAGAATAATAACTTCCAAATAAATGATCTACATAATCATCTATTACATCTATATAGAAACAACCAAAGAACTTATATAATTCATCAGATAACACTAAATTATTCCATCCGTGGGTTTACTTTTTTTATTATAATCTTTCGGTTCCATTATTCCTCAATTTAAAAAATGGTACGCCCGCCTGGTTACGGTCCAGGGTAGCCGATTTATAAGATCGGTATTCTTCCATTGAATTACGGGCGTACAAGAGTCTTCCCAATCAACTGCCTTTATTGTATCAAATTATTGACGATTTGTCAAGGTATTTCAAACGAAATATTGATTATTAATTTTCAATTTGCCCAAGGAATCCCATTCAAATATCCTTTCTACAGAGTACATCTATATATTACTATCTAATTTATAGTTATTTATTTGTCGCTCACAATGTTCCTTAGCGGCATTAAGACACGAAAATTTTACCTCATACAAACGATGTATTCCCATTTCATCTTATTTTCCTTTTTAATTTCCCCGGCCTTATAATTAAATAAGGCCGAGGTAATTACTACTATTAGTATAACCCAATAACTACTAAATAGAAGTGATTAACTACTAAATAGAAGCCAGCAAATGTGATGATTTATTAATGAACGGAACTCCGCTTCCAAACATATTAGCCTCAAATCGTTTTGATTCATCTCCTCTTGTTCGACGATGATAATTAGTATACTCAATGGTTGCCTGTAAATGTCCAAAAGCCGTTCCTCGAACGCCGGGAATATCCGTTCCATGGCCCGATTCAATCAAACCATGAATATTATTCCTATTATTATGTGCTGTTGTCTTAACCCGCGAGCTATCAGCATCATTATAAGGGAATAGTTCTTCCAGATAGTTCATAGTTTGTGATGTATTAACTTGTTTAGCTGCTAAGAATCTAAGGAAATCGTTCTCTTCATCAAAATGGCCGCTTGCCATTTCAATTGCATTCTCGGCAAAGCCAATTTTAGCATGAATATTATTAGTATGCCGCAATGATACAACATCGGAGGCGCTTTTAAGGGCAGCACGCCACATATTCATACAGATAATCCTAAGATTAGTAAAGATGAATTGAAATGGACTTGATCCATCAAATGAGTTAACCATAAATAGGTAATTACCCATTTCATCATTCTTAACAATCTCAGTTTTGGCAAACTCTGCTAACATCCAGGTTTTAGCGCCGGAATTACCAAACGCCTTAACTTTGATAATACCTTTCTGCATAAGATTGTCCGCTACAGAAAATGCCTCTTGATTTTGAACAACTGTATAACGTCCTTTACCCATTCCCAATTGTTGTCCGGTATCAGATCGAATCATAGCATAATCAGATGAGTCTAACATTTGACCATTATGATTATACATAAGCGGAACTTTATCAACCGTCCAATTATTGTTAGTTGCCTCTAAAACATCAACCGCGCTTGTAAAGCCTTCTTCTAGTATTTCTCCGCCGCCGTACCAAGGATAACGTTCTGCTACAAAATTCATGGAATTATTCATTTTATTTCTCCTTAAAAGTTAATTCTCTTGTCTCGTTATGACGTTTTGTTGGAGTATTATAATAGTTCCCGTTTGGTAATGGAAGTAACCAATTGTATAAATGTTGTCCTTTCGTTACTAATATTGGATGTGTTCCTAAAAACTCTTCAATCTTGATAATCCTTTCTTTTGATGAAACCTCAATACTTTCTACGATGCTTTGCTTATTATAGTAAGTTATCAGATAACGATTATCTAATACTTGCTTTGCAAGCGCAATATCATTTAAATTTACCTGTTTTGTCTTTATCCAGTTCTTGTTATACCTATTTCCATAGTTAATAGGACTAAATATAACAAACGGCTTATCATATTCAGCTAGATAATCATCTAAATCACGTTGCCCAATGTAATTTTCAGCACTAGATGAGAATCTACTAATATACACGATATTTGCATCTATCTCATATAGTTCGTCTATTAGACCTTGAGCAGTTAGGCCAACATCAAGTAAGATCATTATAATCCTTTACACTTTTACTTTATCGTTTCCAATAAAGATTGTGTTAGCGTTTGGCCCAAAGTCTGCTTTACCATACGCGATCATTAAGCCCAATTTAATGAATTGAAATTTAGGATTATCCTTTGAGAATTCATCAGCTAAACTAATCAATTCATTATCTAAAGGTAAGAGATCATTGTTTTGATCTGCCTTTTTAGTAGTTCCCGCGCTTTTATTTTGTTTAACTGATTGTGGAAAATTGTCTGTTTCATATGTAATTCCATTATTTTCCGTGATAGTAATGGAATTACCTTTAGGTTTGGACTTGTTAGGTTGAATATTAAGAGTAACAGGTGTTACATTAGCAGTAGTAACTTTAACAGGATTATTAGCCTTAACAGGTGGAGTAATAATAGGAGTAGCTCCAATAGGAGTTGAAATGATTACATCTGGTTTAGGCGCGGGGAAAGAAGCAGGAAAAGCTTGTCTAAAAATATTATTACTAGCATCCTTAGAAAGCCGCCTTGATTCACCATAAAGTTTAGTTATCATGCTAAGAACTACAATTTGTTTCACATGAGAAGACCACTTATAATCTTTAAAACGATCAAGTTCTTTTTTAGGTAAATAAGAACACTTTTCAACATAAAAACGAATTGTTTGTGGGTATAAAACGTCAATGGTGCTAATATATTGACTAACTGTTGATGAAGATGTGTTAAATTTATTAGCAATATCTTCAATTTGCCAATCCCAATCTCTGTATCGTTTATATGAAACAGCGATTTCCGCCCAATGTAAGGGTTCTTGGCCCGCATTTGATGTAACTGCAATATATAACAAATCTGCATCACTAGGCTTAGGTATTTTATCAGCATAATAGAACTTGATGTCTGCTCCATCATGTTTGTTAGCATATTTAACTGCTTTATATCGTCTTTCCCCATCAACTAAATAGAATTGGCCATTGTCCTCATACACTTTTATAGGAAAAGACCTATTGTAACCTTCGGAGGCGATCTTCTTCGCAAGATCTTCTATCTTAGGAATTACTTGGCGGGGCTGAAAAGGGTTTGGTTTAATAATAACATCACAAGGGATCTTAATATTACTATAACTCTTACAACCCAAATCTTGTTCCAATTTACTTTTAGCCATTATTTATTCTCCAATCTAACCGGCATAATAAGAGTAGTTGTTTTATGTCCATTTACCACAACTGGATCTAAGGGTTCATCAAAGGTCATTTCAGGATAATAAAGCCCGCAATTTTCTAAAGCGTCCAATAAGTATTTCGGATTAATACCTATTTCAAATGGTTCACCATTCCATTCATTATTATCCTTAATTGTAAAAGATGGTAATGCTGTTGCAGTTATATCATAATCATAATCGAAATGTGATTCTAAAGACAATTCGACTTTATCTGAAATAGACAATCTACAATAGTTAATACCAAGAGATTGTTTCCACATTGATGATGATAATATCTTTAACACTTGTTTAAGGTTTTTATCAAGAGTAAGATTTAATTTAAAACCGTTTTCTTCTCTAGTAACCGGGTTTGGGATAATGAAACTAATATCAGGAAGGACAAAATAAACTTTATCAGGATTATAAGGTTTATCGCTTGTTATCGTTTGCCTTCCTTTAAGTATCTTATCTTTCCATGTGAATTCTTCACCATTAAATTCAATATTGTCTTTTGTTCTTATCTTTAGGAATTCTTTAATATCCTCCCGCGAATAAAACAAAGCGTTAGGAACATCAAAAGGAACCTCTATCCTCTGTAAAGAATGTCCGTTACAACTAACACGAAGCGGTTTATCATTATTATAGTAATCTTTAGGTAACAGCCAAACACCATTTAGTTGTTGCCTTGGATCATTGTTACCCATAAAAGGCAACAATGGTTGAAAAAAGTCTTTAACTTCTTTAATTGTAGTTGTTTTTGTGTCCATCGTTCAAATTTCCTTTCCAGTATGTTTAATCAAATACAACCCTAATCTATCACTAATATTCTGAATTGTCAAGACAATTCTGCTATTAAAGTGTAAAGAAACTGAACACTTTATAGCTTATCTTTATCGATCATTCCTAAAATAGATGAATAATCAGGATTAGGATAACACAATTCAGTTGTCAACTCCTTAATAGATGTATTTACAACATCTATTTTATTAGCTATTTCTTTTATATTCGTTAATAGGAACTTTTTCCTTTTTTCGTTTCTTTCTTCCGCCGCGATTCCGTTACAAACATCGTTATTATTCTTAAATTTATCTAAGCTAAAGATCGCCGGGCCAGAAAAAGAATAAGGTAAATAATGCGTACGACGATTATTATAGTTATCTTGCCAAAAACGAATATAACAAGAACAATCATTAGTTAAACTAACACAATAATCAGGATATTCCTTCTTAAAAGCGGTTTCCATGTGTTTAGTAATCTTTTTACCGTCAAATTTTTCCCATATTCGACATAGTTCATTATGCCAAAAGATGTTTTCCTCATCTACTTTAATGTTTTCTTCAATCATATTATGAATTTTCCGCTCAGTCCCCATAATTATCCCCTTAGTTAATAGTTCTATTATATACTTTTACTATTAGAAGTATATAAGAAAAGTATTATTATTTAGGTAGAAGTATCTAAATAATAATCCGGCGGTGGAAGAGAAAAATAAACGTCTAAAATAGACATAATTTTACCTCGTGTAAAGATATAACAACGTCCACATAATACCAACGAATGTAGTTGCTATTATTGATTCTTTAACAACAAACCACATATTATTCCTCCTCATCGTTATCTTGTTTAGACAACTTAGATATGTTGTTATCATCATATTCCATTAGTTCCAGATCATATTCATCTAAACTAGGTTTATTGGGAAGATAATCGTCTAACGAATAGTTCATTGTTATTCCTTTGTTAAAGTTGTGTGGGGAAACTAAGAAAAGAGCGAAAGAAATTAAACTTCTTCTATATTATAAAGAGTAACAACTATATTATTAGGATATTTAAGTATATCAATTAAGGTTTCTTTCATCTTTTCCGCCGGGATATAATTATCCTCGATAGCGGATATTCTTTCCTCTGTTCCATTATCTATTACTAAATATGTTATTTTTTGCATTTTATTTCTCCTTATTCCCAATTATTAGGTTTTGTAATCCCAGTAATATCACTAAAAATTTCCCATTCAAATCCAGGAATATTTAGAACAGATTTTCTATCCTCTTCCGTTGTATTAT
>Ga0075125_10000494_pt1 | contig 17672 bp, 27 predicted proteins | sample AntAceMetag02UKN_FD_69810 | JGI IMG/M metagenome (GOLD analysis project Ga0075125, IMG submission 69810) | Saline lake microbial communities from Ace Lake, Antarctica - Antarctic Ace Lake Metagenome 02UKN | ecosystem: Environmental > Aquatic > Non-marine Saline and Alkaline > Saline | place... | reverse complement strand
AACTCGTTGATTTCCGCCGCCCAGTAGTTCAGGGACTTCTCTTTGCGGGCCATGAACTGCTCGTGGGTTTCGCTCGCCAGCGGATAGTCTGGGTTGACCGTCCATCGCGGATAGTCCAGCACGACCTTGATGTCGTTCAGGTGCCGGACCTTCGTGACCGTTGACTTCTCCTGCGTTTCGATCATCCTTGCACCGCCTGCGACATCACGGCATCGAATGCCCGTAGGCACTGGTCCGCGTGGTTGCCTACGGACGCCACCGCCGCGATCTGTCGTTGTGTGTACTCCGTGGTGTGCCGCCTGATCCGCGCTACCACTTCTTCCGTCTTGGTGTTGCGGACCACTCGTGCGGTAAACGGGCTGTCCTTCGGTGCCACCACGATTGCCGACTGTGGCGGGCTCGTGCCTTGCGTCGGTGCCTTCTTTGCCTTTGCCATGATGCGTCTCCCGTACGTCAGTTTGGTGACGCGGCGTCGTGCCGCGATCTATGCTAGGTGCGCGGCCAGCGTCGTGCTGAGTACAAGGCATCCGTTCCCTGGGCATCCCTGCCCGAGCCGCGCATAAGGGACAGGCGAACCGCGCCCGGCAAGGACCGCGATCCGCCTGTCTGTTGTGTGTTCGCGATGGTCTTGGTTGCCTTGCCGGGCATCGCTATCTCCTTGCGTCACTGCGATTGTACCCAGTCCCACGCTCTCATACCTCAGAATCGCCGCAATGCCCGAGTTTGCTGGCGTTTTGCCGCACTCGGCCAGACATGCGACACTTGGTACGCGGGACAAATTCGCTCGGCGCATAGAAAAGAGGGCCGCATCCGCAGGTCGCGCAGTTTGGCGCGCCCGCCCGCCGTGTGAAGCGTGATGGATTGGGAGCCATCGGATACTCGCAGCGATCCGGGCTTCTGTACCGTTTTGTTCTGCGACACCATTGACGCCTTCGCTTTCGCAACAGCATCCTCGGCGCTCGCCGCGTCAAACTCGCGGCACACCTCGATCTGGGCAGAGCATCGTGTCGCTAGCTCGCCAAGCGGATTCTGCGGAAAGGTTACGCTTACGGCCCCGCGTACGGTCCTTGGTTTCGGCATAGTCAATCTCCCACCAGTTCGTCAGCCGACACGCCCAGGCCATCGGTCAGCCTGCGGAGCGTGCGGGCGTTCGGATTCTTTCTCTCTCCCGTCATGTACTTGTTGAGCGCCTGCGGCGACATCCTGCACGATTCGGCGGCGTCCTTGTACGTCGCGAACTGCCGCGCGGCCTGGCGTATCTTGTCGGCTGTGGTCGTCATTGTCTCTCTCCTACGGCATCACGCACTGGATAGCCACCACGATAGCCGCGCCGGTCAGGCCCATCGCCAAGGTGCCCACGACGATGAACGCCAACTGCGAGCGGGTCACGATGCCAACCGATTGCGAACCACGGACAGGAACAGCGACGGGTGCTGGTTCCGATGGACATTCAGCACGGCCTCGGCGGCGGTGCAGCCTCGCCGGAAGTAGCCGGTCCAGTCTACGGTGTCCATGTCCTCGGGTGCGCAGGACCACGCGGCGAGGCAACAGGCTTGCAACTCGATCACGAAGTCCAGCATGCTCGTCAGGCGGCGGTCGGTTATGCGTTGCGGATGCTTCCTGGCTTGTGCTACCATGAGATTGTCCTTTCGTCTGATGCGGAAGGGCCACGCCCCCGGCGGCGGAAACCGCGCGGGGGCACTGTTTGGCTACTCGGCGGCGACGTGGAACGGGTGGCCCACGCTCGTTGAGGCGTCCCCAATGGGCTTGTATGCCTGGAACACGCCAGACAACCCAGCGAGGCCAGTCACGCGGCGAGCCACGGCGTTGCATTGCAGCCGGTCGGCGAATCGCTGCGCGGCGTGCTGGAGGGTTGGGGTGTCGATGGTGACCAGAACGTCGCCCATCGCGTCCTTGTGCTTGATCGTGTACCGCATGATGCGCTCCTTGCGTTAGGGTAGAGCCCCTCGCCGGACTCGGACCGGCCGCGTACGTCCGCCCCTGGGGCTGGGGTGCTAGCCGTTGATGTTCTCGCCGTCCGCGTCCAGAACGTACCACTCCGCGTTGCCGTACTGCCCTTTCATGCGAACCTCATTGTCCTCGGCCCATGAGTTCGCCGCGGCGTCGTCTGCGGCCTCGAACTGCTCTACGATGTCCCAGGTCTCGTTGCCGGGGCCTACGAATGCCAGTTGATACGCTGCCATGTTCATTCTCGTTTCTCCCCTTACGGGGGTTAGGGCTGGGCTACTCGTCCTCATCATCCTGGGGGCATCCGCATCGGCCCGCACAATCCGGGCACATCTCGCGGCCGCAGGTCGGACAGGTGTACACGAAATCGTCCGTGATGTTGTGGTAGTGGCAGAACGGGCATTCTTTGGGTTCGTCGTCCATCGTTCTACTCCTGCGGGCGGCCAGGGCCAGGGTGGCGCGGATGGTGTCGATGAATTCGCGGTCAGTCATGGTGTTCCCTTTCGGCCCGTGGTCGGGCGGGGGTTGGTTAGTCGGTGGGCTTGGCCTCGTCGAACCCTGCCCAGTCGATGTCGCTGGCGTGGGCCGGGCCGGCGGAGGCGAGATCATGGCCACCCTCGGATTCGTCGGGGTTAGCGAACCACCAACCGGACACACCTTCACTCTCGCGGAATTCATCCAGAGCCCGCCACGCGGCCAGGCTGGAATTCGCCCGCACGGGTCCGTCGGCGTCGCCGTTGCCGGTAGTCGTCCAGAGTTCCAACGCTCGCCAATTGGGATCGACCACAGGAACGTGGTACATCGTTTCGTTCTGCCCGCACCAGGCAGCCTCCAGGCCCTCGGCCCTGGCCTGCTCGCATTCCTCGGCCGTCTCGGCGATGAACCCGGCGCGGTCCTCGCTGTACTCCGCGACCAGCGGATCTGCGTTCATTGCGGTCTCGATCCGGGCGATGGCGTCGGTATCCAACACGGCCGGCGTCGGCCAGGGCAGGACGATGTACGGCGTCCCGGCCTCGCTGCAATGGTCGGGGTACAGCACGTACAGATCGTTGCGGCCGTTCATGTGGTCGATGAACGCCTGCTCGTTGTCCTCGGTGGGCTCAGCAACGCTCACTCGCCAGTACGTAGTGTTCGGGTCCATGGTGTCCTCGATTCTCCCGCAGGGCGGGGGTGGTTCTGCTACTCTAGCCCAAATGCCTCGGCCACGGTGGCGTTGATCTGTCCCACCAGGTCGACGTGTTCGCACGCCGTGGGCGAACCGCACGAGCAGGTCCAAATACACGCATTGCCCGTTCGCCGGACAAACGTCACGGTCGGCCCGTTGGCGATCCGAAAACTTTTCCTGCTGGTGCGCGTGATTCCATTCGCGTGACACAGGCGGAGCTCATACTGGTCTGCGTTTTCGTGTTCCAGCTCGGCATCAATGTATTCCATGGTGTTCCTCTTCTCTCCCGCAGGGCGGGGGTTGTTACAGCAGTTCCATCAGGATGTAGACGGCGGCGGCGAGGCAGAGGCCGATCTTCTTCCAGGTGTTCATGGCGCTGTCCTTTCGCGTGTTGTGTTCTGTATTACTCATCACACTACTATTATAGCACGCTGGGGCTACGGGTCAAGCGGATTGGGCGTTATTCTCAAATTATTTTGGCCCCATCGTACTATCGCCCGCGCATAGAAAAACCCCCCGCCTATGCAAGCACGGGGGGCCGGGAGGGAGAACTGTGTGTGGGGCGACTATTTGCCGGTCAGCCATCCTCCCAGGAAGATGGCCGCGAGCTTGGCCATATCCCACACGCGGCGGAGAGTGGACTGCTGATGGGCGCGGATCTCCTGCACGGTCGTTTCCACGCGGGCCAGCCGTTCGCCTATCGCACCGAACGCCGAGGCGCAGTCGCGGGGGATGTTTTCGCCGTCGCAATCGGGCGTCATTTGGTAGCCTCCAGGAATTGCCTGATTGACGCGGCAGACGGGCCGTAGCCGTACGCCTGGCCGCCGATGACCCGGCCTGAGACCAGGGCCACCACGTCACCGGCGGCGTTGAATAGCGGGCCGCCAGAGCAGCCTTTGCGAGTCGGCACAGAGAAACCGCACCAGATTTTCGCTTGCATGATAACTCGCCCGGTGCAGACATGGCGATCGGTTCGCAAATCGCTCAGGCCGGGGGCCTCCATTGCGGGCGGTACCCACGACAGCCAAAAAACGCCAATCAGCGCCTCGCCCACCTGCCCGTCGCGAAACGTGGCCGGAGTGTACGTTACGCCCGGCTTCGGCCGCCATCGAACCAGGCCAAGGTCGTGGGGCGCATCGCGCCGGACCACCTCAATGTCACGCCCGTCCACTCGCCACCAGAGCACGGCCCCGCTCGCCTTCAAGTGCGGGGGCACGCAATGGGCGGCGACAACGCCGTAGACCCAACCATCGTCCTCAAACGCCACGACACAGCCCATCGCCCCGATCTTCTCGGCGCTCTTGAACTCCGTGTGCCATATTGTCTTGCCGTCGACGATGACCGACTTCGCTTGGCTCGACTGCGACATGAAACAGGCATCGAACCGGACAGACGGCGACGTGTCCACCTTGCGGAGATCGTAGCCTGCTGGCACGACCATCGGCACGACGGGCGGCGGGGTCAACTTCGGCTGGCAGGCGGGCAGCGCCAGCACGAGCAGCACGGCCAGGAATTTGATGGTTCTCATTTCGCCCTCGCAATCGCAACCACCTTCTTCGTACTCGCGCTCTGGGCCTTGCTGAGTTCGGCCTTGAACGCGGGGAGAGACGCCTCGGGCACGACCGCCTTGGCCGCGTCAACGGAGGTGACGATTTCACTTGTGGCCTGGGCCGCATCCGCCGCTGCTTGGTTGGCTTTCTTCGCCCGACCGAATGCTACTATCGTTGATGCGATCAGGACGCCGATTGGGGGCAGGTACGGAATCGCCCCGCTGATTATCCCGTCCGCTATGTCCCACTCGTTCTGCGCTCCGGCTAGGGCCTTGTCCAGCTTCGCCTGCACGTCCTGAATCGTCACCAGTTGCTCTTGCAGGTCTTCGGCCTCGGCGATCTTCTTGTCCTTCTCCGGCCCGGCTGGCATCGCTTCGTAGCTCTCCACGAGAGCCGCAAGTTCCGCCTCCTTGGCTGCGAGGAACTTCTTGGTGCTCTCTGACGTGTCCCGCATCGCTTGGATGTCGGCTGGCGTGCAGCCCTGCGCACCCGCCATAAAACCCAGGCCCACCAGGCACAGTACGAGTAGTACGATTGTTCGCTTCATGGTGAAACTCCTTCCCTATGGGGTTTGGTGTAGTTGCTTCCCGCTGTCGTGCAGCACGAGCCCCTGTTGCTTCACAGTGAACCCGGCCGCCAGAGCTTTGCGGCAGAACGTGCGACAGAGGCAATCGGTCGCACGGGTGTGCTTCGCGTCATACTCCCATTCAATCCACGGCGGGCCGGTGGCGAGTAGGACCGGCCGCGTCGTGCGCCAGAATCCAAAATGGATTGAATCGTCGGTATCCAAATGCAGGTTGTACGCTGCCCCCACAACGTCAGTCGGGCACGTCCAGAAATCAGACAGGTCGGCGGGGCGCACGTCAGAGTCTATGAACACAAGATTTTCGTGCCCGCGAATCAGTGCCGATTCAATCGCCGTGTTGTACTGACATTCCACGTTCCGCCCCTCGACGGCCACGAATTCAACGTCCGCGTCCAGGTCGGTCTCGCCTAGCCACAAGTGCAATTCACGAGACAGCATCCGATGGGGCGCGTCGTTGACTGTGATTAGCCAGGGCCGCATTAGTCCACACGCTGAATGAATGCCACCGTGTTGAACGGGGGAAGGTGTTTTGTGACGCTGTGCGTGGTCGGGCCAGTCAGGACACCCAGGCTCGGGCAGGTGAAGGCGTCGGCATACCCCGTTGTGTGACTGTCGTGTGTGTGGGTTTTCGTGCCGCCCCCGGTGCCCACGGTTCCGAAGTCCGCATCCCCGGCCTTGTAGCTTGCCGGGAGCACGCCCCGCATATCGAGCGTGCTATTCGTGCCGTCTGCCAGTTGCCAGCCTGCGGGGATACTGCTCGCGCTGTTCCGCATCCGAATGGTGCCAATCTCGTCGTCCAGATACGAGCTCTTGCACACGTAGACCGCACCGATTTTCTGGTAGAGAATCACCTGGTCATCGCGGACGTTCGGGTCCATCGCGGTAGCCGGCCGGGGCAGGTAAACGGTGTGCGTCGTGGCGGCAACTTCGCTGGCCCCGTCCTTGTCGGCGCACGGGTGCACGGTGACGTATGATCCGTTGCCCGCTACGTTCGTCCAGTCGGCGGATGCCTTGCCCCAGACCGGCAAGCGGGGGAGCATCAGGATATAGCGGGCCGCGCCTACGTTGTCCGTCTCGCGCCACAGATAGCCCTGGTCGCCGACCACGGCGGTCGTGCTACCGTTGGCCTCGACTGCCAATACGTCTCGGGCGCGCGGGAATTGGCCGTCAACCCATTCTTCAGCGCTGTCATCCCACACCTGCTGCCGTACGATGTAGAGGCCATCGGCCGCAGCTACCGCACTGGCGATCTCCGCCCAGCCCAGCAACCGCTGCCCGCGTTGTGCGCCTCGCGTTCTGGTCATCGGAACACCTTGGCCAGCGGGCTATCGAGTACCAGTTCGGTTTTGTTCGACCCGCCGAATTGCCAGTGAACACCCTGCACCACGGGGAACTTGCTGTACGCGGTGTCCAGGTCGAAATTCACGATCCGGTCGGACGTGCCGACGATGCCCATGCCGGGCGTGTACTCGCGCGTGAGGCATCGGAGAATCAGCGACCCGTGGCCCATCGCTACGCCCGTACTCTCGGCTACAGTGGACGCGAACTTAGTAATAGGCGAACCCTCTTCCCCGTCAAGTGCCGCCGTGTCGTCGCGCTCTAGGCGCGTTCGCCCGTCAGCGTCCAGGAACCCGCCGTTGCGCACCTTGTCGATCCGGAAGCGGCCGGGGGCATAGACAAGCCTCTCCGCCGCAAACGGCCAGTCAGCGGGGTTCGCAGGCGTGGCGGATGCCGTGGGCACGTAATCGGTTTCGATAGTCCCCGACACCCTGAGTACGAGCCGGTAGTCGCCATTGTCGTTGAGCGTGTTGTATAGCAGCGTCAGATAGTGGACATCGGCGTACTTCGCCCCGGCAGGCTCTACTTCATCGTCGGCGCGGGCCTCCGCCATTTGCCCCCACGGATGCCACGTTGACAGTTCCGACTCGTCCAGCGTGAACCCGCATCGGTCCTCCATGACGTTCGCGCGGACGGACAGCCACGAATCTTCCAGGATTGCGCCCGCGCTGTCGGCAATCGCCATCCAGACTTGCGGGTCGTCGCCGCGTGTGGACCCGTTCGTACTGGTTGTCAGGTGCGGCATAAGCTTGCGCGGGCGGCGCACCCAAGGCGTGTCGGCGGCGGCGTCTGAGACCAAGACGGACGTGCCGAAGTCTTTCAGGTCCGGCACGGTCGCGTTGCCGTCGCCGCGCCACGAGCCGTCCTCATTCAAGATGAACGAGCGGAACACGTCGAGATAGCTATCGTGGCTCCCTCCTCCGGCGTCAAACCACTCCGAAAAACTCTCTTTCCCGTCCCACTCGTCCCCGACACCCTGCCACACGTCGCCGTCCAACGCGAGCAGGTTCGCGGTCGTGTCCCAGTACGGCTGCAATATGGTGTCCGTGCCGCCATAGTCGAACGTCACTTGCACGATTCGCGGCGAGCCGACAACTTTAACGTTCGTGCGGACGTTGTGATTGTCGCGGTACATATCCAGCCGCTGCACCTGGGCTCGCTGGGCGCTCTGAGAATTGAGCGTCGAATTGCCGCCCTCGATACTGGCAAGGGCAGGTTCCTTGGTTACGGTCGGGGACGATAGGGAGTAGACGAGGAATTCTTGGTCGTCATATCGGTAGAATTCTTCGCTTCCCTGACATCCGTCGCCGGTTGTCCACGGCGTCACGCACCACCCATACCCGACCGGGCGCAGAATTGCGGTTAGGGCGTCCGCTAACGACATCCCCGTGACATCGACTTCGCCAAGCCGTATCGGCGAGCTGTCGCCGCCCAAAGTCTCGCGAATTGCGGACGTGCGGGCCTCAGTATTCCAGTCCCCTGCCAGCCCATTGTCAGTTTGATACCCAAACCAATGCAATAACGACACTACCGCACTTGCCGCGTCCCAGTGCTCTGCCTGTATCCGCGATGACGTGTCAGAATCGCCCACGGTAACTCGCCGGTCCGGGGGCTCGAAGACGTGAGAGTGTTTCGTGCCATCGCCCGCGCCGGAGTCGTCGCTTTTGGCAATCAATCGCCACTCGTACTGTGACATATTCGGCTTGCCGCCCTCGTTGAATATGCACTTGCCGTCTATCTGGAATACGTTGTCTCGAAACCGACTAGTGGTCGCGTCCTGTCCATCAATCTCCAAATCATCTACTGTGGGCGTCTTGTACCACGATCCGTCAATGACCGCAGCCGCGAATGTCACTTCGGGACCATAGACCGCCCAGTCGTACACTTCGGAGGCGGGCTCGGCTTGAATCTGGATATGCTCCAGCCCAGCCCAGCCGGTGAACCATTCCCGCTGATTGCCCGCGACGTGCTCCACGAGCCGGAAGCGGTCGCCGGGATACGCGAACAAGTCTTCGGGCCGGTCGTGTACCGACTTGCCCGGCCCCTTACCGAGAATGCGTTTGACGCGAAGCACGGACGGGCTACCGTTTGTGCCCCACCGAAGCGAGACAGGTTCCCACCACTGGGCAACCTTCTCCGCACCCCAACTACCGCCTTCGGACGTATCAATTCGCGGCGAAATGTAGATGCGGAACGTGGGCGCAGGCCAGATAACCTCGCTCAGAATGTTATAGACCGCGAGGGGTACTGTAGTCACGCGAACACCGCCGTAGCAATCAGGGAGGGGGTCTGGGGGCCTGTAGAGTCCGTCAGGAACGGGCCAATCTCTATCACGCGACTATCCACGCTACCCGCTGTGGTGGCCGCAATCGCGATCCAGTACGTGTTGCCGCCGGACAGCGTGAGCGTCTTACTGTAGTCGCAATCCGCCGTGTATGCCTCTGTCGCGTCGGCCGCGCCGCTCGTGTCGATGTTCGGCGCGGATGCGTACCAGATCGAGAACGTGGCCGGGGCGGTCGCGTTGCTGGTGTAGTGCCAGCGAAGCCGAATGTCCCCATCGTCGATGACTTCCGCTTCCAGGTAGTCAGGCCGTAACGGGCGGTTGCCTACCCAGTCGCCCGCGCTGTCGGTTTCGAGTTGAATCATGCACGACAGGTCCGGGCATTCCAGGTCGTCATAGACCGGGCGAACGACATAGGTATACCGCGAGTTGGCGAGGTGCCCCAGACCAGTGAGCGTCTTGGTGGCGCCCGCGCCGGTGACAGTGCCGACCGTGGCGGTAAAGTCCACGTCCTGCAAGCCACCCAGCCCGCGATAGATGTTGTATCCGGTGAACGCCACTCGTTATGCCGCCCAGGTCAATTCGCCGCTGGAGTAGATAATGCCGTCCACTTCGACCATGATGTACCGGCTGACAGCGCCCGCCGCGATCAGCCCCACCACAACCGTTCCCGTGGCGTCCGATATGATGTCGTAATCGGCGTTGGCTGTGATGGTCTCTTTCGTCGTGCCCGTGTCCACCGAGGCCGTGTTGTCTGTGGCGCTCGGCGCGCCGTAGTCTGCGGTAGCAACCCAGAACCGCACGAGTCGCCGGTTGCCGCCGGTCTCGATTGTGATGGCCCGCTCACTACTACCGTCTTCCGCAGCCGCCGAAATCGTCACGCCGCCGCCAGAGCAGAACGCGGCCCGGCATCGCCGGTCGGTGATGTCTACGTGGGCATACGTCGCGGACGTGGTAGCCGCGGAAGCTGAGCCCGTCTTGACCTCGGCAAGCGGAACGTGGGGCGTGGTCGGGAACGCGGACGTGCTCACCGTCAGTACCCCGGATTCCGTCAGGTAAATGTAGTTCGTCGCATCGTCCGTCAGGGCCTGCGCGGCGGCGGCGGCGTAGTTGACCAGCGTGGCCCCGTTGCGGAACGAGCCCGCGCGCACACCATAAGTAAGTGTGCCGTCTTTGAACACGCGGAGTTGGCTGGGCAGTTGCCCCAGGATGCGGTCGCGGATCGCGGCGTTCTTGTACGCCTGCGAATAGTATTCGCTCGCAATCGTCTCATACGTGATGTCGAGTGTACTGTTCGCTGTCCCGCTCAGTGCGTCGGCGGTCGCGGTGGAAAGGGCTGATTCTGACATTAGGCTATATCCTCAGAAGCCGTCCAGGTCAGCACGAGAACGTCGGTGCTCTGGACGTATGAACTGATAGCGAGTGACCGCGCCGGGCGCGGATAGGTCGTCAATGTGATGGTGTCGGTGGCCTCGCTGCTGGTGTTGCCGTGGGTGTCCTCGATGACTACCTTCAGCGGGTACGTCCCCAGCGGTAGCGGCTCGGAAGTCCACTCCAAGAAATCAGTACCGAACCCGAATTGATAGCCGAACCCATAGCCGAACCCCGGCCCACCGTAGGCGTCGTAGCCAAACGAGTGTCCGAACGCCATCCCGTAGCCCATGGCGCGTTTCGAGATATAGAACACGGGCCGCGAATAGACCAGCGTTCCGGCAGAAGCGTCGCCCGCATCGCCCCGGTAGACTTTCCAGATGTCCCCAGGCACGTAGCCGTGCAGAATCGGCGTGCGAATCTTGATGCGATTGCCGTACGTATCGTCCGTGTCGAACGCCGTGCCCGCGTAGTCTGTACTCGCGTTCGCCGGGTCCACCGCGAGAACTGCCAGCCGGTCGGTAGCACGCAACGTCGGCACGTCGAACTCGACCGCGCCTTCTACGGGTGCCCGCCAAGCCGACAACTTGCCGGACAGGTACAGTTGCAATACCATAGTTGTGCGGGTCGTCACGAAGCGCAGCACGGTCCCGCCGGGCGTCCTGCGCGTCGAGACCAGTGTGGTGCCCGTGGTGTAGTATGCCATTTAGTCAAGCACCCTCACGGCAGCGGCGCAGCGAATCCATGCGTATATCTTGGCCCCGTCCTCGCGGTAGTAGACCTGCACGTCCAATGGCCGATACGAAAGCAGTACCGCGTTGGAATAGCTCGTGCCGGACGTATCGACAAACGCGGCGACGGTCGCGCCGTTCACTAATGCTTTCTTCGTAGTCAGTATCGTTTGCAGGGCGGCGTAGGCGAGCGCCTGAGTGGAGGCGGACGTTGCGCCCTCCAGTACGCCAACGATCTGGAACGTCTCGCCGCCCCTGCCCAGCGGCTGCACAAACTCGCCGTCCACGCCCGGCATGGATTCGAGCGCCAGACGTGGGCGGAAGCCGGACCCGTGGTTGCTCCGGTCGGCCTTCGTGAACAGGGCGATAGAGTTGAATGTGGCGGCGGACATCTATGGTCCCTCCCGCGTGGTGGTGTTGTCTTCTACGGCGTCGGGCGTGGTGTTGTATTGGTTGTTGATGTTGATGACGGCCGGATCGTCGGGGTAGACCCGGTGTCCATCCGAATTGACCACAGAGCCCTCTTCCGCCTTTGTCTTGGCCCCCAGAAACTGATGCGCCTGGTTGAGCGACTCAGTTAGGAGGCCAACCTTCTCAATCGGGGCCATCGAGCCCATGCCCAGGACGGCAGACTCGTACCATCGCGGCGACATTGTGTTGACGGCATCCGCGCTAAGTAGGTCGGACAACCGCCTCGCTTCTGCTCTTTGATGGCGCGTCGCGGTACGGCTGGTCGCGATTGCGTCGAGTTTACTCTTTGCCCCCTTTGCCGCTTTGAGCCTCGAAAGCAAGTCCTGCGCTTGCTCGCCGGTGATCGGGGCCATCTTACCTTTGCCGATCGTCGCGTTGGCAACTGCGTTGTTATATGCGGCGTGGAACTGCGCCGCCTCCTCGGCAAACCCTTCAACCGACAACTCTTCATTGATGGCGTCGAGAACGAGCCCGGCCCCGTGCGTAACGCTACCTGGCCCCATCACGTCGAGCGCGTTCCCTCTACGAAGCAAGTCCCCCGTCAACCGACGCCCGGCGATAGACCCTCGCCGCTCTTTCGACGCAGCTTCAATCGTCTGCCATGATGCGCCGGGGATTGCGCCTTTCGCTCGCTCATACCCCTCCCGGAACCCCTCTGTGCCCGCCTTGAGGAATGCGCTTGTCACACGTACAGCACCGGCCCCTTTTGCCCCGCCGGGCGATAGCGCAGCCGCCACGCCCTGCACGTCGGCGTATCCGGTCTCTTTTTCTGTCTTCTGTAGATATTCGCGGAGTAGATTGAAGATGGCGTTGGGGTCGTGCCAGTCTACATTCTTGGCCCCCGTCTTCCGCGCGATAGCCTTGAGTTCGGGAGACGCGCCGCGAATCATCACTCTGCCGACCTGCCGCAGTGCCGTTCCGGCGGACGACGGGTCGCCCGGAAAGAACTTCGACACGCCGCCCGTCATGGAAAGAATCTGCTCATACGGGATACCCAGAGCCTTGAGCGTCGCCCCCTCGCGTCGAATTACATCGGCAAAGTCAGACTGGCTGAATTTGCTTGTACGGCTCGCCGCGTCCAACTGTGCCATGCGACGACGCCACTGCTTTTGCGTCTTGGCTTGGAACACGTCGCCGAGTAGTGTGGTTGCGGTAGCAGCGCCCTCCACGCCCATAACAGAACCCAGCTTGCCCACGTCCGATTCCATACGAGCTTCCATGTCTTCGCTGTCAAGCGCCGACCGGACTTGAAACATCGCACGCCCCATTGCGCCTACGTCTTGGATTGCGAACTTAGCAGCCGCCCGGTGTGTGTTGCGGAAAATTTGTTGAGCAGACTTCCCTGGCGTAACAGTTTGTAGGTCACGCCACAGCGGGTTCATCACCTGCATAGCGCCGGCGAGTTGCTGTTGCCCCAGCGAGTCCATGCCCTTGCCGACTTCGGCAACAGCCCGCAGTGCGTCGGTTCGCCACTTCATAAACGCGCGAGTCAACAGGCCCAACCCAGCGATCCCGGCCAGGCCAGCAATCTTGCCATGCAGCCCGCCCATCGCTCGCGTAACGGCCCCGCCCGCCCGTGCGCCCGTGCGGCCCGTCATAGCCAGTTTGGCGTTGAGTACGTCCACCTGGCGCATCACGGAAGCGAATTCCGGGTCCGCCTTGATTTTGATGGAATCAGCCATTGGCTACCCTCGACTCCAGAACTTCCAACGCGACCGACGCGGGGCCTCGGGCTCCGGCTCAAGCTCGCCGGGGTCCATCGACTCCAGCGATTCCAGCGCCGCCATCGCGGCCATCGGGTCAAACGGGTCTTCCTCGAATTGCGGACTCAGGCCGACCGCCCACCGCATCAGTTGGCGCAGCCATATCGGCGGGTCGGCGGGGCGGAACCGCAACAGGTCGGCCAGGGGCAACTGCACTTCCGCGCCGTCCATTTGGAACGTCTCGCAATACTGCACGAGCAACGCGCGCCGCACGAGCTTGAATGCCGCCGATAGTAATGCCGACGTGACTTCCACCTCGCCGCCCGTCACCGTCAACTGCTCGCGTAGCGCGATGATCTCCGGCCAGTCCAATTCTTCGGTCTGGAACTCGACCGCGCCGTCCTCGCCGAAGTCGGGCACGACTTCCGCGCCGCCCGTGGGGATCGCCCATTCCACGCCGCATAGCAACAGCTTTGGGCAGTGGTCGGGATGCACTACGCCCCCGCCGAGCTTGCGGCGCGCAGCGATCTCCGCCCGCTTGTACCAGTCGCGCTTTTTGGGGGTCAGTGCGGGCATCAGGTGATCGTCACCGGGTCAGTAGTGCCGTCCGAACTGATGTACACGAACGGGACGGTGGAGGAAGCGGCCTGGCCTCGCCCGACTTGGGTACTGTTGCCGCCCGCGACAACGCCCACGATACTCAGCGTTTCGTCGGCAGCACTGCCCAGGCCCTCCAGCGTGGCCCCCAGCGTGCCGGTCGCGCCCTTGGCAGCGTCAGCCGCAGCGGGATCGCGGAACGTGATCTGGCCGGTGCAGGACGCCTCGCCAAACCCAGCCGCGCAAGGATAGAGTTCGGCGTCTGCGCCTTGGCTAATGAGTTGCCGTTGCTCCCCCCACGAAATCGACGTAACGTCCGTCAGGCTCGTGCTTCCGATGGTCACGCTCTGCGGATTATGAACAGTCTGATTGGCCACGGGTTACTCCTAATGTGATGTTCTGCTCGCGAGCAGATACGAGAATGTTACGGGTAGCACGCACCCGGCCCACGGCAGGCGTGCGGCGGTGTCCAGGACCGGACGGCCCCATTCGATTGCCTCGTGAAACTCGCCCAACTCGTTCCCCATCGCGTCTACAGAACTGGGCTGTGTAGTTTCGATTGCGTTCATCGCGGCGTTCTTGAGTCTCAGCACTTCCTTGATTGCGTCGGACTCGTCAACGCCCCGGTCCACCTTGGTCTCGATGTATAGAGCGGCCTCTACGGTCTCGCCGTACTCGCCTTCGATGCAGGTGTAGCCGGGCGTGGTCTTGTACAGAATGATGCACCTTGGGGTCGCGCCCTTGTGCTGGCATTCCTTGATCTGGGCCTCGCTCGTGGTCAACGTGACTTCCGCGAACACGGGCTGCGCTTTGATGGTCGCCGCCGCGAGCGCGTCCTTGACATCGGACAGCACGTCCCAGTCTGTATTCGCCGCCGCGCTTAATTCAGTCACGAGAGTTCCACTCCGCTATCATTTCGTCTATGGTTTCCTGGTACGCTTTAAGGATCGCGTTCGCGCAGTTCGTGCGGTGGAATGTCATCCACTTGCGCTGTGGCACTTTGGGGTTGATGCCGTCCTGATGGACTTCCGCGTAGATGCCCATCCGGGAGTTCTCAGCCGTCCACACGAGCCACAACGAGCCGTCTGTCGCGGAAAAGCGAAACCGCGCCGGGTCCAGCATGCCGCCGGACCGGCCGGAGTTCTTGGCCCCGCGAAGCCATCGCATGCTGCCCGCCGATTGCTTCTTCGCGGCGTAGTCGTCTGAGTAGGCCGCATACCCCGAGTTGTTCGGGCCGATCCCGCCCGTGGTGGCCGCAATCAACGCTTCCAGAATGCCGACCGCATGCCCCGCGCCGCCGGGCGGGCTGGGGCTCGTGCCGCCGATCAGTGCGAGATTGACCGTCTGCGGATCGAGGAGCTTGTACAGCGACCGCATCAGCGCTTCTTTTTCTACGCGAAATCGCATGGCAGATATTGGCCCTGTGTGCTACAATGCTGGTATGAGCAAGCAGCCCATTTGCCCGCAGTGCGGCCAGCCCTACACGGGCGAAATGTGGCTTACGCACAGCCACGAGCCGGTATTCGTCCATCGCCAACTTCGCGACGACGGCGGGCATACGGTGTTGCTGGAGGGGTGCGTAGCATCGGCGGCGTACTGGCAGGGGAGAGAAGAAGTGCTCGCGGAGATTCGCAGGCTATACCCGAGTGAGCCTGCGTGACGACGCGGAAGCCGCCTCGTCTGCATCGTCATCGTCGCTGGGGTCGGTGTTGATGGCCAACCGCCAAGAGCCAATCGCCTCTTTGCGCTTCTCGTCGTGGTAGTCGCGAAGCGTCGAGTACATCGTGTCGGTGTGCATCTCGTGGCAAGAACCAAACGCCAGCATCAGCGCCCAATGTACGGCCGCGTCTTGGAGTTGGTCGGGCGAGGCGAGCCGCGAGAACTGCGGGTACAGCCTGGCCGACGTGGCGGCGTGACGGTATTCCGGCGCACCGTATCCGCCGAGTTCGTCCGCGTACAGTTGTGAGGCGAGCAACAGTGTCTTGTGAGTCGCGGCGGCGCAGAACCGCGCCATGCCGTTCGTCAGGTCGTACACGGCTTCCGGTAGGTCCGACAGATTTGCATACTCTACGGCCAGGTCCGCGTCCATGCAGAGCGTCACGAGCACGGGGGTAGTCACGGGGTCTGTGGTGTACTCGACCGCGTAAAACTCGCCCGTCATGCCAGAATCGTTCTCTTCCGTCAGCGAACACTTCGCCTGGTCGTCCGCGATACCTGCGATGGCTATCGTGCCCGCGAGTACCTTGTCGTCCGTCCCGGCGGCCGCATCCTTGAACAGCGAGACGGCTACGGTGTTGGCGGTGTCCGCAGCGGTCATCCACAGCCAACCCCGGTCGGTATTGCCGTCGTCCTTCGTGCTGATGCCCTGGAGCGCCCAGCGGGCCGTCAAGAGGCTGTCGCGGTCTTCGTAGACGATGGGATAGTCAAATAGGGGGTTCATGCTACCCTCGCCTTCACAATGAAGTATCCGGAGCCAATCGAAACATCCGAGCCCGCGCCGTCGGTGGTAATCACTTCATAGAACCACTTGCCAAGCGGCGCGGCGGCTGCGAGGTCGTATGCGTAGTAGTACGTGCCCGTGGCGGAATTGGTCATGGCTGTATCTTCCACAACCCGCGTGCCCGTGGAATCCTTGAGCCGGACCACAGTAGACACGGACGGGTTCGCGGCGACGGCTGCGCTCGTCTTGATCGTGCCGACCACTTCGGCAGTCTCGCCCCGGAAGTATTCGTTTGCTGCCATCTATCAGCCCTCGCGGTCTGTGGCTGCTACTGTCATGTGTGGGCGGTCGGATGCAAAAACCTGCATATGCGAACGGTCGCTCGCCGTAACCGTCATGTGCGGGCGGTCACTGGCGTAGACGTATAGGCTTTGTCGGGTAATCTTTTGGAGCGTAATCCCCCCGTACAGCAACAGCAGGTGCGCGCGGTCGGCGGCGGCAATCGTGCCGTCCGGAGCAGGCAGAACCCAACCACGCCCGAGGGCCATCATCGAGAACCGCTTGGCTTGGGTGTCTACGGCCACTTATGCACCCGAGCCGATTTCGCCGAACGTAGCGGTGGTCGTATCATCGCTGACTGTCGCCGCCTGGTCGGCGGTAGTGCCGTTGTCGGCGTAGAGCGTGTGTGCAGTAGCGGTCTGCGTCTTTTTGTTCCGCCACGCCTTGTATAGATAGTCGATCTTTGTGGCAAGGTCCGGGTTGACTGCCGGGGCTCCTTGGCCCGGTTCGGCTCGCGGATCATCCAGCATGGCGAGGATCGCCGCAATCTCCGTGTCGAGGTATCCGGCGACGGCCGTCAACAGCGTGCCATTGTCTGCGGTCTGCGGCGTGTTGCCGGTGTACGTCGTCAGCGTCGATACGGTCCCGATAATGTTGCCGGTGATAGTCGTTGCCCAGGCCGTGACGAGATCCAGTCCGGTCGAGGCCAGAGAGAACCCCGTCTTGTCGCTGACGGCCACGCTGGTCGCGGTGGCACAGTCTGTCAGGGCGCTCCCCGTTCCCAAGGCGGTTATCACGTCGGCGGCCGCGTGCGTGCTGAATCCTGCGGCCGTGGCGCAGTCCGTGAGCCCAGAGCCGGTACCTAAGGCGGTCACGACATCGGCCGCAGCGTGTGTGGAGAACCCAGCCGCCGTAGCGCAGTCGGTCAAGGCGGAGCCGGTTCCCAACGCCGTAACGACGTTGGCGGCGCTGTGGGTCGAGAAGCCGGTGGCGGTAGGCCAGGCGGAATCGCCATGTGTTTCCAGGGTGCCCAGAGCGGTAGCTACGACCCCGGCGGCGTCTGGTACGGTGGTATTCGCTGAGTCCGTGCCGCGCATGGTCGCGGCGGCGGTGTCCAGATCGAAGGCGTGCTGGGCACTCGCGTTGCCGTACGTTTCGACGACGATTACCTTGTCGAGGAACACCTTGGTAG
>Ga0075125_10000488_pt1 | contig 17877 bp, 8 predicted proteins | sample AntAceMetag02UKN_FD_69810 | JGI IMG/M metagenome (GOLD analysis project Ga0075125, IMG submission 69810) | Saline lake microbial communities from Ace Lake, Antarctica - Antarctic Ace Lake Metagenome 02UKN | ecosystem: Environmental > Aquatic > Non-marine Saline and Alkaline > Saline | place... | reverse complement strand
CGAGCCCGCTTCGTCCGCAGAGCAAGGCGAGCCCGCTTCGCCCGCAAAGCGAGGCGAGCAGGAAAAAATAAAGAAAATTTCAGCGCTTTCTTCAAAAAAGAAATTTTCAAAAAAGGTCGAGCTTGGAAAAATTGATGAAAAATTAAAAGAAATATTAGGCGAATAAAGGGCTTGGTCTAACCGAGCACATAAAACGTTATGTGCTCGGTTAGCAACCAAACCTTTACCGAGCACATAAAACGTTATGTGCTCGGTGTAAGAACTTATAACGCTCCCAAGCACATAAAGCATTATGTACTTGGTCGCTAACAATTTCTAATATGAACTTAAATAAAGCATTTGTTTTAGGTAATGTCACTCAAGACCCACAAATAAGAGCATTGCCTGATGGAAGACCAGTGGCAAATTTTGGATTAGCAACAAATAGATTCTATACCGATAAAACTGGAGAAAAAAAACAACAAGCTGAATTCCACAATATTGTTGCTTTTGGTAGAAACGCTGAAATAGTTCAACAATATGTTAAACGAGGAAGTCTGCTTTTGGTTGAAGGAAGGCTCCAGACAAAAAATTGGCAAGATCAAAATGGTACAAAAAAATACCGAACCGAGATTGTTGTTGAAAGATTACAACTTGGACCAAAATCGGCCAGTTATCAATCAACGCCGCAAACAAATGAAAATATCAAAAAACCCTTAGAGGAGGAAATCCCTGTGATAGAAGAAGACAATCCCTCCGTTGATAAAAAACCTCAAGCAAGCTCAACCGAAAAACCTTTAGAGAATAAAATAGAAGATGAAAGCCAGGACGATATCGACGTAAAAAACATTCCTTTTTGAGTTGATAAAAACCCTTAAAAAACTTATAATGAAACAAATAAATGTGAGTTTTGTATTTATAATTCTTTTCAAATACTCACTGTTTAAGAGGATTAATTATAAGAACCTGACTTCGTCAGAACCTTGATTCCTCGCTTTGCTCGGAAATAAGAACCTGACTTCGTCAGAACCTTGATTCCTCGCTTTGCTCGGAAATAAGAACCTGACTTCGTCAGAACCTTGATTCCTCGCTATCGCTCTGAATTAAGAATTATGACTTATAAAAACAAAGAGAAAGAGCGGCAAAATAAGAGAGAATACTATCAAAAAAATAGAGAAAAGATATTACAAGATTGGAAAAAGTATTATCGAAAGAATAAAGAAAAAAATAAAGAAAAGAAAAAGGAATATTATAAAAAGAATAAAGAAAAAATACTAAAGGGAATGCGACTGTATGGTAAGAAATGGTATCAGAAGAATAAAGAGAAAATACAGCTGCATCATAAAAAATATCGCCAAAAAAATAAAGAAAAGATACAACAATATAATAAAAAGCGGTATCAAAAAAACAGAGAAAAAATTTTAAAACAATGTCACGAGTATTATCAAAAAAATATAGAAAGGATACAAGAACGCGAAAGAAAATATAGCCAAGAACACAAAAAAGAAAGATTAGAGTATAAAGGAAAATGGCAAAAACACAGAAGAAAAACAAATCCAAGATATCGTCTTGACGAGAATATGGGTACAGCTATTTGGGTTTCTTTAAAGGATAAAAAAGCTGGACGAAAATGGGAGACTCTAACGGGCTATACCTTAAAAAAATTAATTAAATATTTAGAAAAACAATTTAATAATAAAATGAATTGGGAAAATTATGGAAATTATTGGGTAGTTGATCACCTAAAACCAAAAAGCTTATTTAATTATACTTCTCCAGGCGATTTGGAATTTAAGCAATGCTGGGCTTTGGGAAACTTACAACCATTAGAAAAAATAGAAAATATAAAAAAAGGTAATCGTTATATTGGTTAATTCAAAAATTATGGCTTGTTATTTTTGTCAAAGGAATATTAAAAAAATTAATTCTAAGGATATAAAACTTCTTTCTATTTTTATTTCCAGTCTTTACAAGATTAAACCCAGAAAAAAAACTGGTCTTTGCGCGCTTCACCAAAGGCAGATTACCAAAGCTATAAAAAGAGCAAGAGAAATGGGGCTTTTACCTTATTCCCCGAAGTAGATGATGGATGTTGGATGATGGGTTATAGCTTGAACTAAAAAAACAGTTGTGAAACTGTTTTTTTATCTAATATCTAATATCTAATATCTAATTTTATGCGTTAGCCAATATCTCTTTCTTTATTTCTTTTATCAGAGCTGGGTTTTCAAATAAAAATTTTCTTGCTGATTCTATTCCGTGGCCAAGCTTTTTATCCTTATATTGATAAAAACTTCCTTTTTGCAAAATCACTCCCATTTTTAAACCTGTTTTTAGAAGACCAACTATTTTTGAAATTCCTTCGTCATAATATATGTCAAATTCAGCTATTTTAAACGGAGGAGCAACCTTGTTTTTAACTATTTTTGCTTTAATTCTTGAACCAATAATATTATCTCCTTGTTTTATTTTAGCTATTACTTGCAAATGAATTCTTACGGAACTATAAAATTTTAGAGCTAAACCTCCCGGCGTTGTTTCTGGATTCCCCCAGCTAATTCCGATTTTCATTCTGGTTTGATTTAAGAAAATGACTAAAGTTTCAGTTTTTGAAACAATGGCTGATAATTTTCTTAGGGCTCGAGACATTAAACGAGCTTGAAGTCCAATTTGCTGGTCCCCCATTTCGCCTTCAATCTCAGTTCTTGGAGTTAAAGCTGCTACCGAATCAATAACAATTACGTCAACTTTTTTTGATCTAACTAATGCCTCAACAATATCTAACGCTTGTTCGCCAGAATCAGGCTGAGAAATTAAAAGTTCATCTGTATTTACTCCGATTTTTTTTGCATAATCTGGATCTAAAGCATGTTCAGCATCAACAAAAGCTCCTATTCCTCCTTTTTTTTGAGCTTCGGCTAAAATATGAAGCGATAAGCTAGTTTTCCCTGTGCTTTCTGGCCCAAAAATTTCAATCACCCTCCCCCGAGGAACACCTTTCACTCCTAAAGCTAAATCTAAAGAAATAGAGCCAGTGGGAATTACGTCTACATCAACTGGTTTTATTTCTTTCAATTTCATAATAGCTCCCTCTCCAAATCTTTGCTTAATTTCATTTAAGGTTTCAGTCAAATCATTTTGAGCCTTTTTTTTGTTTTGTTTTGTCATTATAGTTTCAATTAAAATTGTCAATTGATTCATCTTCTTCTACAAATTCTTCCTTTTCAAAATATATTTTCCTTGGTTTAGCTCCCTCTCCAGGGCCTACTACTCCTCTCTCCTCTAACATATCAATTAATCTGGCTGCCCTGGCATAGCCAACTCTTAGCCTTCTTTGTAAAAGAGAAGCTGATGCTTTTTTAGATTCAATCACTATTTTCTTTGCTTGATCGTATAAAATATCTTCAGTAAAAGTTTGTTCAGTTGTTATCGGAGGCATTTTAAGCTCTTCTTTTAAAGATTCAGTAATTTCATCAGTCGCATCTTCTTCTGTTTCTGCGTTCTTCTTCAGAAAATCCATAACGTTCTTTAGCTCTTTTTCTGAAACATAAGGAGACTGAATTCTTTTTGGTTTCGGATTTTTAGATGATATAAAAAGCATGTCCCCTAAACCCAAAAGTTTTTCTGACCCGGCCATATCTAAAACTGTTCTTGAATCAACTTGGCTGGCTACTTGGAAACTAATTCTTGAAGTAATATTTGCCTTAATTAAACCGGTAATTACTTCTACTGATGGTCTTTGGGTAGCTACTACTAAATGAATCCCAACTGCTCTGGCTAATTGAGCAAGTCTTACGACTCCAGTTTCAATTTCTCTTCCACGAGCCATCATTAAATCGGCCAATTCATCAATAATTAAAAGAATGTAGGACAGCCTGTTCTGAGGAAATTTTTTATTGTAACTCAAAATGTCCCTTGCTTTGCCTTCAGCTATTTGTTTGAATCTCCTTTCCATCTCTCCAATCAACCAATTTACAGCATTAATGGTTTTTTGAGGCTCAAAAATTACTGGCGAGAGGAGATGAGGAATATTTTCATAAACTGAAAATTCTACTCTTTTTGGGTCTATTAAAATAAATTTTAAGTCTTGAGGAGAATTTTTGTAAAGCAAACTTAAAATTAGGTTATTCAAAAAAATTGTTTTTCCAGTTCCTGTAGCACCAGCCACTAAAAGATGGGGCATTTGACCTAAATCAGCAAAAACCGGAAAACCGGAAACATCCTTGCCTAAACAAAATAAAAGAGGCGAAGAAGGGTCTTGAAAAATAGAATTAGAAAATAAATCTCTCATTCTGACCAAAGACCTTTTACTGTTGGGAATTTCAATCCCAACTAAAGATTCCCCAGGAATAGGAGCCTCAATTCTAATCGGATGGCTGGCTAAAGCCAAAGAAAGATTGTTAGAAAGATTAGTAATTTTTGAAAGTTTTATACCTTCAGCCGGTCTTAAAGTGTATTGAGTAACAGTAGAACCAATATGGACTCCACCCATTTCAACTGGAATTCCAAAATTTTCTAAGGTTTTTCTAATAATTTCGCTATTTTGTTTAATATTTCCAGCTATAGCATTTTCTTTGCTTTTTTCTAATAAATCCAGAGGAGGTAAAATTTTCTTTTTGGCAAAAACTGGTTTTTCCCCAATTTTCAATTCCTCGCCTTTAGGAAGACGATGTGTTGAAAAAATTTTAAAAATTTTCTTAGGCTTAGAAATTTCCTCTTTTTTAATTTTTTGCGCTTTTTGAGAAAACAAAGGAGGTAATTTTGTTTCTTTTTCCCGAAATCTTAAAGCTATCATTTTTTCTCTTTGTAAATACTGAAAAATTATCAGAAAACCTACTAATGTTATTGTTCCCCAAATTATATTCTTCATAACAGGACCAAAAAATTTCAATAAAGCTCCTGCCATCAAAAGACCTATTCCTCCTTGCTCTAAGATAGCTGAAATTCCTATTATTATTAGAAAAATTCCCAAAAATATAGGAGGCTTTTTTCTGAAACGAGAACTCAAAAAAATAAAACCTGCTATAAGAAAAAATAGAGGCAAACTAAAAGTAAGTTTGCCTATTATTAATAAAAAAAATGTTTCTACTTTTTCTCCGGCTGGCCCTGATTTATCAAAAAAGGAAAAAGTTAAAATGGTTCCAGCTAAAAAAAATAAAACAGCATAGATAGAATACTTGGTCTTTTTTGATAAAAAACTAGATTTTATAACTTTTTCTTTCTTGGAATTTTTTTTCTTATTCTCGATTTTTTTTTTCTTAGAATTTCTTTGTTTTTTTCTCTTTTTTACCATTTACTTTATACCCTGTGCCAACAGGGATTAGCTTTCCTATTATAACATTTTCTTTTAAACCTATCAATCTATCTTCTTTTCCTTCTAATGCCGCTTTGATTAATATTCTTGAAGTTTCTTGAAAGGAAGCAGCTGATAAAAAACTATCAGAACTTAAAGATACGTTAGACATTCCTAATAAAATAATCTGAGCTTTCACTTTTTCTTTTTTAGCTTTTTTTAATTTAAGATTTTCTTCAAAAAAATTAGTTTTAGAAATTATTTCTCCTCTTACCCAAGGCCCATCTCCCTCTTCTAAAACTCTCATCCTGGAAAACATTTGCCTAGCAATCAATTCAATATGCACATCATGAATATTTACTCCTTGTGAACTATAAACTTTTTGAATTTCTTTTAAAATATAACGCTGGGTTTCTCTCTCTCCAACTAATTTAAAAAGTTTCATCAAATCAAGGCTTCCTTCGCAAAGAGATTGCCCTTTTTTAACAAATTCTCCTTTTTTTACCAAAACAGCGGTTTTTTGCGGGATTTTATACGTTAATACTGTAGCTTTTTTTGTTAAAATTTTTACGATATCTTTCTTCTCAGAAACCTCAATAATTTTTCCATCAGCTTCAACCATCACTGCTTCTCCTTTAGGAAGTCTCCTTTCGAGAAGTTCCTCTACTCGAGGTAATCCCTGAGTAATATCACTTGCCCCTGCTACTCCTCCAAGATGAAACGTTCTTAAAGTCAACTGAGTGCCAGGTTCTCCTATTGATTGAGCAGCTACAATTCCAACAGCCTGTCCAAGTTGAACTTGCTTGCTCTTTCCTAAATCCCAAGAATAGCATTTTTGACAAATCCCTCTTAAATTTTTACAAGAAAGAGGAGAACGAACTCTTACTTTTTCTATTTTTGAATTTTTGATAAGTTCAGCTGTTTTCCAATTAATTTCCTCGCCTTTTTTTACTAAGAGCAGCTTTTTAATTTTAATATCTTCCAAAGAAATTCTTCCTACAATTTTAAAAATAAAATTTTGAGAAATTTCTTTGCTATCGGCTTTGGAAACTATAATTCCATCTTTATCGCCACAATCTTCCTTATTAATTATAACTTCATGAGCAACGTCAACTAATCTTCTTGTCAAGTAGCCTGCCGAAGAAGTACGCAAGGCAGTATCAACCGTTCCTTTTCTCGCCCCATAAGTAGAAATGAAATATTCCAAAACGTCAAGTCCTTCTTTGAAAGAATTTTTTATTGGTAACTCTATTGTTTCTCCTTGAGAGTCAACTACCAAACCTTTCATTCCGCACATTTGAACCGGCTGAGCCCAAGAACCTCTCCCTCCCGAATTAACGATTAAAGCTACAGGATTTTCTGAAGACAATGTTTTAGGAACTAGTCTTTTAATTTCAGACAGAACTCCACTCCAAATACTAATTACTTGAAATTTTCTTTCCTCTCTTGATAAAAGTCCTTTTCTAAAAGAATTTTCAACAACTTCAATCTTTTTTTCAGCTCTTTGAAGCAAATCTTTTTTTTCTTTAGGAACAATTAAATCATTCATCCCCCAAGAACTGCCAGAAAGAGTGGCATATTCAAATCCTAAATCTTTTATTTTGTCTAAAATTTTCTGAAAAATATCAGGGGAGTATTTTTGACTAATTCTTGCTGTTAAGCTTGTTAAAGCTTTTTCATTCATTACTTCGTTAACGTAAGGAAAATCATCTGGCAAAGTCTCGTTAAAAATTAATCTTCCAACAGTTGTCTCAATTAATTTTGATTTTTCTTTCGATTTTACTAAAATTACTTTGATTTTCGCTTGCAAATACAAAACTTCATTTTCATAGGCTAAAATAGCTTCTTCTGGACTTTCAAAAAACTTCCCCTCACCTTTTGTCTTCTCTTTTATCTTTGTAAGATAAAAACAACCAAAAACAATTTCATGCCTTGGCATAACTATAGGAAGCCCGCTCGAGGGTTTATTAAGATTAAAAGTAGAAAGCATAATCTCCGCAGCTTCTTTTTGAGCTTCAGCTGATAAAGGTAAATGTACAGCCATTTGATCTCCGTCAAAATCAGCGTTAAAAGCTTCACAAACTAATGGATGAATTTTTATGGCCTCTCCTTCAATCAGAACTGGTTGAAAAGCCTGAATCCCTAATCTATGAAGAGTAGGCGCTCGATTCAATAAAACTAATTTATTCTTCACTATTTTCTCTAAAATTTCCCAGATTTCAGGAGGTTTTTCATCAATCAACCTGTTAGCTCCTTTAATATTAAAAGCTAATTCTTTTTCTAAAATTTTTTTAATTATAAACGGCTTAAAGAGTTCTAAAGCCATTTTTTTAGGCAGACCGCACTGATTAATCTTAAGTTCAGGGCCAACAGCAATCACTGACCTCCCGGAATAATCTACTCTTTTACCTAAAAGATTTTGGCGAAATCTTCCCTCTTTACCTCCTATCATATTAGCTAAAGATTTTAATAATCTCTTTCCTCCTGTAGTAGCAGTAGTAACAATTCCTTTTCTCATTTCATTATCAATTAAAGCGTCTACAACCTCTTGAAGCATCCTCTTTTCATTTCTTACAATTACTTCAGGAGCGGCAATTTCTAATAGATATTTTAAACGATTATTTCGATTAATAATGCGTCTATAAAGATCGTTCAAATCAGAAGAAGCAAAACGACCTCCGTCTAATTGAACCATTGGTCTTAATCCAACTGGAAGCACTGGTATTACTGTTAAAAACATCCATTCTGGCCTTATCCCGCCTGTTATCATTCCTTGAATCAACTTTAGTCTTCTAAAAACTCTCTTTTTTAAAGCTGGAGAAGCTTTTTTCACCGATTTTTCAAGTTCCTTAGCTAATTCTTTAAGGTCAAGTTTCTCGTAAATCTCTCTTAAGGATTCAGCCCCTGTCCCAGTTTCAAAAATTTCCCCATATTTTAAAGAAAGCATTCGAAATTCTTCTTCTGATAATATTTTTAAGTATTTAATTTCTAGAATTTCTTGACGAACTTTGTCCCGAATTATTCTAAGTTTCTCTTTTTTCTCTTTCAATTCTTCTTTTTTGACTTTTCTTTTGTACTCTTTATCAATATTTTCTAAAACTTTAGATTTGGCAGTTTCATCAACCTTGGTAATAATGTAAGCAGAAAAATAAACAACTTTTTCTAATTGTTGAGGAGGTAAATCTAAAACTAAGCCTATCCTTGAAGGAACTCCTCTTAAAAACCAAATATGAGCTACTGGTATTGCCAATTTTATATGACCCATTCTTTCTCTTCTTACGGAAGATTTAGTAACCTCCACCCCGCATCGGTCGCAAACTATTTCTTTGTAACGAATCTTTTTATACTTTCCACAAGCACATTCGTAATCCTTAACTGGACCAAAAATTCGTTCACAAAAAAGCCCATCTCTTTCTGGTCTTTGGGTTCTATAATTAATGGTTTCAGGTTTAGTAACTTCGCCATGAGACCAAGATAAAATTTTCTCAGGAGAAGCTAATTTTATTCTTACTAATTCAATATTTTCTACTTTCATAATTTTTTATGTTAGAAAATGTTCCTGCCCAAATTTGCGAAGCAAAATTGTTGCGGGTTACAGATTTCAGAGCACTAAAATTGTAATTTTAGTGCTCGACCGAGCACACAAATTACAATTTGTGTGCTTTGGCTTACACCCAGCCCTTTCTAATCTTTAAGAAAGGGACGGGTAAAGGTTTTGTAACCGCTCAGACTTCGTTTACGACTCGTCTTCGCGGACAAATTCCTTTATTTCAATCTCTAGCCCGAATGCTTTCAACTCATTTAGAAGAAGATTAAAAGAAGCGGGAATATTTGGAGTTCTTATTACCTCTCCTTTCAAAATTGATTGATAGGCTGCTGCTCTTCCTAAAATATCATCAGATTTTATAGTCAGCATTTCCTGGAGAGTATGAGCTGCTCCATATCCTTCTAATGCCCAAACTTCCATTTCTCCAAACCTTTGTCCTCCAAATTGAGCCTTTCCCCCTAAAGGCTGTTGGGTAATCAAAGAATAGGGACCAACCGATCGGGCATGAGCTTTATCTCTAGCCATATGAATCAGTTTCATTATATACATATAACCTACGGTAATTTTCTCAGGAAAAACAAGGCCAGTTTTACCATCATATAATGTTATTCTTCCAGATTCTGGAAAACCGGCTTTCTTTAATTCTTTTTTTATATCTTCTTCGGTAGCTCCTAATAAAGCTGGAGATATGGCTAAATAATTCAATTTTTTCGCAGCCAAACCCAAATGAGTTTCAAGAACTTGTCCAAGATTCATTCTTGTCAATATTCCCAAAGGATTTAAAACAATATCAACCGGCCTGCCATTTTCTAAAAATGGCATTTCCTCTTCTGGTAAAATTTTAGAAATTACTCCTTTATTCCCGTGACGATTAGCTAATTTATCTCCAACCATAATTTTTCTGATTTCAGCTACTTCAACATGAATTCTCTTAATAACTCCGGGTTCTAACTTATGTCCTTTGTCTCTTGAAAGAACTCTCACTCTGATTATCTTGCCTCTCCTACCATGCTCTAATCTTAATGAAGTATCTTTTACTTCCTCGGCTTTTTCACCGAAAATTGCTTTTAACAATCTTTCCTCCGAGGTTAATTCATCCTTTCCTTTAGGAGAAATTTTCCCAACTAAAATATCCCCGGAAATAACTTCTGCCCCTATTCTAACTACCCCTTCCTCGTCTAAATTTTTTAATTTATCTTCCGACACGTTCGGAATATCAAAAGTAGTAATTTCTGGCCCCAATTTTGTCTCTCTAATATTGCAAACAAAATCTTCAATATAAATTGAAGTAAGAGAATCTTCTTTAAGTAGTCTTTCGGAGATTATTACTGCGTCTTCGTAATTTCCTCCCCTCAATGGTAAAAAAGCAATCAAGATATTCTTGCCTAAAGCCAATCTTCCATGCGACACTGCGGACCCATCAGCTAAAACATCCCCCTTTTTTACAACATCTCCCTCTTTGACTAATGGCTTTTGGTGAAAATAGGTATACTGATTAGTTCTTGTGAAAGTTCTTAAACTGTAATTTTTAGTTTTTGTTTTTTCTTTGGTTTTGACGTGGTTAGCATCAACCTCAATAACTCTTCCGTCTTCCTTGGCTATCATTTCATAACCTGAATCTAAAGCTGCTTTCCTTTCTGTCCCTGTGCCCACTAAAGGAGTTTCAGGAATCATTAAAGGAACAGATTGTCTTTGCATATTTGACCCCATTAAAGCTCTAGTCGCATCATCGTTCTGTAAAAAAGGAATTAAAGATGTTGCTACGCTAATTGATTGCTTTGAAGAAACATCAGCAAAATCTATTTTTGACTTATCAATTTCGCCTGGCTTTCCTTTCACTCTTGCCTCAATTTTATCTCCTAAAATATTACCCTTTTCATCAAGCGGTAAAGAAGCCGGAGCAATATTAAATCTCTCTTCCTCAAAGGCCGAAAGATATTTTACTTCCTTTGTTAAACGTTTGTCTTTGACTTTAAAATAAGGAGTTCGAATAAAACCATAAGGATCAACTTTCGCAAAACAAGCCAAATGAACTACCAACCCTACATTAGGACCTTCTGGAGTCTGAATTGGACAAATTCTTCCATAATGAGAAAATTGGACATCTCTTGCTTCAAAACCCGCTCTTTGTTTAGTCAGTCCCCCGGGACCGCTTGCTGTTAAACGTCTTTTGTGTTCTAATTCCGCAAGAGGATTCTGGTTATCCATAAATTGGGCAAACTGGGACGAACTAAAAAATTGATTAACTACGTTTATAATCGGTCTTTGGTTGATAAGTTGAATTGGCGTAATTGTTGAGGCGTCTAAAATTGACATTTTATCTTTAATTATTCTGACTAATCTCATAAATCCTAATCGTAATCTATTTTGTAAAAGTTCCGCTGGCGTACGCACCCTTCGATTACCCAAATGATCAATCTGGTCAGGTTTGGCCTCAGGGTCTCTATTCAATCTAATAATTTCTCTTAAAACAAAAATGATATCTTCAGGATTTAAAACCCTTTCAGCAGCAGTAATTTTTTTGTCTTTAACTTCAAAATCTGGTAATCTTTGCCAAATTTTCCATCTTCCTACTTTTGATAAATCATATCTATTGAAATTAAAAAACATGTTAAAGATAAAATCTTTAGCATTCTCCGGAGTGACTAATTCACCAGGCCTTAACCTTTGATAAACTTCAACAAGCGCTTCTTTTTGATTATGAGAAGAATCTCTTTTTAAAATTTCAGTAATATATTTAATTTCCCCTTTATCAATATCAGCGAATCTTTTTTTAATAACTTCATCTTCCTGAATTCCAAACGCCCTGAGTAAAGTAGTTGCAGCTACTTTTCTTCTCCTGTTGATTTTTATTCCGATGAAACCAGACGTGTCAGTCTCAAACTCCAACCAAGCTCCTCTATTAGGAATAATTTTTGCTCCAAAGTAATTTTTGCCACGAAAATTCCTCGCTGTGAAAGAAACTCCTGGAGAACGCAGTATTTGAGAAATAATTACTCTCTCTATTCCATTGACAATAAAGGTTCCTCTTTCTGTCATTATAGGAAAATCACATAAAAAAATATCTTGCTCTTTAACCTCTTTGGTTTTTAAATTAATTAATCTTGTTTTTACCTTTAACGGAGCAGAAAAAGAATCATCATTCTCTTTAGCTTCAAATTCATCTTTATAATTACTTTGGCCTAATTTATAGTCTAAAAACCAAAGTTTAAATTCTTTTTCAGTATAATCTAAAATCGGAGAAACCTCAGAAAAGAGATCTTTTAACCTTTCCTTCCAAAAAATCTCCCAAGTTTCTTTTTGTAAACCTACTAAGTCAGGAAGATGAAAGGAAATTTTGGATTTCGAGAAACTTTTTGTTTTAATTTGGAGCATGCCCAGTATATCAACCCCGTATAGCTCCTAATGGATTATACGGGGCTTTGCTTCCAGTTAATTATAATTATTTTTACCCAGTAATAGGAAGCGGAGTCCGAAAGGACGGAGCCCCGATACAGTTGCCAAAGGCAACTTGTACGGGGTTGTATTACTGGGCATGAAACAAAACCTAAAAATAACCCTTGTTTAGAATAGGGTTTCTTTTTTTAAATTAAGCGGAAATTAAAAAAAAACAAAATCAATTTCAATATTAATATTTTTAATTCTATCCTTTTTCAAAAATTGTGTCAACCCCGTAGAGCTACTTCGTGATTCTACGGGGCGGAGCCCCGTAGAGCTACTTCGTGATTCTACGGGGTCAAGTCTTATTTTTAATATTTATGTTCAGCAATAATCCCAAAAGGAAATAACTACAAATTAAAGCTGACCCTCCATAACTAACAAATGGTAAAGGAATTCCGATAATAGGCGAAATCCCTATATTCATACCGATATTAACAAAAATTTGAGCCATCCATAAAGTAGTAATGCCTGAAACTAAAAGTTTAGGAAAATTAAATTTAGAACTTTGGCAAATTTTTATTGCTTTAAATAAAATTAGAAAAAATAAAAGGAATAAAAAACTGATTGTTAAAAATCCCATTTCTTCGCAAACAGCAGCAAAAATAAAATCAGTTTGTGGTTCTGGTAAAAACATAAACTGTGTTTGAGAACCTTTTTTAAGTCCTTTCCCTAAAAAACCACCTGAACCAATAGCAATTTTAGCTTGCTCTTGACTCCAAGAAGTGCCGAGAGGATCTGGATTAACAAAAAAAGAGGTCAACCTTGCTTTTTGATAATCCTTTAAAAGGAAATTCCAACCTGAAATTAAAATTAACAAAAAACAAAGCGATAACAAAAGAAAATGCCGTAATTTAATTCCAGAAACAACTAAAATCCCCAGCCAAATTAAAACTAAAATCAAAGCAGAGCCTAAATCTGACTGAAAAAAAACCAAAATGACAGGCAAAGTCAAGTAAAAACCAGAAAGTAAAATATGTGAAAGTTTATACATTTCAATATGCCTCATTGAAAAAAATTTTGCAAACAAAATAATGAGAACAATTTTGACAAATTCTATGGGTTGAAGAGAAATCTTTCCAAATTTGAACCAGGCTTTTGCTCCTCTAATTTCTGGAGCAAAAAATAAAGCGCCTGCCAATAGTAAAAGTAAAAAAAAATAGAGAATTAAAATTAAATAGGGATTATTTTTAAAAATTCCATAATCAAAAAATGAAATTACAAACATTATTAACAATCCGACTAATAAAAAAATAATTTGTTTTTTAAAATTCAAAAAATCCCCATTTCGAAAAGAAGAACTATAAATTGAAATGATGCCAATTAGAGTTAAAAAAACACACGCCAAAATTAAGCACACATCTAATTTTTTAAAATGATTTAAAATAAAATTCATATCATTTTTAAAAATTCCTTTTCATCTATCACTTTAATCCCCAATTTCTTAGCTTTGCTGTATTTTGAACCGGGTTTTTTGCCGGCCACTAAAAAATCAGTCTGTTTTGAAATAGAATCAGTTGTATGACCGCCCAGCATTCTTATTTTCTTTTCAGCTTCATTTCTAGTCAGAGTTTTTAAAACTCCGGTTAAAACGAAAGTTTTTCCAGATAATTTTTTACCTATTTTCTCTGGAGACAAGAGCTTCACTCCTACTCTTTGGATATCCAACAGCAATTTTTGATTTCTTTTTGACTGGAACCAGTCGTAAACGGTTTCAGCAACAACTTGCCCAATATCAGAGATTTTCTCCAGTTCTTCTTTGGAAACTTCTTTTAATTTTTGAACACTGCCAAAATAATTTGCCAAATTAATTGCGGTCTCTTCTCCAACATGGCGAATTCCCAGAGAATAAATAAAACGTCCTAAAGTTATTTTTTTACTTTTTTGAATACCATCTATTAAATTTTCAGCTGACTTTTCAGCAAATCTTCCTAAAGGAATTAAATCTCCTTGTTTCAATTCAAAAATGTCAGGAAATTGAGAAACTAAATTTTCATCAATCAATTGATTGATGATTTTTGGTCCTAATCCTTTAACATCAAAAGCTTTTTTTGAAGTAAAATGATAGATAAATTTTCTCTTTCTAGCAGAGCAATTTTTATTTGGACATCTCCAAATCACTTCTTTCGCTGGTTTGATTAATTTTGTTCCACAAGTTGGACAAAGTTTGGGAAAAAGAAAATTTCTTTCTTTTCCTGTTCTTAAATCTGCTAAAACTTTAACTACGGCTGGAATTACGTCTCCTGCGCGCTCTACAATCACAGTATCCCCAATTCTTACTCCTAATTTTTTAATTTCATTAGCATTATGCAAAGTAGCTCGCGAAATCATTACCCCTCCCACTTTAACTGGCTTTAAATAGGCAACCGGAGTTACAGCTCCGGTTCTTCCGAGTTGAACCTTTATGTCTTTTACAATGGTAGTGGCTTGCTCTGGAGAAAATTTAAAAGCACGAACCGCTCTGGGACTTTTTCCGATTACTCCCAATTTTTGAAAAAGATAATTATTATCTACACTTACCACTATTCCATCAATTTGAAATGGCAAAGTTTCTCTTTTTTTTGCAATTTTTCGCCAAAAATCTACAACCTGATTTAAATCTTTAGAAGCTCTGCCAGAATCTGTTTTAAATCCCAAACAGGGAAGAATTTGGTGCTCTTGAGAATGTTTTTTTTGACCTAAATCAGTAATAATATCATAAGCTAAAAATCTTAAAGGCCTGGGAGCTACTGATTTAGGATTCAATTGACGAATAGAGCCAGCAGCTAAATTCCTGGGGTTAGAATATGTTTTTTCTCCTTTTTTCATCAATTTTTGGTTAAATTTTTCAAAAGCTTTCTTTGTTATATAAACCTCTCCTCGAATTTCAATTTTTCCATTTCTAATTTGCTCTCTTATATTTTTTTCAATTTCCTTGCTGGGTAATTTTCCCTTAATTTCTAATTTTAAAGGAATACTTTCTATAGTTTTTAAATTTTGAATAACATCTTCTCCAATTCTTCCATTACCTCTGGTAGCGCCAGTGTTAAGGAAACCATTTTTGTAAATTAAAGTAATGGCAAAACCATCAATTTTCATTTCAGAAAAATATTCGAATTTAGTAGCCGCCCAACGAGATTGGGCGAGCCTCGCCCTTTCGGGGCGGGAAGGAGAAAGTCGTTTTAGATAATCTTCCCATTTTTTAAGTTCTTCTTCCGTAAAAACATCCTCAATGGAAAGCATAGGGATTTTATGTTCAACTTTTTTAAATTCTTTTAAGGGCTCGCCGCTAATTCTCTGAGTCGGTGAATCAACGGTAACAAATTCTGGATAAACTTCTTCTAACTTGTAAAGTTCGTGCTTCAAAGAATCTAAGGCAGCATCAGAAATTTCCTGCTTATCTAAAACATGATAAAGATATCGGTGGTAAGATATCACTTTTTTTAATTTCTCAATCCTAAGTTTAGATTGTTTAGCGTTCATATTTTTTAGAAACTAATTTCAATCGCTCTTTTAACTCCTTTAAATTCACCAATAGATTTCATAAAATACTCTGTTAAATCGGGGTCTTTATTAATATAAGTTTTATACTCAGCCCCATTTGGCAAAATGCCATGATAAGGAGTTTCCCAAGGAAAACCAAAATAATCACCTATACTGTCTGGTTCTAAGCTTATACATTTCGAAACAGGACAGGAACAATCAGAATCATATTCACAAATCTCCATCACTGTCGGGTCGTATTTGCATATCGGAGAATTAGTCTCGATAATAGGTTCGCAATATTCACATTTTCCACTTAAACAAATTCCTGTTAAAGGATAGCGATAATAATTGTATTTAATACATTTATCCTTAGGACAAATACAATCGTCATCAATGTTACATTTTGACGATAAGCCGCATTCTAAAGAATCATTATAAGTAATCGAAGGCTGGCAACCTGTAAAATCGCATATTTTCCTAGTCTCACCAATATCATAAGGACAATAATCCACTTCGTCTTTACAAGAACCTTCGGCATTACAATTAGTATGCCCAGCAGGAACATCACTACTTGCATAACAAATTAAATTTTTCCAGCCGTAATAATATCCTTCACAGGAAACCTCTCCGCAATGATTCCCAGGATCAGTATCTTCCAATGCTAAACCGCAAGACCCCCCTTGGCAAGCTTCACATTCTCCATCACATCCTGAAACTTGAGTATTATCTAATACGCCTTCACAAAGATCACCACCATTACTATATAATATATAAACTCCTAAACCCTCTGTTTGCCAAGAATTAAAAGTTATTTGACCAGTATTAGCCGGCTCAGTATTAAAAACAATAGGATATTCAAAAGTAATTGTTACGCAGATAGTTACGCCTTCACTGGTATCGCATTGCTCGGCAATACCGACTGAAGGAGAGACAGCTACGTCTCTGCCTCCAAAGTTAGTAATTTGGGTAGTATCCTCATAAATACTCACCCATAAACAAACATCATTGGAACAGTATTTTCTGATGCTTGCTGTTTCATGACCATCATGAGCAATAACCTTGCAGAGCCATTGTTCGTCAGCAGTTATATCTCCAGCACCAACAGTACCATTTGCAGGAACAGCAGGATCAACAGGAGTTGTATATTCTGCACCACTTGTAATAGAGATACCTTCTTTTCTTTGTTCTGTTTGTTCTTCCCAGTCTCCTGATACTTTCTTATACCAAAGAACGTCAGCTGTCAGGGTGTCTGTTGTGTCAGAATCAGTTACTGTGAATTTACAGCGAAGATTGTCTGTGTCTAAAGGAGTTGAAGGAGTTATGGAAATACTTGTAACCACAGGGTCGTAATCAGCAACTTCTACTTCAGCTGATGTCTTGGTAATCTCTGGAATAGTGTGGCTGTCGTGAGCTTGAACTTTGCATTTCCATTTGTCTCCTATAATTGTATTGCCTTCAAGAGAAAGAGGGATAGAAACAGAGTTTGCGTCATTTTCTACAACTATTGGGTCATCAACTCGGAATTGGACACTATCTTTATACCATGTAATTGTGGCTGATAAATCATCGTCAGAATTATCATCATGGATTTTGAAGTTGCAGATTAAGTCGTCAGTGAGTCCGGGATTCAAAGGAGTGACATATGGGGTGCCGACAATTTCAGGAGCAATATTTTTAATAGTTATTATCAGAGAAGAATTTTCGCTTGGTAAAGTTTGAATTAGACGATTTCCTTCATAACTTGCCTCTATGGTATGAGCAACTCCTGTAGTAGCATCGCCTGGAATTATATAAGGACAAGAAGCTACACCGTCTGGGTCTGTTACATCATTACACATATCTATCACATTATCAGGGTCAGTAATATCTTTAAAATATATTGTCTCGCCTCCTATTGGAGTATCGTTAGTATCTACTACACCGTCACCATTATAGTCATACCTTAATTCTGCTTCAAGAGTAATTGTTTCTCCAGGATCAGGTTCTGATTTACTTGAGGTAAAGCTAGAATCAGGAATCTGAGTAGCATAATCATTTTTGGAAATACAGACACATATAGTAACACCATTACTTGTTTGACAATCCGTAGAAATACCCCTCGCAGCAGAAACAGCTACGTCTCTGCCTCCAAAGTTAGTAATTTGGGTAGTATCCT
>Ga0075125_10000487_pt1 | contig 17889 bp, 25 predicted proteins | sample AntAceMetag02UKN_FD_69810 | JGI IMG/M metagenome (GOLD analysis project Ga0075125, IMG submission 69810) | Saline lake microbial communities from Ace Lake, Antarctica - Antarctic Ace Lake Metagenome 02UKN | ecosystem: Environmental > Aquatic > Non-marine Saline and Alkaline > Saline | place... | reverse complement strand
CACCTGTCCGCTAGAGATTTTGTCTCGCCATGCAAAACATTTAATAATTTCATATCATAATTTTTTCGTTCTTTTTCAAACAAAGCAAAATTTTTAACACTCACATCTAAAGCTTTATCAAATTCTTCTAATGTTGGTGAACCATCTAAGTTAGGAGGTATATCTAAATTCATTCCTACATCACAATTTTCTTCCTGCCATCTTAAACTGTCTATAGGAGTTAAATTACATTCTTCTCCCCTCTTTTTAAAACTTGCAAACTGAAATCCTCCAGAATTATGAACTAAAATTCCAGAACATAAAAATCTTTCAATACTTTCAACAGATAAATCATAAACATATTCATTATTAAATTTTCCTTCTCTAATATTTTTAATTCTAAAACATCCTATATCACTATCTTTTATTTTATGATTAACTCTTTTTTTATCTATAAAATCTTGATTTCTATATTTACAATATTTATCTACAATAACACATGGTAAATTATCTTGTTGCAATTTACTATTATCTGGTATTATACCTTTTTCTAATTTTTCTTTCTTTATTAAATTTTCAAAACCTATATATTTTTTAAATAATAACAAAGAATTTCTATCATATATTGATAAATTCCATGCTTCTCTACTATTATATTCTTTACCATTTATTTTAGTTATTTTCTTTTTATTATATCCATTATTATATTTAATTCCTATTTTATCTAATGCTAATTTTGTATCACTAATTAATTTATTGCTAACACTACCTATACTTATTGCAGTTATATGATTTGTTTCTTTATCTAATAAAATAGCTCCATCTGCACAATAATAACCATTTAAAAATGCTCCTAATTTTTTTCTTGGTAAATTTAAAATCCAATTCGGAATTTGTTTTGTATAACTATATCCATCAATTCCTAAATTTACAAATGCAGTAACTAATTTTTTTGATGCTATCCCAGAATCAAAACCATTCTTACTATAACTTATATTACATTTATATTTTTTCGCAAATTTTTTCCATAATAGATGCAATCCTTTTTCTTGTATTCCACAAATACTTAAAACATTATGTTTTTTATCAACCCAACCATCTCCTATTAAATATCCCATAATTTTTAATTCTAATTCTGTTATATATAATTTAAATTTTTCTTTCTTTTTATAATACATTAATTCAAATTCATAAAATTCTTTATCTGTTTCATTTAAATTAACTTTATCATATGAAATAATATAATCATTTATATTTAAATTTTTTCCTGATATACTTTCTAAATTATCAATATCTTTAAATTTTATTAATGAATGGTCGCACGTTATTTTTATTCTTTTACCACCTATAGTTTCTAACTCAATTAATTTTTTATTTACTTTATGTCTAATTACTTGATTAATTTTTTTCCAACAAACTTTAAAATCATTATCAATAGTTAATACTTCATAATTATTAATATCTAAAAATTCGTGTCCTGTTTTAAATGTCTCTTTATTTTTATTTAAAATTTTATCAACAAAATCTTTTATTTTTATATTAATAAAATTATTTTCATTTTTTTTCTTAATTACAATCGTCTCATCTCCTGCAACACTATCCCCAATAATAGTCACTTCTTTTGGTATATTAAAAAGCTCTCTAAAATTTTTTCCCTTCGCAACTCCTTCTAAACCATAGTAACAACTTTGCAACATTATATTATGTTTAAAATGTGATTTATCTGACCAATACTTCATATCGAATCCATTGTATTCTAATTTTCTTTTATATACTGAGGATAACTGTTCTCCTTGGGCTGGTACATATTCTGCTTTGCTCATATTATTTATCACCCCAATTAAAATCAACTATCACCCCAATAGTAACGTCTGATATTTGAATTCCTAATAAACAAATTCTATAATCAGAATCATTTGGATTATTATGAATAGGACTAAAAATTAATAATTTCATTTCACAATCACATCGTCTTTATATTTTTTACCCTCAAGATTATCACAATTAGTTTCTTCAAAATTATTTAATTCAGTAGTCCATAATATTTTATTACTTGTTTTTATTGATTGTATTTTTAACTGATAATTATATTTATTTTTTATCTTATCTAAAAATAAAAATCTATTATCATTAATTGTAATAATTTTATTCACTTCATCATATTTTTGACTTGTAAATAAATCTGCATTTATAATATTTAATTCAACTGTTTTTAAAATATTAATAGGTGTTTTATCTAATGCTTCATCTAAAACTTCTTTATTTATATGTGTACAACACCCTGCACCAAAATATATTTGGTCAATTTTTCCATTTGAATGTTCTTTAATAGTTTCTTCTATCTCCTTAAATGTTATATCTGGACTTCCAACAAATAAAGTTTTACTACCTTTATTTACTCCTTCCTCTTCTATTCCAATCCACAGTTTCATTTTTTAATAATATCCTTTATAATATTTTTTTAATAATTTATCATCAATAACTTCATAATGATATTCTCCTTTAATTATAACTTCACGTCCTACTTTTTTTAAATTACATTTTTTACATTTTTTATATTTTACAATATTTTTACCATATTTATTAAGTGTTATTTTTGAATCTAAAAATACTATTGTTCCATATTTATGTATTCCTAGTTTACATAATAAATTTTTTAAATTCATTTATTTTGCCTCTACCATACATATTAATGCATAATTAAAAGGTTCAGGAGTATTAATAATCCATTTAAATAAACAGTTCTCAATATGTTCTTTAGGTCTTAATGTTGGAAATGGTGATTCAACTACATAATAGTTAAATTTATTTGAAAAAAATCTTTTTTTAGAACTAGCATAATTAAGATATTTTCCATTTGTTTTATTTTTCGCACAATATAAACCATCTTCATCAACATTATTAATCTTTTTCTTTTTAATTAAACTCCTTAAAAATTCTATTTCTTCTTTTAAATCATTAATACGTCTTCCTGTTATTCTATAAATAGATTGAACTATTCTAATATCTAAATTGTTTATTTTTTTTTCTTTTTTCATTTCTTCACCTTTTTATGTTCTATATATAAAAATGCTTTTTGATTTTTCTTACATTTTTTACAATATCCAATAAGATATTTAAACTCATATTTTCCATATAAATTACTTAACTCTTTTAATGTTGAATTACACTTTTCACAAACAAATACATTTCTTGATATTATTAATCATCTCCTTTTATTGCAGTTAATATTCCACCAATTAATATTAATATAATTCCTACACCACTTATCCAACCCCATAATTTTAAACCAAATATTGGAGTTATTGCTGGTGCTGCTACTAATATTATTCCTAAAATAAATACCGGATGTACTTTCATTTTTTTTCCTCCTTTAAATAAATATAATTTCCATCTACTTTTGGTTTTATCTCTATACCCTCATTATTACATATTCTTATTTGGTCTGTTATACAATTACAAACACAACAACCACCAACCAACATTTGACAATAAGCTTTACCGCCACATTTCTTACAATTTTTATTTGCTATTATTGCTATTACTTTTTGTTTCATTTTTTCATTATCTCTGCCATTTGTTTAATACTATTTAATGATTTATTATTAATTTTTTCAATATTATTAATCAAAATATTTTTTATATTTTTTACTTTTTTTATATTATGATTATTCATATAATATAAAATTTTTTGTTTTGCATCTTCTAAAGTTATATATTTGAACATTGGATTATATAATTCTGTATAAGATAATCTGTCAGGAACAATAGGAATACAACCTAACATCATAGCTTCAATGGTTCCTATACCAAAAGTTTCTTGTAGACTAGCACTAAAAACAATTCTTGCTTTTTTTAATAACTTATAATATTCTTTTTTATTTTTAGTAACTTCTAATGTTTTAACAAATTTGAACTGTGGTAATTGTTTGGCTAAAATATCAAATGCTTCTGGACATTTTTCTTTATCTAATCTATGTGGAAAAACAATTATATCTTCTTTACCATCCATACATTCTTTATCATAGATATTTATTCTTTCTTCATTAATTTCATCTTTAATTGCTTTATTCCAATCCATAGGAAAACCAACAACATGAATTTTTTTATAAGGAATTCTTTTTTCAAAATAATCATAAATTAAATCTTTATGAAATTCAGTTGCAACAAAATGTCCATCACAAGCTAATATCCAACCTAATTCATTATACCCAGCCCATTCACCTAATCCTGACTGTGATATAAAATCATTTATATCCCAAGTACCTGCATGAAGATAAGTATAAATTTTAATTTTAATATTATTAAGTTGAACCATATATTTTAATGCTGTTATTCCAAAATGCCAGCCATCACAAAATATAAACGTGTCGCCATCTTTAATTTTTTCTTCTTTAAATAATTCACCTATTTTTTCTACTTGTTGTGCTTTCCAAATATTTGTTTTATTAATATCTAAAAATTTTCCTTTTTCAATTTTATAAGAAGTTTTTTCACCATCAATATATTCAACTTTATAATAATTAGAAAATTCTTTTTTCCAATGTTTATACCACTGCTTAGAATATCTTTGTTCGATTTTTTCTAATGTTATTATATATAGTTTAGTTTTTTTCATTCTTCTTTTCCTTCCTTTAAACAAATCTGACAAATTCCTTTATTATTTCTTTTAGGATATTTAAGCATGCATTTTTTACAAATAATTGTTTCTCCAACTAAAACTGCAATCGTTCCTTTCCTTCTGTAAAAGTCTATCATTTCATCCGAATAACCTTCTTGCTCTTTCTAATATCATATCTCTCATAGTAGGTGTGAATCCACAGTTTATGCTATTCTGATTGTTCCATAACTCTTTTTGGACTCTCATTATTTCTTTTCCTGCTGAATCTCTAATCACTATCCATCTTTGTCCATCTATCTCATCTGTTGCTGTTGAGATTGGATTACCAAGATTGTCTTTTTTCATCTTCCACCTTTAACTAAATTTTCTCTTGCCCATAATGGTTGTAAATTTGTATAATGAAAACATTTTTTTTGTTCTTCTTTTTTAGCTAAATTAAATTTACAACATGGAATTATATGGTCTATATGCCAACCATAAAAACTATGATTAGACCAAGTCATACCTTCTTTAAATTGTTTTTGTAAATGTTGTTTTAATTCTTCTATTGAACACCCAACTAATTTAATACTTGATATATTTTTTGTTCCATTGCCATACTTTTTTACAGATGTTCGTAATGTATTACTTAATTTATTTTTTAATCTAAAATTAATATCTGTTTTACATCTCTCTTTTAATTGTAATTTTCTTTTTGGTTTATTTTTTTCATATGATACTTTTAATTTATCTAAATTATTTAATCTCCATTGGTTCCATCTTTCACAATTATAAATTTTATTTTCTTGATGGTTTTTTAAAATTTTATATTTATTTTTTTGATAATATTCTTTTGCTTTTACTCTTAATGTATCTAAATTTTTTAATCTATATGCTGCATTCTTAATTTTACATAACTCTTTATTTTTTTGATAATATGATAATTTGTTTGTATTTATATTGATATTCCTCATTTAATTAAACAATAGTTATTATATATAAATTATCTTTTTTTATCATTATCAACCACCATCTTTAAAAATAAAAAAAATAAAAAAATTACTTATTTACTTTTCAGTCAATAAGAAAGTTTCTTTATCCCACTTATAATTTACCCATCTACCTTTTCCTTTCTCTGTTTCTCTTATAATTGTACTAACCTGAGATTTAACTTTTTTTGAATCTCTATTAGGTTTAAATTCAATTACTTTAGCTACAGCATCATCAACATTTTTAATTGACTTCATTGCTAATACTTGAGCAATTATTGATGCCACACTATCTTTCTGAACTTTTTTTCCAATCTTTTTTTCTTCTGTTTTTACATCTTTTTTCTCTTCAACCATTTCTGTCATCTCCTTCAATTTATTTTTTTCTTCTTGAAGAATATTTTGAGTTTGAATATTAATTTCTTTATTTAAATTTTCCAATTCAAATTCATATTCTTTTTCTGATAATTCTTTTCTTTCAAACTTTCTAATTAAAATATGTTTATTTTTAATTGAATCGTTTGTAAATTTTATCATAATATTAATATATTGTTTCAGTATTTAAACTTTATGATTTTTTTCATAATAATACTCTGAACCATTTTCTCCATCTTCACTTACTTCTATTTTTATTTCTCTATTTGGATATTTTTTATTTATCCTTTCAAACAAATAATCACTAATCATTTCACAACTCTTCTGTAATAAATTTTGTTTCATTCTATCAATTATTTCTTCAACAAATCTTTTAAATAATATAAATTCAATCTCTCTATCATTATGTTGTACAGAAATATATACTTTAAACTTAAATAAATGACGATGTTCATTTCTTAAAAATGCAACTTCTTCTGGTGCATCAGGATATTTATGTATCATTTCTCTTTGTGTTGTAACCCATATATAATTTGTCATTTTTTCTTCTCCAATTTTTTTTTATATTTTTTCCAAAAATTACAATCTTTTTTATATTCTTCTTTACATTTAAAACAATCATTAAGAAATGTTTCACATTTAGGTTTACTAGTCATTTTCAATTATCTCTAATTTTCTTTTTAATAATTTTCCTTTAATCTTAACTAAATCCATTATTAATGTTCCTCTTTCTAAATTCTTTTTTTGAATACGTTCATTCAATTTTGTAATCTCCATTCTATATTTTATTAATTCTTCATCCCTATTAAATAATTCCTGTTCTTTTTTTTCATTCATATAAATATCACCTTATTTAGTTGTATTAACCCAATCTAAAAATTCTGTTTTAACTGTTATATCATCTTTAAATTGTCCTATTAATTCAACTGTTCTCATCATTCCTTTCTTCTTAACTCCTCTCATTGTTTTACATAAATGTTCTGCCTCAAGAACTAAACCCATTCCCACAGGACCTATACTATTATCAACCAATGCATTGTATAAATCATCTAATATATTTTTAACTAATCTTTCTTGAACTTGTAATTTAGCACTATGAAAATTTACAACTCTTGCTACTTTACTTAAACCTAATATTTTTCCTTTTGTATTAGGAATATATGCAAACCAATATTTACCAATAAATGGTAAACCATGATGTTCACAATTAGAATAAAAATTTCCTGTATCTGAAATCATTTGGTCTACTAATATTCCATCATACCCATTTTTAAAAACAGTTACTTTGGGTTTTTGTTTTTCATCATAACCTCTAAATAATTCCTCCCACATCTTTACAACTCTTTTAGGAGTATCTTTTAATCCTTCTCTATCTGGATTTTCACCTATCATTTTTAACATTTCTTTAACATTTTTTTCTTTATCTTCTTTTGTATAATTCATTTTTCCTCTTCCTCCCAAAATAAACTTTTATAATCTAATGCAAAATTATAACCAGTTCTTTTACAAAATTGAATTAATAAAACCAAATTACTTTTTGAAATATTATCTCCCATAAATAAAAATATATTTGATTTTTTAATTCCATATTCTTGTACTAATAATACTGCTTCATCGACATCATCTGTATTTTTTATATAAAATAAAAAATTTGATTCTACTTCATTAAACCAATTAATAACACTTGATTTAATTCTATTCTTAAATTCTATTTCTGAATTTTTTAATTGAATATTAACATTAAAAATTATATTTTTTAAATTTGTTATTCCTGCCGGTCTAATTGTTCCATTTGTAAATATATCAAATATTATATTAGGATTAAATTTTTCAGATTTTTTAATTAGTTTTACAATCTCTTCTTTTTGTAACAACGGTTCATCTCCTTCTATAACTACTCTATTAAAATGTACTATCTTTTTTACTATATCATCTATATTTGTATCAGCACTATATTCATCTAATACAATAAAAAAAGCATACATTCCAGGATTAATTTTTCCTGTGAATGACACAAATGTTTTTTTTATTTTCATTTTTTATATATTGCCATACTTGATTCTGTTTCATATAATTCAATTTCTATACATTTTAATTGAATATTATTTAGAATAAAATATTTATTTAATTCTTCTAAAATACATTTTGACATATTTTCTGCTGTTGTTTTACAAGATAAAGGATAAATTTTTTGATTTATTTTTTCTACTAAATAATTTGCAATATCTTCACAAACATTACTTTCTTTATTAAAAACAAATGCATGGTCTAATTTATCAATAATACGAGTATTGACAATATTTTTTAAATCTTTAAAATCCACAACCATTCCTTCACTTGAAATATTTTCATCTTTTGTAATTAATTTATTATCTGTTCTTTTAACAGTAACAAATAATTTATAATTATGACCATGAACATTATTGCATAATCCTTTATGATTTTCTAATCTATGTGATATTGCAAAATTAAATTCTTTTTTTAATAAATTCATTTTCTTTTTACCTCCATTTCAATCTCCTCTTAAAACTTTATATTTTTTAATTCTTCTATATTTTAAAAGTGAATTAATATCAAATCCTAATGACTTATAAAAATTATTTCCATTTTCTATTATTTCTTGACCTAGACTTGTCAACTTTAATTCATATTTTCTACCTATTAAATTTGCCGTTAGCCAACCTTTTTTAACAAATATTTTTCTCAACTTATAAATATGAATATATGCAAATCCTGTAGATAAAAATAAATCTCTCATATATTTTGCACCTTTTCCTAATTCATTTAAAACTATCATCCAATCAGGTAAATATAATAAATCTTCTGAATTATATTTATCATCTTTTATAACTGTTCCATCTGTTATATTTATTTTAACTGATTCCATTTTACATTCCAAACGCTTCTAATCCTTTTTGTGGTTTAATTTTATTTTCTTCACCAAACTCTTTTATTTTTTTAAAATCTATTTTATATTTATTCCAATATCTTTTTGGAACACCATAATAACTAAACCAATTAACCATATCTTCTTGTATTGCTTTTAATATTCTTTTTTTATTAGTAATATAATCATTATCTGAAAGTTTAAAATGTTTTCTAACTTTATTTAAAATAAAATCAAACTCTTCATTCTCTTCTACTTTTTTTATATATTTATTAAACGGTGCTTTAGATGTTTTTGGAATAATGCTCCACGCTAAACTCAAATACATTTTAGGTGGTAATACAAAAACATATTTATCTAACCATCTGGTTTGTACTCTTATTTTATCATTCATACATAACCATCGTTGAATTACATAAGGTTGAATATTTTCATCTTTTAATTCTTTAATCCATTTAGTACTTCTTTCTGTATAAAGTTTTGGTATTAATTTAAATATTAACATTTACTTCTCTTCCTCCACTCTTCTACATTTAATACAATACCAATATCTTATTCTACCATTATCATTAAATGTACATCTCCATTTATGGTAACAATCTTCATCTCCTTTATCTATAACTATTCTAGCCATTTTTATTTAAAGTATTGGTGGAGGATATATAACATCTGCTCCACTTATAAATTCAAATGTTTGATTTTTATAATGCATTTTATAATTATAACAACCTTTAATATGTTCCTCTTCTATCTCTTCACCATTATCTTGTTGTTCTAATATAAATAATCCTGTCTTAACATCTTGCATTGTTTTATTTTTCATATTTTCTTTAATTAATCTTTTAATATCAATTTTCTTTGCCAACTTCTCACTTAATACTTCTATTGATTCATCATATTCACGCATTGTTTCTTCATCTTGTTCTGTAAGTTTTGCAATATATGTTCCACTTTTATGTGGTCCTTGTATTGCTGCATCTAAAATTTTAAATTTCATTCCTTCAACTATTAATATTCGTCCTATTGCTGGATGGTCATCTTCAATAATAAAAGCATTTTTTTTATATACTTTTCCATCAATCTTTATTAAATCTTTTTTATTTGCCATTTTATTATATCTCTCCTATTATATTTAATATAGTTTTACAATGAGGACAACCATAAGCGTATGCATAACCAATACTAGTACTACAAATATTCATTCTAATTATTGAATCCTCATATACATTTGAATCAGGATTTGTTTCTTTTATTTCTGCCTTACAATAAGGACACTTCATTATCATAGGTTCAAATTTAGATTCTTCTTTCTTTTTTTTATTTCTTCCAAACATTTTATTTACACATCTCTATAATTGAAGTTGCAAAAATTATTTTGGCATCGGCTCCCCAAGCTATATCCTTTTCATTTCTACAACAAATTTGAATTAACTTTAAATTAATAGGTTCTTCATCTAATGCTTTATTCCAAAAAAATGTATTTAATTCTCTTGGTTCTATTGTACTTTGTAATACTTCTGTTTTAATTGCAACCCAATCTTTTGCTTTAAATTTCTCCCATAACACATCAAATATTTCATTTACAGGTTTTACATTTTCAGGTGTAATTTCTACTTCTAATGTTTTCATATCTTGTAATGTTAAAACACAATTTCTAATACTAGGATAATTTTTTTCAATAATTTCTTTTAATCCTTCCTGTGTATATTTTAAATTTTCTGTTTTACAAATCATAGCTAAATAAGATTCTATTTCTTCTTTTTTAGGATATGCAAAAGTTATTGCAACACATCTAGACTGTATAGGTTCTATAATCTTATTTATATTATTGCAATTATGAGATATAAACCCATTACTTATATATGAATGTTCTTCATCCAAAGATAAATCATAAACTTCAAATGCTCCTTCATATTCTTGTATATTTATAATTTCATCATTTAAAATACCATTATCATAATATTTATTTTTCCAATCATCAAAACTTAAAAAATTATATGTACCAATTTGATTTTTTTTATATAATAAATATCCAAATAAATCATATTTAATTTTATATTCTTCATAATAATTTCCAATATTTGTCATAAATTTTAATATTTCTGATTGTTTATTAATATTAATAGTTTTGCACATTCTACGTTCTTTTATTCTTTTATAATTATCAAATAATTCATAATCATATTTATCATAACCTTCAATATTAAATTGTTTTTTTAAAACACTAACAAGTTCTTTAAAAAATGTATCTTTTCCATGTAAACTAATAATATTTTTTTGACCAAATCTTAATTGTTCCACACCTTTATTATTTTTTCCTATAACAAGTCTTAACGATTCACAATCAAAAAGTGCTTGAATAAATGATTTCATTAATAATTTATTTTTATAACATATTTTTGGAATATGCATACATTGACCAACTTTTCCATTTATTGGAACTCCTAAAAATTCAAATAATAAATATACACTTTTTAATGAATATTTAAAAGCATATCCATTACCATCTTCATATCCATTTTTTATTATTTTAATATCTTTTTTTGGAAACAATTTTAAAACATCTTGTTTAACTAATAATAGTGCATCTTTATTTCCTGCACACTGAATACTTCCTTGTGAAACATAACCATCACCAAACATAAAACCTAATAGTCTACCAAATGATTCTATTTTATCATAATCTAAAGAATTTATATTTAAAACATTTTCTAATTCTATTATTACTTTATCAATTAATTTAACATGATTTTGATTTCTATAAATATTATATATTTGTTTTACATTATAATTAGTTTTATATTTATCATTAATATAATGTACTAAATCATAAAAAGAAAATACCTCATCAACATTTTTTATTTTTACATATTTTGTATTTCTATTATTACCAACAGTTTTTATAATGTTTAATTTTTTTAATATACTTATTAAATTATTATATCTATGTTTTTTTAATTCATTATTATCTAATTTCATTATATCAAATATTGTATATTCTTTATTGCTCTCCATTTTATCTAATAAATTAAAATGTTGAGGTAATAAACTTTTTTTATATAATTTATTTATATCAAAAATTATTTCTTTTGTAAATAATCCTTTTTCTAATAAATATTTTTTAAATTTTATTATAAAATCATCATTAAAAACATTATAATAATTATTATCTAATTCAATATTTCTGCCATAAATAGAATTTAATTTTATATCTATATTATCACCTAATTTCAAATTTTTTGCTTCTATCCAATTATTTTTAATATTAAATTTATGTTCTGGAGTTATATTTATTTCTTGTCCATGTAATGTTTTAATTTTTAATAATTTATTGTTTTCTCTCTTTATAACATTCTTATTTTCTAATATTTTATTCATTGTTAAAATATTATCATTAATTTTTATATCTTGAACTCTTTTAAACCCTGAAGGTAAATAAATTTTTGTATTTTTATCAACACAAGTCAATATAAAAAAAACATTACTTGAATAAGTTTCCATAATATTTCTTAATGCTTCTTGTGAACCCTTCGTAGAACCCCACATTCCATCTGCTTCATCTAAAAATACACATCTTTTTTTATCAATTTTAGAACTTTGTGTCATTGCAAAAAGTTTAACTTTTTCTCTAATAGTTTCTATCTTTCTATCATCAGAACTATTAATATATAAAGCATCACAACCAAATTCTTTTATAATAGCTTTAGCAAGAGTTGTATTATGATTAATAATACCACTAGCTAAAAATTGATGAGTATTAGGTATATGAAAATCATATATATCTTGTTTTTCTAAATTTTCTATTTCTATAACTTCATCTAAAAATATATCATTTTCACAAAATATTTTAATTGTTTCTCTTAAATACTCTTCTTTTAATGCTTCATCTAAATTACTTTTAACTTTGCTAATTGAACCTGAAAATCCTCTTAATTTAATAAAATTATTTTCATAAATTGTATGTTTTGATATATTATTTTGTTTCCTTATATTTTGAACATATTGTTTTATTTTTTCACCATATGTTAAAAAATTTGTATTCATATTATCTTTAAATTTAATTTTTCTATTTTTATACATATAATCAAAATTTTCTAAAAAATCTTTTGAGTGTTCAACAGATAATAATAAAGTATAATATGTATGATTATATTCTTCTAAATATTTTTCAGACTTTTTTACAACATATCCTAAATTTAACATTAATAATTGAAATTCTTTTGCTAATTGTTTTGATGCTGTACAATATTCAATATATCCTAAATCACTAATCCACGAATCTTCTAATAGTCCATTAATAAAATTTAATTGTATTTCTTTTGAACAAGAAAAAATTATGTTAGGAATATATTTTGTTCTTGCAGTATTAGTTGAACATTTGCAAATATAGCTTAAAAATCTAGATAGCCATACACTACTAAAATCAACACCTTCATTAAATCCTTTATAATTTCTAATTCTTCCTTTTATATTAAAATTATTTTCAACTATTTTTAATAATTTTTTTTGTAACCAATCTTTATGTGTTGAAATACGAACTCCCCCATTTCCATCAAATAAACCATTTGCTACTAAAACTCCTAAAAAATATGAAATATCATTATTCAAACTTTCTGGTTTTTTAATATTAATAGAACTACTATCATTTTTTTCTTTTAACTTATCGAATCCTTCCCAATTTATATTATCACAATTTCCAAAAATATTTGTATTATAAAATATAGGTATAACATTATCATGATTAATTTCAGATAATTTTTTCCAAATAATTCCTTTATTTAAATCAAACACTTTAATTTTATGTTCTTTAGTTCCTTTTATTTCAAACCCTTTTTTTGTTTTTATTTTAATAACATCATCGTTTGATTTATAAAAATATTCTGTTTGAACAAATTTATTATTTTCAACATCATATATTAATTCTTTTTTATCTGTTTTTTCCTCAACAATATTATTTTCTTTACAATAATCATCAAAAGATATTAATCCTTTTTTAGTAAAAAACATTTCATCTTTTGTTAAACATTTTCCCGTCCCAGGACACTTAGAATATAAAAGAAAATGTGGTATCTCATCAGGATTATCTAAATACTTTAAAATTCTATCCTTAAATTCTCCTACCATTTCTGAAACTTTTTTCGGTCTGTATTTTTCCGTCCAAATTTTATTTATTGGTTCCATTTTTATTTTTCCTCTACCTCATCTTTAATGCCACAGTATGAACAAAAATAATGGTTATTCACACCATCTTTTATAATAATTCTATTTGTATAAAAACATTTAGAACAATCAAAACTTGCAAAATCTCCTGAATATTCTAATTCCATTTTTACATTACTTAATTATTCTTCATCTTCTCCTTCTATTCTAGGAGCCACAATAATAGTAATAACTGATTCTGGTGTTGTTTCCATTATTTTTGCAGGATAATCTTTTTTAATACTAAGTGTTAATTCACCATCTAACTTTGTAGTTGCATTAATAAATGGTTCACCAAATTTAACTACTTCTCCTCCTTTGCACGTTGGTGCTTCAATAGTATTAACAAATTTATATTTTCCTGTATTACTAAACTCAACTAATTTTTCCTTAGTTTCAATTTTAATAACAGCATCTTTATTCATTTGCACATCTTTAAACAAATCACTTAATTTACTTGACTTCATATTAAATGTTTCATTAAACTCTAAATTCGGTGCTGTTGCATCTGTTTTTAAAAAATTTTCTGCTACTAATTCAATATCAACTGTTTTTCCACTTCCTTTAATTGTTAATAAATTTCCTTCTTTTTTAATAATAACTTCTTTTTCAAATCTATCTAATACTTTAATAACTGTGGACAAATCATTCATTCCAACATTTCCTAATTCTTCATAATCTTTAAAAACATCTTTTTTTAACCAACCCATTGTTCTTGCTAAATTAGTTGTTGAATTTGCTTCTAACTTTAAACCATCTTTTTCAAATCTAAGAATTCCTTCTTCAATTAATTCAGTACCACTCATAATTGTTTTATCTAAAAAATTTCTTAACTTTTTTGTTTCTACTTTCATTTTATTTTTCCTCCTTTACAAAATTATTTTTACAATATTATAAACATCATTCACTATATAAACTTAATGATTTTATCATTTCAACATTATGTTATTTTTTTTAATATTTTCTCTATAAAACAAAAAATACATAACCATTCTGGTAATGCTATTCCTCTTCCATTAAACATCATATCATCATAATGATTAAAATACATTATAATTAAATACATACATAAAAACAAAAAACAAATACTAATATTTAATTCAAAAAGAACCATTATCAATCACTTCAACATTATGTCCTTCTTTTCTTAATATCTTCATTCTTGCTAAACTTGCAACCTTAAAAAATCCTATTTCATCTAAAAAATCTATATAAAACGCATTCTCTTTTCCTTCTAATAATCTTAAAACTCTGCCTAAAACTTGTATTGTTTTAACATTTCCTTTATTGGCACTTGCATTTACAACCATATTTAAAGAAGGTATATCCACCCCTTCCGCGAAAATTGATATAGTTGCAATTAAAACATTTGTATTTCCATTTTTAAAATTATTAAACATCTCTTCACGTTCTGTTTTCTTTGTACTACCATGTAAATATTTAGAACCTGGAATCATAGTTTGTAACTTTTCTCCGTGTTCAATTAACTTGACTAATATTAATATTTTCTTATCTTTATTATCATCTACAATTTTCTTTACTACATCATTTCTTTCTGTATAATTTGTTATAAACTCATCATAAAAAAAAGAATATTCACTTACATCTATTGTTTCATTTATTAATCTTTTTCTTAATTCATTTTCTCTTATTTTTATTTTTTCTTTCACTATACGTTCTTTTTCTCTTAAATCTCCGCCAACATTAGATATAAATTGTATAATAGGTTTAACTAGATAACCTTTTTCTATTAATACTTTGCTACTTAAATTAACACATTTATCTCCCACAACTGTTTGTATAGCCATCTCATTTCCGTCATCCCTGTATGCTGTAGCTGAATTATGTACTAATATTCCATTGGCAAAAAAATTATGATTTTTTTTAGTTTCTAAATCATACATATATTTATCAATCAATTTAATTTTTTCAATACTTACAATTTTATATTTTTTAATCATTTTTTTTCACCTAATTTAATAGTATTATTATACACTCTTTGATGACATTTAATGCATAAAAATTTAAGATTATTTCTATTAATATTTTTTTTATTTTTATCAATAAATCTAACTTTTAATTTATTTTGATATTTATGACATATTTCACAATATTTAATTGATAATTTTAACTCACGAATAAATTCTGGCAAATTGCCTTTTCTATCTTTAAGTTTAGAATGTAATTGCATATGACATTTTGGACAAACAACCAATAAATTATCTTCTTTATTATTATTTCTATTTTTATCTTTATGATGTATATGCTTGCCTTTTTTAACATCAATAGAAGAAAACAAAATATTGCATATTTGACATTTATTTATTTTATTTTTTAATTTATTTGACATATATGATATACCAGTAGTATATCCTGAATTTTTTTTACCTGCACTTATACCCCTTTCTTTCATAGTTTTAATTTGTTTTTGAATTGAAATACTACTTCTTTTTTGTCCTTTATGACTAATAATATTCTTATTTTTTATTTGTTTGGCTTTTTCAATTCCATATTCTTCTTCATTTGTTAAACCTTTCCGATGTGAAGCTATTTGTGTATAATCTTCCTTTGTTTTTTCTTTATTCCATGGAACATGCCCTTTTTTCCAACTAGATGATACACTATAATTATGTTTTTTACCTTTTAATTTTTTAGAAATTTTTTCTCTAGCTTTTATTGTTTTCGAATTATTATCTAATTTTCCATGTGCATTTATTAATAAATTTAATTCATTACCAATTTTTAAATTAGTCACTTCAACATATTTTCCATCACAAAAAAACTTATGTTCCGCTGAACACTTAATAACTTTTAAACCTTTATTTGTTTGAATTTTTATTTTATATGCTTCTTGTTTTTCTCTTTTAAAAACATTTAATACTTCATCTTCTTCAACAATATTTTTTTTATGATTAAATGATAATATTTTATCACCAATTTTAACTGTAACAATATTTTTTATATGTCCTTTATTATCTAATATATTTGTCTGTTTATGTAAACATAATCCCAAACGAAATTCTGTTCCTATTAATTGTTTTGCTAAAGTTGTGTATGAGATGGCCGCAGTTTTATGACATTCATCTAATATTGATAGTCTTATATTTTTTAAATATTCCACTAATTCTAAATACTCATTATTATATAAATTTTTCTTTTCTTCATAGCCTTCATCTTTATGTGTTAAACCACTTTGTCTTAATTTTTGAAGTGGCTTTAAAGTTTTAATCAATGTTTGTATTGTTGCAACTGTAACATCTTTTAAATCTTTTTCACCACTACCATATTGTCCTACTTCTATTCCTAATGAATTTTCAATTCGTTGTTTTGTCTGTCTCATTAATTCAATCTTATCTACAATAAATAGTGTCTTATGTTTTAATCTTCTAATACATTCTATTGCAACCTCCGTCTTCCCGCCCCCCGTCCCAATTTCTAAAATTGCTATTTTATTTTTAATAAATTCATTAACTGCATCTTTTTGGTAATCCCTCAACACGATTCCATTTAAAAATTTATCAGGCATATCTATAACACTATTATCAAACATCCTATAATCCTTATATCCTATAGTTATTTCCATTTTCTTAAACTTAGCATAATCATTAAGAGTTTTTATTAATCCTTTTTCCATTCCCAATGGTAATTGTTTTTTCATTGAATGCCAATATTTAATTGTTGTTCTTGCATTAGGATTATGTTTCTTAATATAATATGCATCTTTTAATTCATAAGAAAACTTTTTATCAATAACTTTATTCATTATAGGTGTAATATTTCCTTCTACTCTAATATAGTTTCCAAACCTATGAATAATAAATTTTAAACTATTCTCATTTGTAAAACAAATTTCTTTATAA
>Ga0075125_10000484_pt1 | contig 17962 bp, 24 predicted proteins | sample AntAceMetag02UKN_FD_69810 | JGI IMG/M metagenome (GOLD analysis project Ga0075125, IMG submission 69810) | Saline lake microbial communities from Ace Lake, Antarctica - Antarctic Ace Lake Metagenome 02UKN | ecosystem: Environmental > Aquatic > Non-marine Saline and Alkaline > Saline | place... | reverse complement strand
ATGATAAGCTTCTGGTAATAACGGCATTTGACCAATGTTATATGCTGCTGTCGCAGTAGCTATTGAAGTTCCTCCGTATGCTCTGACAAGTGTTAAATGAGTAGTATCTGCAACCTCTGATATTTCGTACCATAAACCATCACCAGTCTTAGCGGTGTCACTATAAGTAATTCTAATCCAACGACCAACCATTTGTGAAGTCCATGAAGTACCGGTACCAACTACCGCAGTTGAACCTTTAGTAGCAGTTGTTATTGTTCCAGTAGTATAATCGGCTACGCTTAAATCAATTACTCTTGTTTTTTGTGTTACGTTTATAGTATTTCCAGCACTCGCAGGAATTGGCCATAAATATAACTGGCCACTAAATACGAAATACCACTCTGGTATGTCTGATGTATATGAACTTGAATTTAAAAAATCCCAATGCGCACGATCTGGTGACATTTTAGGAACGCATGTTTGATCATCTATTTCTACTGATATTTCTCTAACCTGATCACAGTCATAAGGTAATGGATAATTTTGAGTTGATGCAATAGTTGTGAGCGTTCTAAGTCGCTCTAAAAAAGGCCAATCCTTAACTGCACAAATAGACCTATAGTCGTCATTTGCTATTTGATCACCTAATAAAAGGTTAGCCGCTGATGTATTTTTTGATAGTACTCCGTAAAGATTACGGCCGATTGTATAGCTTTTCATAGTTTTATTTTATCACATTAACCTATTCTAAACAAAGATAAGTTGGCATGTTCTACTAATATATCAGTAGCTAGAGTGTAATTTTTAACAGCTAAACTTATTTCATCTTTAGCTGTCAAATTAAGTATAGCACATCCAGCTATGTTTATAGACTTATCTACTGCTACTGTGGTTCCATTTTCATGCGGATTTTCAAGTACTATTCCTCCTTTAGCTATAGTTAATCCAAGAACTTGATCAGCAGTACCAGTCTGTAACGATGAGCTAAAAATTATTTGATAGACACCTGTTTGAGCTACCATTATATTATGACTTCCAACAAATAAAGCGCCAAAGATTAATTCATTAGAAAAATTACTGTCAATTTCATACCAAGTATCTGCTGTTCCAACTGTTATTGTAGTGTCAGTATTGTTATAAATATAACTATAAGCATTCAAGTCAAGATCATTAATATCAACTTTAGTCGAATCAATACCATTATGTTGATGATCTTGTAGTTGAGGTTGCTGTTCAGACTTTTCTAGTCTATCGTTAAGACTATTTATTTGTAATTGTAAATCTTGCTCGATCATGGGAATAATCTTATTTCTACTAGCTCCATATCTATAGAGCCTATATTGCTGTCATTCATTTCAACTTGGATTTGAATATCATCTAAATTTATTAATCCTATTTCTTCGCTATTAAATATATAAGTTGCTCCGTCAGCAGTAAAAGAGTCTATAGTCGTAAATCCATCAGAAAGTCCTGATCTGTATCCTACACGTAAATTACCACCGGCTGCTGGTCTAGCCATAACTACTTCCATTCTAGAATATGAAGCTTTGCCTAGCTTAGTAGCTACTTTATATAATGGTGAATTTATCACCGTTTCAAAGCTAGTGTAAAGTAATGCGCCATATAAACTGGAATTAAAGCTGTCCATTCCACCGTCATATCCCATGTAATAAAATTCATTTTTAGCCCAGAGTCCTATTACATTGTCACTACCAGACGAAGGTATACCGTCTATTGTCATCGCACCAGATTCGCTGATCTTCCATACGCCAGAGTTACCAGTAGTCAACACTTCAACTCCAATTAATAATGATCCATTAACTGCATCTATTCCACCCCATTTTATAGGATTAGACTGAATAGCACTTGCGCTATTAGTTAAATAATTAGGAAGCTTCTTAAAAAATTTAACATAAGTTCCCTGAGTAGTATAGATGTTTCCCCACGTTCCAGCTAAAATATAAACTACTCCACCGACATTTTTCATCCTTTTTATACTATATTCAGGAACCATTAACGGAAGATTAAATGAATCGCTTACTCTGTCCCAAGGGTAAATTTTATTAAAAGTATTACCACCAATTAATAAATTAATTCCCTTCTCTTCTAAACATTGAGCCTGTTCATTTGGTGGTAGATCAAGAGCCTGATTAGTATAAGTATAAGTAGCAGCATTAGCTGGATCAAATGTTTGACCTACCTTTTCTATAATACTACCAACATATCGTTTATCACAAAAATAGATCGCTTCGTCTTGAGCGTTTATAGCAGCATGAGTAGAGGCATCACCAACACCAGCGTTCATTGATTGCCATGCGTTTGACCATGCAAGAGCTTCAATGGCGGTACCTCCGTATATATCTATTACGTCAATTACATTATTTCTAAATGCTAATAAGTATGTGCTAGCTGTGCTTGAAAATGGACTGATAGCTATTCCGTTACCGCCAGCGTTAGTTACAGAAGCAGCGCCAGTGTCTATAGCTGAATTATGAAGTAAATAAGCCTTAGTTCCATCTAAAAACCAAACACGACCGTTCGATCCTTGCATAAAGACTTTACTTGTTCGTGGCTCTTCTATTATCCAATTAATAGTTCCAATAGCTACTTGATGCATTGTGTGAACACCAGTGCCAGCATCAGTTATATCTATAATAGTACCGGCTGCTGTTCCTATAGAATTTTTATAACTTGTTGTAACATTAAAAGTTTTATCGCTGATTTTATAAAGATAGTAAATAGTGTTTATTGCAAGGCCAGCCGGTAGAGTGTTTGTAGTAGTAAAATAAACAGCTGCTCCTGAAAAGTTTTGATCATTAGATTCAACATCAGCAACACAAGTACATAGGTCTGTTGCAGCAGCAGCGGTAAACACTTGCTCTACTATACTATGAAAAGATGGGCCGGGCTTCTTGTTAACACAAACTGCTCCGGGAAAACTATCTAAATCGGCATTGCGAAACAAACCAAATCCCTTGTGAGGCGAATCAGCCACACCTTGATCCCAGTCTTTGATTATTAATGGTTCTTGTTGACTACTCATTGTTTTTTATTAAGTAAATTTAACATTTTAGTATTAACTTCATTTGCCATTTTCATTTCACCCTCTAGTCCAGTAATAGCGACTAAATGTTTACCTTGCATTTCCCTATCAAGTGTCCTTTGATGATTAATAGTATCTACAAAACTAACAGTATTTTTTTGGTTCTGTTCTACAAGTCTTTCAAGATAACAAGATTTTTCATTTGCTGATTTTATAAAATAGGTAATAACTTGTTTTAGTAACCATCCCAATAACCCAGTCACAGTGACTAAAATCGCAATAAATTGTATTGTTTGTTCGTTCATTTTGCTAGTTTTATTTTTGTCTTGATAAAAATTTTTATGTTCTATTTTCAATTTTACTACCAACCCCGACTCTAAGATATAATAAACCAGATAAATCGTCATTAATTGTTAAAGTCATTTTATCAGCATTTTCTGCTTTAAGTATTACTTCTTCATTAAATTGAACATTTACTGCCAACCAAGTTGTAGGTTCATTTCCGCCAGTTCCACCTTGTTCTGCTCCCATATTATATCTTTTCTAAAACTTCTTTTAATAAATTTTCTTTAATTTTTATTGATTCTTCTAGTTTATTTAATCGCTGTTCTTTCTTTACTACAATACCTTCCCTAACGTTTAATCCTGACTCTAATTCCTTTATATCTCTTTTATGTTCGTCTAATTCTAAAGTTCTCTTTTTATTAATTTCTACTAATTCAGCGGTTTCTTTGACGACTGCCTCTAGCCTGATATTTTTATCTTTCAATAAAATACTGCTGGATTTATAATCTTCGTCAATTTTATCAAGCTTATATTGGTATTCTTCAATTTCAACTCCCAATTCTTCTTTTTGTTTTATAAGAGAGCGAATTTCATCCTGTTCTTTTGCTTTAGCTTCTTTTAAAACCAAAGTTTCTTGCTCTGTTATAGCAAGTCTTTGTTCTGCTTTTGTAATTTTATTCTGTAATTCTTCAGGAAGTTTTACATCTTCCATTGGTTGATTATTTCCCATATTTTTATACTATTTCGGTTACAACTACTTTTGGAGTTGTACCATCCATTGATATTATCCCTTGATAAACTACTCCACCCTCTCCTTGATAAAATGAACCGCCTAATCCGTCACTATCTCCGGTTCCTTTCTTCAATACAAAATGAAATACTGTGCTTGAAGCGCCGGTACCCATTTTAATAAATACTGGATTTGTACCAACATTTTGGATCATCCAATACCTTCTTTCTTTGGCAGTTAAAACATCTCCGGCTGTTGTTACTATCGCCGGTGTATTGACGTTATCTGCTGCTATTACTCTTGGCATAAATTTATTTTTTAATTATATTCTATTATTATAAAGTGCTAAAGACTCAGCAGTTGTTAATTTCCTATTATACATTCTAACACTAGAAATCCAACCATCAACTGTGAAATTGTTACCACTTCCATTACCAATATATAGATTAGCAGCAACATCAGTATCTCTAGTGCCAGTCGGAGTTGAATTTGTATTTACAGCATATATTACTCCGTTAACACGAATAGTTGGATCATTACCAACTGCATCTGCATCATACGATACCTCAACTAAAGCTGCCTCACCTAAAGTAACTGCTAAAGCAATAGTATCCCATTCACCATCAGTACCACTAAAGGTTACATTGAACCTTAACTTAACCTGACCACTAGCTTCAGATATAGTACTTAAACGCCAGAAATTCTGTTTATTGAATAAGTATGAACTATTATTTTCACCATCACTATCAATGTTAATCCACATAGCAATTGCTCCACCAGTATCCCAAATGTCAGTAATAGCAGCATCAGCAGTAACCAATCCCCAACCACCGCCTGAACCATTTAAAATTATAGCGTTTCCAACTTGCCCTTGACCCCATGTGGCAGTTGTTAGCACTAAATCATTCTTATTAAATGTGCTATCAGCAGCAGTTCCAGTTCCTTCATTTAATTTCCAGTGAGCTACTAAATCTTCATCAGATGGTAATTCGGATATATCAGAACTACCATATAGAGTATCAAAATATGTTTTAAGAAATGCTTTAGAATTTGTCCAAGTTATTTTTTTAAGCACACCAGCGGCAGTTAATGAAGTGGCTATGAAGTCTGAATCGTTTGGAGTTGCATCATCAGCACCACCGATTAAAGCTCCTATTTTAACAGCAGTTTCATCACCAGTGTTAGCTCCTGCGACTGAAGAAGCGCCAGCTCCTAAAGTTAATACAGAGCTATTTGCGCCAGCTCCTTTAAGACCAACGCTACCAGTATCTACTACTAACGCAGTCGTAAGAGTGGCATTAGTTACTGTGTCTGCGTTACCTGCGGTGGCTGCTTTACCTGAAGTGTCTTGATTACCAGCAGCGTTTACACCAGGAAGATTTATATTAGCACTACCATCAAATGATACACCACCTATAGTCCTCGCTGTTTTTAAAGTCTCAGCAGTAGTTGCTTCACCAGAAGTACAGACTGTGTTATCGCCAGTATTATTACCAGAATGAGACCCACCACCTAATGTTGTGCTTTCGGTGACTGTTATTGTTTTTCCGGCTGTTATTATTAAACCATGTACTCCTGTGATTACCGCAGCATGAGTAGCTATCGATCCGGCTACTTCGTAAGCTGCAGATAAATCAGGAACATCAGCAGCTAAAATAGCTGCCCATGCTGGTACAGCTGAAATAGCTCCATCGCCAGTTTGTGTTAAAAATTTCTTTGCAGTTGTTGCGTTTCCAGCTAGTCTGGCCCATTTAGGAGTTGCGTTACCATGAACTATATCGCCAAGCACTGGACTTGCTGCAGTAGTGTCTGTATGAGTTGCTGATAAAAAATCATGCGCAGTTGAAGCATCAGAAACCAATACTCGATGAGTAGTTGGATCAACATAGATAGTTACCGGAGTAACACCATCAGCGTTTGATACTCCAATTAATGTTGGAACTCGATTATCGTCTCTTTTTGCGTTATCTGTCATATTGTTATTATGTTGTTTTTATCAAAAGTTTATTACTAACTGAGTCTATATAAATAGCTACAGGAGTTAATCCATCTGCACTAGAAACGCCAAGCAGTGTAGTCACTCTGTTATTATCTCTAGTTGCGTTATCACCAGATTTATCACTACCAGTCACTCCATCATCAGTATCTATAGCATGAGTAGTCGGGTCCAACCTAACGTTTAATGGAGTCTCACCATCAGCGTTTGATGTTCCTAGCATTGTTGAGACACGATTGCTGTCTTTTCTTGCATCCGTCATAATTCAATACCTAAATGTTTTTTAGCTTTTTCTAGCGCTTCGTAATTACTAATTAACCTACGCTCCCTAATATACAAATCTTCTTCCCTTTTATTTTGTGACACTCGACGGCCAGCAATAGCTTCCTCAGTAACTCGTACTGTTTCAATGTCCTTGTCAATTTTATTTCTTCTATCATCGAGCAGAATTACTGCCTTGTAGTATTCAGTCCATTTAGTCAAAATTGATTGCGATGAAACCTTAACAGCTCCTTCCTGTTTTTTTATGCCTTCTTCTCTTGTATTTAACTTTTCATCACATTCATTTAAATACTGCTCCCGATCTTTGTTATCCTCAGCATTTTCTTGATTTTGTTCGCTTATAGCGTCAACTGTTTCTTTGTACTTATCGACTTCTTCGGCCCGATCGTTAGAGCTTTTTAAAATACCTTCTGCATTTTCTAAAATTTTATCTATAGGTTTAAGTAAATCCATTTTTTCATTCCTTAAAGCTTCAACCTCTTGAGATACCTTCGCTTTTTCTTTTTTCTTTTCTTGTTTGTAAATAACCAAATCAGCATCAATTTTATTGATTTCTTCTTTAGCATCATCCCTAGCTTTGTTTATTTCCCTAGCTAGTCTGTTTTCTTCGCTGGCAAGTTTTTGTGTACGAACGTGAGCTTGCTCTTCATTCACTGATGATTGACTTTTTATTTCATCTGGGTTTAATAATTCCATAAAGTATATAAATATAACAAAAAGACTACTGCCGCAATTAAATGCTACTACAAGTAGTCTTTTCGCAATTTCTTATTAGATTCATTACTTCAGGTTAAGCTTATTAGGCCTCACCATCCTTACTTTTAACTTCTTCAGTTTTTGCTGGGTCCTCGTAACCGGCATCATCATCTGATGATTCGCCATCTTCTACCTTACCAATGACCTGTGGTTTTCCACCCGGTCCAGTTTGTGGGGTAGCGTTAGCGTCGAATTGATCGATTGGCTGTCTAGGAATAGGTTTGACGTTCATTGATGGTTCGTCATTACTATATTCATCACCTTCTCTTATTTCCAAATTATCTTCTACTGCTATTTCCTCTACTATAAACGCCTTGTGAAAGATGTCCATAAATACAGGAACTTGATCTGGTTTTTTGGGAGAAGTGTACTCTTCCTTTTTACTATCAGTCAATACTTGGTTAGTTAGATGTTTAGCAAAATGCCTAGCAATTAAATGCGGATAAGCTTGTTTTGCTCCAGACTTGAATGTGTAAGGCTTGCCATCCCAGTAACCTGTAAATGGCGCTTCGGTGAAGTTGTGAAAGACATATCTTAGGGACACTCTCTCACCGTTTTCGTTTGTGACTTCGTTGTTCATAGTTTTTAATATACATATATTGGCGAGGTGATTCCAATAATTTTTATAAGCACCGTCTTTTTATTGATCCCACCTCCGCCCAGAATAGGGCGGAAATGAGAGCAAAACTTGTCTACATAATAGCTAAATCGATCAGAGCGTATTCTCCGGTGATTCCTGTTGCCATGTGGTAACCAAGGATATTAGTTGCAGCGATTGCAGGCGCACAAGAGCCAGAAGTTCCGCCTTGTAGCGAACCAACTGCTTCACTAGCAACACCACTTCCAGTAAATAATACTGAAGCTGGGCCTCTGGTTTGAATCCAACCGTAATAATCAGCGGTTAGAACTCTATGTGGGACACCTACTACAGCGCCAGTTGGAGTACCGGGTTCAATCACAATTCCACTGTACTTATGAGGAGTCACAATAAAATTGGATGCTGTAGTTATAGCTACCTGCAAAGGATCATCTAAGGTAATTACGGCACCAACGGCTGCGGTAACAGCAGTATTGCCTTTAATTTTATATAGATAACCTTGTCCGGGAGTCACAACAATTGACATGTATCCACCAGCTAACTGATTAGCAGTTAGAGTGATAGAATCAGCTACAGTAATTTCAGTACCACCGATTGCTACACCAGCAGAAGGGGTCAAGCCTCCTGATGGTTGAAGGTTGGTAGCATCCAAAGCAGAGCTTTGATATACCTTACCAGCCACTGTTGCTGTACCGCCACACTTTGCGTAACGGAATCCACGCCCATCAGCGGTTTCAACGTATGATCCAAGATCATGTTGAGACACGCTATTTTCTTCCCAGATTCCTTGAGCGACAATCTGAGGAAAACCTGTTAGGTTTGTTTCATTTGATGTCATGATGGTTTATGGTTAATTTTTTTATTATATTTTTCGACCTTAAGTCTTATCTAGTTCTTACTAAGCACCTGATGCTACAACTACTGTTCCTTCTCCGCCCCAACAATTAGCAACACCCACTTCGTCATTGGCTGCTGGAATTTCAATCTTAGCAGTAGAGTTAGCCAATACAGCATTTGGTCCATCATTGAAGTTAGAGTTAGAAATTAGACCAGTACATCCATCCACCACTGTGATGAACTTAGTAGCTAGGTCAAAGTTACAGTGATCAACGTTCACGTCTTTTGAATTTTCCAAAGACAAATGTAATGCAACTGCTGCACCATTATTTGATTTGAAGTTACAATACTCAATAGTGTGTCCGTTGTTCGGTAGCGTATTACAATCAAGATTGATCGCAAGAGAATCAGTACCTAAAGCGTTAGTACAGCGACTTATTAATGAAGAATAACCTCCATATACGCTAATACCGCCGTAAGTAGCTGATGCGTTCTTAAAGTAACAATCCTGAATTACTGCTCCAACTGATCCAGCTAAAGTAGCATATCCGGCAACACCCTGTAGGCGTACACCGTAAGTACCACTATTTCTAGTACAGTTGAATTGTAAGCCCTTTAATTGAACATACGGAGCATTCACCGTCATTAGTGCTACTGCTGTAGCGTTCTTAATCTTAGGACCGCCGAATGGTTGAAGTAGCCCTGTGCCACTCATACCAATAATTTTTAATCCGTACTTAGCATAGATGACAGTTAAATCTTCTTCGTAAGTACCGGGTTCTGAAGCGTCTGCGTCAGGAGCGACTGCTCTTACATAAAGCTCGTCTCTTGCTGCTGAAGCATCGATTCCAGCTTGAATAGTAGCAAATGCCAAATTCGGAGTAGTTCCGTTATTGTTATCGCTTCCGTTATCTTTATCTACATACCTAACGCTTGCGAAATCATCGCAACCGCCAAGTACTTCACTAGAAAGAACTTTCAAGCCACCGCTTTTCATCTCTGGGATGTATTCGTTTAATAGTCTCATAATGGTTGTTTTTTATAGGATTCATCCTTTTACAGATAAACCATTATGAATTAAACACCTGTAATAGCTGTTAATTTACCATGTCGTTTCGGATTCTTTGTAACGAACTGTCCACCGAAGTAAACGTGTCCAACTACAGCGCCAGCATTTGCTGGAATAATCCAATCGCTCCATGAGAAACCTAATCCCATTGGTGCTGGGTAGTCATTCCCTTCGACTTGAGACTTGTAAGCTACCGGTTTGGCAAATTTATAAGGTAATGCGTACCAATCAAGGTCCTCTTCTCTAACAGCGATCAATGCACCAGAAGTACATTTTTCATCCATTAGAATTGGTTTACCGTTATAAGATAGAGCGGTGAAACCAGTGCCAGCAGATAGTCCTTTCATTAAAGAAGCATCCTTAGTAATTCGCTCTTGAGGGCGAAGTAACTGACCGTAGTAATTAAAGATAGCCTCAGTGGTATAAAATGCACTAGGCTTTTGAGCGCCTGTTGCAGTATTAATCCAAAGAGTGTCAACTTTAGCAAGAGTAAGAGTACCGCCAGAAGCAGTAACTGTACCTTGTAGAGTTGAATAGGTTGCTCGGCTTAAACCACCGATGTTTGCAACGGATGTACCGTCGTCGACTAGAGCGCCTAGTCCTAGTGGGTCTTTGTTTACGTTTCCTGTTCCATCTCCATAGAAAATAGTACCGAGGTCGTCGGCCATATCCTCTGTGTCAGATTGAATGGTAAGCTTCATCAGATCCAAAATTTTTGCATCTGTGTCTGCTACTGAAAGCTCATCACCGGGTAATGCGCAAGTAATTTGATAGAATGATGGAGTAAACTCCATGTACTGGCGGTTGTCTGTAGCTGCGACAGAAAATGTGTCAAAGCCACGAAACGATTTACCAGTTGTGTTCTTTGAGATTTTTACGGGTACTCTCAAAGTACGACCACTCCAAGATTTTGCTGCACGCACAACACGTTGGAAAAGAACATTTGACCCAAGGATAGTATCAACCACATAAGGCAAGTATTCTTGCGCAATAGTGGTTTGCACCCTTTGTCCATATAGTTCAGTCATTATCGTAGAGGTTAGTTTTTTAAAAAATTAATTAATTAAAACCTCCACCTTTAAATCAACTTACCATGGTCGATTTTGTTCAAAATCTTTTGATGTTTTATAGGCTTTGGTTTTTCCTTCGCCTTTCGATTCAGAGGTAGTAGCTGCTGCAACTTTCTTACGATCGTTAACATCATCGGCTGACTTCTTACCAGTGCCTTTAGAGATCATCCTCCAACCGGCTTTGTAATTCCATCTACCTTGTGAGTCTACTAAATCGTTGTCAATCACAGTTTTTAATAGCTTGTTAGGATCAATTTTAGCTCCATCGGGATTGAGTTTTGTATCACTCTCAATAGATGCTATTTCGGTCCTCATGTAAGTGGTAGCATCCTCGACCGCCTTGCTTTCGGCTGTTTTAGCTTCAGTCATACGATTAATCGTACGTTCTTCGGCCTCCTTAATCTTAGCATCTTGGTCTTTTTGGTAAGCTGACCACTGTTTTTCGGTTCCTCCAAACCAATCTGGTATTTCGCTCTGATCTGCATTGTCCTCTCTGGCTTTTGCAAAATCTTCACGAATTGACTTGATGTCATCCTGATGGCGAGATTCTTGAGTGTTAAAACGAGTTTCCCACTCTTCCTCTCTTTGCTTCCATCTTGGATGTTCATGGAACGGTTTATTATCATCTGCGGTAGTTGACGCATCATCTGCATCATCTGTTCCGTCATCTGAATGAGAATTTTCCCCCTCATCCGGCTGGGTGTCATCCGTTTTGTTTTCTTCGGCTGGCGAGTCCGCAGAGGTTGCATCCCCTGTTCCCTCTCCGAAAGGATTAGCACCTTCCTGAGGAACATCTGCCATAGCGTTATCTGTCATAAAATTACGATCTACTATTTGTCAACGCCGTAGAACGAGAGCGCACTTATTAATTAATTTAATTGTAGCATATTATGTTCTAGTATATCAAACCTTTTTCGGCATTACAGGTCTTTTATCCTTCTCTTTCTTTTCAGTATGTTCAGGTAGTTTGGAAATACTTATAGTTTTTTTTGCAAACTCTTTAGCTAAACTTGGCTTAATAGCCATCATAAACTTAGCTTGAGCTTTTGATAAAAATGTCATAAATTAGCTGTTAGGTTGTTGATTTTCATTAAGCGCAGCTTTTCCAGCTTCTTCAGCAACATTTCTAGCTACTTCTTCTTTTACCTTACTATCGTTATAAGCAGCGATTGCCTCTGGGTGAAGCTCTAGACCAGCCTGTTTAGCTAACTGGGCCTGTCCCTCTGGTGGTAAATCTTTAAAGCTAATTGATTTTGACGGTTCATTTCCACCGCTTTGAGCTTCTTGTCTTGATTTGATTACTTGCTGAACACGCTCATCACCGGTAAATAATACTTCTGGTGCGTTAGCTTCAAGCCAAACGTTAGCGGCTGTTTCTTCCGGGTTAGGATAATCAAGCGCCTTATATAAATCTATTAAAGCCATTCTATTACCACCAGCCAATTCAATAGCTTGATTAGCTAGGGTTGTGCTGTCTTTAGGTAATAATGATCCTTCCTTAACGCTGACTCTTACTTTAGGCTTGCCCGGTTTTAAATATCTTTCATCATAAACGTAATACATCTGAACGAACCAATTATAAACTCCGTCAGCCATCTGTTCTAAGTATTCGCTAAAACCACCGCCAATTCTGTCGGTGTCTAATACTCTATTCTGTAGTTTACCTCGAACTGTCTTTTCACTTGATAGCCCGGCCGAAGATGATCCACTAACGCCAAAAACGTCTCTCATTCGCACTCTAGTGTCTATTAGCTGGTTATATATCTCCGCAGGTAGTGACGGTGCGCTCATACGGCCCACAGCGTCTTGTACTGAACCAGTAGGAACGGTTACTACCCCACCTCTTCGTAATGCTTCGGTAACTTGACTCGCTTGCTGTTGAGTAAGGCCTGATCGCTCTAATGAGACAACCATTCCGTTATTCATACTATCAGCGTTCTTGTCTATCTGGTTGACTCGTTTATTTACTAAATCTTGACTAGATAAATTCTGACCGATCAATGAAGTTTCATCTACTGGCTGCTTACCTAGATTAAATACTGATAATAATACAAAAGGGATTCCCGGTACTGCTATGTGGTTAACTCCCTCTTGTTTATCCATCAAAGGCGTACCATCCTCATTTAGTTGTTGTTCGCCTTGATCAGTATATTGAGCTTCTACTTCTTTATCGTAATTCCAATGCGGATTCTTTCTTTTTAAAAGTACCTGTTTACTTGCTAGTGTCCAGCATAAATACTCGGCGGTCCACCATTCAATAAACTGGATGTCTGTGCCTAATGCCTTTTTGTTATCATTATCTAAAACCATTTTTTTAATCAGTTCAACAGCTCCGGATTCTCCACCAGTTACTTCAATAGCGTTAATAATCTCATCAGCGGAAAGCTTACGATATTCACCTATGAATTTACCATGATAGCCATCCTCATCAACAGTAGAGTCTGGATCAAGTATAAGCTTCTTAGGTCTGATAACTTTAGCTGTAGGTATGTCTTTATCTAAATTCCAACCTATCTTCATAGCGCCTAATAGATAAATAGCCCAGTGTCTGGCCGCTTTTTTCATCTTAAGGCGTAAAACTATCTCATCAGCTACTTCAGCTAATTCTTTCTGTAGGTTAGTAGCGAATAATAAATTTTCAGGAGTTTGTTTTTCAGCCCTAGATAACATTACCATCGGATCAGGATTTCGTCTGGTTACCTGTGGAAGATAAGTTTCTAGAGATTCAAAAATAACATTGTCCATCAATTGGCGTGTTCCTTTTGCGCCAGTGGAAAATGTCCTATTAGCTCTAGGTTGATTAAATTGTTCTCCTTTCCAATAGTTCTCGTTCTCTTCGCATTGTTCTATCCATGTACTATAAACTTCCGATTCTTTCCAGTTTTTCTCCCATTTTTCTGTAAGTTTAAGTAATTCATCATTATCCATGCTTAACTTAAGCTCTGGGAATTTATCAGAAACTACACCTTCTTCTGTTTCCTCGTCGGCTCCACGCCCACCAGTCTTATTGGTTTTATTACCTAGAGAATAAAATGCATCGAGTATACCCATAGATTTATTATAACACTTTTTTAATAAAGTAAATAGTATTTTGTCAATACTAACGGTTGCGCCAATCTCCGTCATCTTCGTAAGCCCACCATTCATCTTCTACCGGGCCTTTATTTCCAAACATTTGATCAGGGTTCATATCAACTGTCAGATCAGGATTAAGAACATAACTGTTTGGTTCAGCTTCATCGTTTAATCCAACTATACCACCAACTCCACCAAACCTAGTTATACCAACACGCCAGTAAACTGTAGCATGTACCCAGTCATCACGATCGTTTCTAAGCCACCTATACTCAGGTACTCCAAGGGTATTTTCCTCTGTCACCCTATAAATATGGCTCCAATGCATCCAGTATTCATGCCATTGCTCCCTAGTTCCCCTAAATAGCTTCATTCGCTTATCCCTGTATTCATCGACAACTAGCTGGATCATTCGGTTGCGATCAACTATGACATTTCCGTTTTCATCCTTTTCACCCCATCGAATAAGGCTCATTGTCTTACGATCCCTAGCGTAATGGCAGAGAAAGACCCGACCGGGGTATGCCTTCCTTAATTTTCTGGCCCCAATAATATCACCACCCTGATCTATAATCATTATACTATTTGGGAACTCTTTTAGGAAATACTCAAGCGTCTGGTTCAGAGCCAGCTTGTTTACTTCGTCTGGCATGTAGTCAGTCACTTCGCCATAGCCTAGCAATCCTTGCTTATTGCCATAAACGTACCGCAATTTTATACCCGTATCAACGCCAATAATCATCCTACCTTTATGCAAATTCTGTTCTGTAGTAACCGATCCTTTAATCATTTCTTCAGTAACGGTGCTATCACCACCGGCGTAAGCTAATCCGAGGACCTTATTATAGAAATAGTCCATTGTCTGCTTGCCGTCTAATATCTCGAGATATTTATCAATAATATCAGCAGCGCTCACCCAAGGGGCCATCAATAAGCTAATATGGTAGCCACTCCACTTTGCTCCCTCAGTTCCTTTTTTGGCACGCCATTCACCAATGCGTCTGTCTGAATTGCTTAACTCGCCACGACATATTTTACAAATGAACTTCCTTTTCTCCATGTCAATACTCATTTTCTTTTCATCTTCTATATTCCAAGTCAGTATTTGTTTTTTGTCACAATGTGGGCAAGTAATAAACCACTCTTTTTGATCGCTCAACTTCCATTCAATATCAACACCTCTATTCGGTATGCTCGGATGACTAAAAACGTGAGTCTGTTTAAACTTAGAATGTTGCAAACGAGCCTGATAATCAGCTACAACGTCTTGCTTTGATGAGTCCTTTTCATCATGAACCAACCTATCGGCGGTAACCATGATCGCAGCTTTCTTGCTCCAAGTACCTCGAAAGTAGATCATACTTAGGCCAACTTGCTTTTGTTCTATTCTATCCTTGTCAGTACAAAGGTTTTCTATATGGGGATTATTAGCTATCAACCTGTTAACCTTACCGCCAACAAAAATAGAGACGTCTGCGTCAGTAGGCAAGGTATAAATAATATCCATGCACTGAGTTTCAGCGTCTCTTATATTTTTCAAAATCTCTAGGGTACTAAGGCCAATTTGAGCGGCTTTAGTAACAACTAAGTTATCACTCTGGTCATTGTAAATGTCCATTAAAAATTGGTGACTAAGCCATTCAATAGGCTCACCTTTTTCGTTCTTTATTTGATGGTAGTCTACCCAAGCCACTGCGTCTTGATAAGCTAACGTTTTCAGCTCTAAACTTCCATCAGTCTTTGGTATTGCCGGTTTGTTCATGTAATTTTTGATCGCCTAATACTTCCTTTATAATCTCACCGTCAGACCAGATTGTCCTTATCTGACCACAGATAGGGCAACCAACTCTAGCTCCAAACTCATCTCTAAAAGAACCTCTACCCCTGTTAACTTGCTCTATCAAAACGAACTGACATTGTATAGTCATAAATTTATCTTAATGTTTTAGAAAACTTACGAAGTAGGTGCATCGCTACTGTATAGCTAGTCATATTGCCGTAGAGCGGACTGGACAGGCTCATAGCGTATATGTGCATATACCTGTGCCTTTGGTTGCGGTCTTTCACTCTTTCGCATACAACGTCGTATTGTACAGCATAAGCCCTAGCCTCTTGATCGAGCCTAAATTCTGGGTCTCTCAAAAACTTACCCCACCACAGCGCAGCTCCCTTTTTGTTATGATGCTGCTGCTCCATGTGTAGCTTTTCATGTTCAATCATTTCTTCAGGGATGTCTATACCGGTTGGATTGTAAATAGTATCGCCGAAAGTAAAGCAAGCATTAGGGTCTTTGATCCCGAACGTATTGCAAACTGATTTGTAAATCGGTGGCTTTTTTATTAAAATCTTAACTCCCTCTAGGTAGCTTAGGTCTGGTTCATTTTTAGACATAAAATTACAGAATTTAATTAATAAACTATTTGTCGTTCTCATTTAAAACCATCAATCTTCTACTGTGATACAAACCCGCTATAAATCCACTTTTATAGTCCTTACTTAAATTACTATCATCATCAAGAAGTTTTTTATGATTCTCAATTTCTTGCTGAAAAATATAAGCTATCTCTTCCTGTTTTTGATTAAGACTCATCTTTGGCTTAATTATTACTCTATCTCCACTTGGTCTTTCTAATCCACTACCCATAGATTTGTTATTAGTAATTAATTACCTCTACTCTTAACGGGATCAGGTACGGGCCTAATTGTATCCAATCCGTTAAAAGCGGAACCATGCTTATGATTACGTTCTCAGCTTTACGCTAAGAGTAGAAATAACTAATCTAATTTTTTACTCTCTTCCTCTATTCTCTTTTTTCTAGCTGCATTGAATATAGCAAGCCCGGCTTTTTCATCCTCACTAATATCTTCTACTTTATCCATAGCGTCTGGCGTTACAGTATGATCAACTTTGCTGGATGGCTTAAAGTCTGGGTCTTTTCTCTCTACCCACCACTTGGCTTGTTGTACGTCTCCTAACGCTTTGACTATAGTTTCCTTGGCCTTTAAATTAGGGCTAAGTTTTAATAGCTCTTTTCGGTCGGTAAACTCTGGGTTTTCCTTTTGATATTCATACAAAGCATCAGTACTAATATCCGCATAAAAACAGGCTTCCCTGTCTGTGAATGAGTTAGCAAAAGCGTCCTCTAGTTTACCAAGTACTTCTTTAGTTAAAACTGTCGGCCTACCACACTCACAATATCCCTTTAGGTCTTTATATTTATTACCTCTAGGTCTTTTGGGTTTCTTGCATTTTCCGCAATTTTGTGGTCTAGCCATATATTATAGAATCTTTGGATTAACACACTCTTCATGCGCTCTGTTATCATACCCACCATCGTAGTATTCCTCACCGTCATTAATTCTTTCTTCACATACAGAGCAACGTAATAGTGATCGGCACTGTCTTAGCGGATATTTTGTGTACTGCTCTTTTAATGCGTCAATTATTGATTTCATAAATTAATCTCTTATAGCTGGATGATAACGTCTGGGCTGTTACCTCTTTGCTCTTACCCAGTAGAACGTGAACGAGGTCAAGTTAGGTTTCCGCTTTTAGCTTATTAGGTGCTAACATCCAACTATAAATTATTTACTATTTCCAAGTAATAGCCTTTACTGCCCACATTTGAGCTGCTTGAGCTTCGGTGATAGCTATAGACAATAATCTGTTCATCTCGTTTTGAGATTGATTGTCGCTTTGCGGACACCTCATTGCATCCAAACCATCAATAACCTGTGAGTAAAGTCTTTTTACGTCATCAACGTCTGCGTTACCTCCGGGATTAAAGCTTAATCCAACTGCTCTTTCTCCAAAGGTTAATGGTCTATGTGGACCTTGGTTTGTGTCTTGTGGGGTAAATTCTCCTGCTGTTGTATCTACCATAGTTTTGTACTTAGTTTATAAATTAACTTTCATTTATTTTTATATTCATCTTATTTATTACTTCTTCTATTTTGTCCTTTTCCTCTGGCTTTAGGCAAAAATGCGCCGGGTGATTCTTATCTAGTAAATATGATGCTGCCTTTTCCTTTTTTATAAAGAAACAACTGCGACCGGGGTCTGTTTCGTGTTCGTTAGGGCAAGCAAAATAATTAATCTTATCTTCCATCTTAGCATCACAGTTAGGGCATTTACAATATAAAAGATTTTGCCATTTCCTAGTCTCATTAATTACCATACAATTTTATTACCATTTTTTATTATATTTTTGTTTTCTGTGTAATCAACGTATCTCTGAA
>Ga0075125_10000481_pt1 | contig 17994 bp, 23 predicted proteins | sample AntAceMetag02UKN_FD_69810 | JGI IMG/M metagenome (GOLD analysis project Ga0075125, IMG submission 69810) | Saline lake microbial communities from Ace Lake, Antarctica - Antarctic Ace Lake Metagenome 02UKN | ecosystem: Environmental > Aquatic > Non-marine Saline and Alkaline > Saline | place... | reverse complement strand
TCTTTTTTTATGCCAGCATTAGAACTAGCAAAAATAAACAGTAAATACAAACCTTCCGACAAAGAGCAGGATATAAGGAAATGGGTGTATAAGCGTTATCGTGATATGAAGGAATCTACAGAGAGACAGAATATTGAAACGATTTGGACTAAATCTGAAAAAGCCTGGGAAGCATTTAGAAAACCCAAAGAAGATTGGCAATCAAACTATTTTATTCCCCTTACTACCTCAGTTGTTGAATCTATTTTAGGAGAGATGATTGAGCAGAATCCTAGACCTTTGATTCTTCCTCGTGGGTATGAAGATGCTAATAAGGCTATGATAATGAGTCATATCTTTGACTATACTTGGGATGTGGCTAATGGAGATGAGGAACTAAGAAAAGTTATCAAATCAGCCTTAATTTATGGTACAGGATTTGCACAAGAATTTTACCTTAGAGATAGACGAATGATTAGGGACATAATTAAGATAGGTGATAAATCAAAGAAGAAACAAGGCAGAGATATTATTTCTGAGGAAAGAGAAGCATTTGAGTATGATGATTGTATGATGGAGTACGTTTCTCCTTGGGATATTTTCAAAGATGACAAAGCTCGTGATTTTAACAGAGGTACATACAAAGCTAGAGATGTAATTCGCAGATATGTAATGAACTATAGAGATGCTAAACTTTTTTTCTCTGGTCCTGTTTGGAATCATTTAGGAAACTTTAAATATGTAAGACCAGGTGGAGACACAGATTTCTACCAGTTCTACAAACCACCTCAAGGAATTGACAAAGCAGAAGAAGTTGAAGTCTTGTGGTACTGGTCACGTAAACCAGAAGATTCTCTTGTAATTGTGATTAATGACGTAGTAGTCAGAATGGGTCCAAATATCTTTAAACACAAACAACTTCCTTTTGGGAGATGTGTAGATGTAGACAGACTTGATAGATTCTATGGTAAAGGAGAACCAGAACTTTTAGACTCTATTCAAGATGAGCTTAACACCCTTAGAGGAATGGTAATTGATCGTAACCACTTAGATATTGATAAGTCTTTCCTTGTTTCTCAAAACACAATGTTAAATGACGAGGATTTGATTGCTAGACCTCACGCTATGATTGCAGTTGATGATCCCAAATCTGTTCAATCTCTTGAGTATGGGGATATTCCTCTTTCAGTAGAACGAACACTTAAAGCTATTAATGAGGATTCAGTTAGGGTGACAGGAGTAGACGACAGATTCCAGTCACTTCAAAAGACTCCTTCTACAGCTACAGAAGCAGCTATTCTAAAAGAATCTACCCTTAAAAGAATTAAGATGAAAGTAAACAACCTAGAAAAAGGATTCTTAGTAGACATTGGTAGAATGAGAGTTGCCAACATCTTACAGTTCTATTCTCAACCAAAACTTGAAAAAATCGTAGGTGAGAAGAAAACAGAGACATTTAAACAAGAGGTTGCTAAACTAGCCGCTTCAAATATGTTGGAAGTTAGAGATGGAACTCCATACAAAAAGAAATATAAAGAGATTAGATTAGAAGATGCAGAGATATTCCCTGATGAATCAGGCAATTTCAAGGAACGTAAGATTAATGGATTCTCCTTCTTTGAACTAAAACCTGAGTATTATATGCCAGTAGCACAAGGAGGATTTGACATTAAGTTTGATGCTGGTGCAAATATGCCACTTAGCAAACCCCTAATGCAGTCTAAAATGACAGAGTTGTTTGACAGGTTGATGCCGATTGCTATTACTGGACAGACTGGTTATGACCCAGAGAAGATTATGGACATGGTTGTAAGAGCTAATGACAATAACCCTCAAGAACTTAAAACAGACCAAGATAACCAAGAAACTAGTATAGAAATGAATCGTGTTGAAATGATGATTGATTTGGCTGGTCAAGAGGACCAGATGGTTACTCAGGGAAAACAAATCCCTGAAATAGGAACACCTTACGCTTTGCCAGTCCATACGGAAGTTCACATAAACTTTTTAAAGAGTGACGCTGGTAAGGCTCTCCCTGATGAACAATATCAGATTCTAGTAACACACACTATGGGAGAGATAGCCGCAATAGAAGCCAGAGGAGGAGGGCAACAATCACCTCAACAAATTAATCCACAACAAAATGGAGGACAGAGCTCTCCTTTTCCAGCTTCGTCAGGAATGGGTAAACCAACAGGTCCACCAAACACAATACAAGGAGGAGCTCAAGTCCCAACAGGACAGGCTTTAGGAAATGGCTAAAAGAAAAAAAACTGCTGAGGTTCAATTAATCTTAAAAAGTTTAGACAGTACTGTTGTAATTGCTTTGTACGAACTAAACAAGAACAAGAAAGTCATTGAGCCTATTTTACAGATGATGACAGACCTCAAACAACTAGATTTGAAAAAGATTTTAGATATGGCTGGAGCAGTTAGTTCAATGGACACTATGATTAATAATACTTCAGAACAGTCTTTCTATAGGGGAAGGATTTCCAACTCTGTTATGTTTAGGGCTTTGCTTATAAATGCAGAGCAAGAAATGGAACGAAGGGAACATCTAAAAAAATAATGGGACTATTTGACTTTATAAGACCAAAAGCACCAATACCAGAAGAAGAAATACAAGGCAGGTCACCTAATTTGCTTGATATGATAGCACAATTATTGCCTTCTCAAAGTTATGAGTTTAATAATCCAAATATTCCACAAGCAACACCAGCACCTACTCCAACACCAACACCAACTCCTACTCAAAATACTTATTCTATTCCAGAACAAGCAGTTGGAATACCAGACAATCCAAATCATCCTGGGTTTTCTAATCAAACTAGAAATATAGAGCCAAATTTATTTGATGCTATATCTGGTTCAGATACAACTGATAAAATTAAAAGATTGATGTTTGCGCTAGGTGCTTCTGAATCTTCAGGTGGATATAATTTAACAGGAGATAGCGGAAATGCTCATGGACCTTATCATATTAATCAACTATATAGAGGAGATGTTCCAGGGCAAAGAAATCCAATTTCAATAGAAGATTCTATGAATCAAGAAAGTGCAACAAGATATTTATTAGAGGAAATATTAAGAAATCAGGATGCTGGATCACCATTTAAGGATCTCCTTTCTTCTTGGAATAGTAAATCTGGATATGTTAATAGTGGACCTAGATATAACGAAGAACTACCACTAATGGCTACTACAAGTGCTTTTCTTAAGGGAGAGTAACTTGACAATAATTTCATAATGTTAGATACTATATATACAGAGATTCCAGCAGGATTCTCTTTTTTTTATGGGAAACCAATTATTAAGGTCCATAGGAGGATAATATGTCAGATGAAAAAACGACTCCTGCCGATAAGGCAGAAAAAGTCACAGTAGAAAAAACAGTCCCAGCCAAGGAGCAAGCTGGAAAACCTGAGAAAAAAGCTCAAGCACCTTCAAATATACCTGATAAACTTCAGGGAAAATCTCCAGAAGAAATTGTATCTATGTATACAGCTCTGGAGAAAAAATTTGGTGAACACTCTAAAGAGGTAAGCGATGCTCGTGAATACCTCAAAGAGCGAACTGTTATTAATGAAGTCTTAGCGGATGACAAAGAATTATATTCTATGTTTGAGTCAAGACTGAAGAAAAAATACGCACCAGATACTAAAAGTGACGGAGAGGTAAAGTCTGATCCGAGAATAACGGATATAAGACGATCTGAGGAAAATAGAATCATTGGTGATTTCCAGAGAAATCTTGGAATTGACAAGATGCCAAAAGAGAAACGCTCGGAAGTAATGAAGAAAGTTTCACAAGAAATGGCAGAAATGTTAGACCCAGGAGGAAAGAAACCAACAGGACAGATAATTTCCGAGGCAAGTCTTACTAACCTACCTAAACTTCTTGAAAATGCCTATATATTGGCACATAAAGATAGTTACATGGATAAGGGAAAAGCAGACCCAGATTTAGCCTCTATCGGAAGCCTTGCAGCTTCCAGTAGTGGGAAATCAGACCCAGTAAATAGTCTGACGGAACACGAAAAAACAACTGCAAAGAAATTAGGTGTTTCTCAAGAGAAATATCTAAAAAATAAGAAGTTAATAAATAAATAAATAAAGGAGAAAAATATGGCAGGTTTTGAATACCGAGGACAGCTTAATGGAGCTGAAAATCCCGTTACACTCAAAGTAGCAATCAAGAACTCTGTAACTGTAGGAGTAGGAGACATGGTATATAACGATACCGCTGGTCTAATGAGAGCAACAAGCTCAACCCTCATTTTGGGAGTTGTAGTTGGAATAGTAAATGATGATGGAATTGATTTAGATAACGCTAGTACCGATACTTATGATGGTACTTGGACATCTAGCTCTAAAACCTATTTAGCTACAAGTGATAACCAGACAGACAAAAAAGTTTGTGCATTAGTTATCGCAGATGAAAACGCACTATGGTACAACAACTCTGATGGAGATTTCACAGATCCAGGTGATTGTTTCCAATTCACAAAATTAGTAGATCATGACCAAGTTGACGAAAGTGAGACATCAGCAACAGTAGGTCAAGTTTATATTGTGAAATTAGATCCAGATGGAGACAGTGATGCTTCCAAATGTATCGTAAAAATAGCAGTATCACAATTAACTGCTTGGACTCCTGCAACTTAAAGTCAGGTAGATTATAAAATAATTAATTAAGGAGAAAATATGGCAAGTTATAGATCAACATTCGGAGATCTTCTGGAACCAGGTTTCAGAGAAATCTACGATGATGCTTTTAAAGAGACGCCATTGGTCTTTCCACAAATTTTCAATGTCAATTCATCTATTAAACAAGATGAAAAAGATAGCGGAGTTACAGGATTCGGTATGCTTCAGCAAACTGCTGAGGGTGCTTCTGTAGACTACGAAGATCCAATCCAAATGTATGACGTGACTTATACTCACCAAAAATACACAAAAGGATTTAAGGTATCTGAGGAAATGGTAGAAGATGACCAATATAACGTCATTAAAGGTAAACCAGCACAATTAGCAAGAGCAGCACGTAGAACTACTGAATACTCAGCAGCAAACGTGTTTAATAGAGGATTCAATACCAGTTATACTGGCGGAGATGCAAAACCTTTATGTTCTACAACTCACCCTCGTTCGGATGGTGGATCAAGTCAGTCAAATGCTCACACCTCTGGTGCGACATTGACAGAAGCTAATTTAGAAGTTGGTAGAATAGCGTTCAGAGAACAACTTGATGATAAAGGTATGCGTATTCAGGTTATGCCTAATACACTACTTGTTCCTATCAATTTAGAAAAGACAGCAAAAATAATAACTGGCTCTAATCTAAGATCAGGCACAGCAGACAACGATACTAATATCTATCAAGGTATGTTTAAGGTTATTTCTTGGGAGTATCTTACTCTAAATGATACTATGTGGTTCTTGTTAGATTCAAGACAACATAAGATCAATTGGTTCTGGAGAATTAAACCAGAATTTAAACAAGATATGGCTTTTGATACAGGAATGGCATTATTTAAGACTAGAACACGTTTCTCAAACGGATTTTCCGATTGGAGAGGTGTTTACGGCTCTAAAGGAGATGCTTCAAGTTACACAAGCTAGTAATAAGTTGAGAGGGTGGGCAACTGCCCTCTCAATAATAAAAATATGACAAAATATGATAGTCTAGCAGGAAGAATACTAGTAACATCTACAGCACCAGGTAGTCCAGTTGAAGGAGATATGTACTATAATAACGAGACAGCAATATGGTACAGGTATGATGGTAGTTCTTGGTTAAGTAATAGTATGACAAGCACAAGTACGACTACTTCGACCAGTACTTCGACCAGTACTTCTTCAAGTACTTCAACTAGCACATCAACTACAACAACCAGTACTTCTACTACTACAAGTACAAGTACGTCAACAAGTACAAGTACAACAGTAACTACAAGTAGTACATCAAACACCACAACATCTACATCTACGACTACAACATCAACTAGCACTTCTACTACTACAAGTACTTCATCAAGTACTTCTTCTAGTTCTAGTACTACAGTATAAATATGAGTGAACTAACAGACAACAAAACATCAGTCACAAGCATAACTGGAAAATTCAGAACTGGTACTACAGCTCCTACAGATAGCGATGCTGCTGGTATACAGGCTGGAGATGTGTATATTAACACTGACGACAAGACTATACATTTTTATGATGGTAGTAAATGGATTACAGATAGATTAACAACAACTAGCACAAGTACTAGTACTTCAACGAGTACTACTACCACAGCATAATATGTCAAGTACACACTTTTCAAAGCTAATTGGTAAAATTTATAGTGCGGCTACACCTCTTGTAGATCCAGAACAGTACCAGATGTACTACGACACTACAAGAGATGTACTAAAAATCTATATTTCTACTAGTTGGTATGGTATTCAGTTTGCTTAAAATTTATAAAATCCACCTACGAAAGGAGTAGATAATGGAAACAATATTAATATATAACCCTCGTCATGGAGGGGAAATAAATGATATATTTGCTCAAAACAAATATAATCATAAAGTTAATGCTATTAAAAAGTATGACCAAATTGTTGGAAAATACCTTTTAAAGAAGTATTATTTTCTTCAGGAAATAGAACCTAAGAACCTTCCTGAAACAAATAAGTTAATTGCATCTAAATTTGTATGCAAATACAAAGGATGTGATTACGTAACAGATACAGCACAAAAGCTTCACGCACACAACTTAGGTAAGCATAAGATGACAAAAGAAGTAGAAGATGCTTTAGGCAAAATAGAAGAAGCTACGCCTCTTGGTAAACGCCAAGAAACTAAACTTACACCAGAGCAGATGGAAGGTATACCAGATACAAGCAAAGGCGATAAAGATAACTGGTATGGAGCAGGTTTAGAAGATGAAAAAATAAATCCTTCTATGTTAAGTAATAAAAAACCAGGAGATCCTGGAAACTTTTAAAGGAGAATTATGAATCAATCTATCGGTACACCAATTAGAGTAACTGCAAACGGAGCTGCTAATAGCACTGCTTGTAATTTGTCGGCACTTACTGTTACTGCTAAAGGAGCAGACGTAAACGTACAATTTACAAATGGGGTTGGAGGAGATGTTTTATGGGAAGTTGAGGCTGATGCTTCAGGCGGTTCTCACACAGTATCATTTCCATCACCAATATATTTCTCAGCAGGAGTATATGTTGTTATAGATCAACCCAAAAATATAGTGTCAGTTTGCGTTGCAATAGTTTAATACTTGAATTAGGTTACTACAAATGATATAATGTATTTATATGATTGAGATTCCAGTAAAAAAAATCTGTATCTTCACAAATTTCTTTAACTATGATCCCGCATATTCTTTGATTCGTGTAGCAGAAGATCAGATTAAAATGTTTCTTAGACATGGTTATACCCCTAAAGTAATTGTTTCAGAAAGTTTCAAACCTAAAGGTGCTTTTGCTGATGAAAGAGTTATTCTTTGTAAAATCCCCAATGTAGCTTGTCATAACGAAGTTAAGAAAGATGAGACTTTTGATGCTGATGTTAAGATGATTTCAGATAAGTTAATGGAATTTCTCAAAGACATAGATGTTTGTATAACTCAAGATATTGCCTACAAACCTTCTGAATTAAAATACCAGATGGCAGCTAGAGCAATAACAGATAAACTTCCAGGTATTAAATGGCTTCATTGGATTAACTCAGCAACTCCTCCAGTAACCTTAAACTCTTTAATGGGTATTTTTACTGACGAATATCTTAACTTAATGCGTAAACCTTTCCCAAGTTCTAAGTATGTTTTCTTCAACGATATTAGTAAAGAAGTTATTGCTAAGAATTTTGGAGTAGGAGTAGATAAAGTAAGAACAGTCCATCATCCTTCTGATTTAGATGAAGTATATGGGGTAGAAGAAAAGAAACTAAGTGAGTTTATAGAAAAGAGAGATATTTATAGTGCTGATGCAATTTGTGTTTATCCTATTAGATTAGATAGAGGAAAACAGGTTCAGATGGTTATTAGAACTATGGCTATGGTTAAACAGCTTGGAATGTCTGTTAGATGTATTATTATAGACTTTCATTCAACAGGTGGAGATAAAGTTACCTATAGAGATGAACTTAAAAATATTGGTATTGATTATGGCTTAAATCCTAAAGAGTTAAGTTTCACTTCAGAGTATTGTCCTGAGTGGAATATCCAGATGGAGCATAAGAACGTATTAGCATTATTTAGAATGAGTAATGTTTTCTTTATGCCTTCTGTATCTGAGAGTTACTCTCTAATTACTCAAGAAGCTGCTTTAACTAAAAACGTAATTGTACTTAATCAAGACTTCCCTCCTTTTAGAGATATATTTGGAGATAGTGCTATTTTTAGAAAGTACTCTAGTAATTGGGATTGTTTAGCTGGTTATAACGAAGCTATGGGTGAGGGTAAGCATACAGGTACTCAATATGGACCTGCTAGCGTATCCCCAGAGGAACGTAAGCACTATGAGAAGTCTTATCATAAAGATACTGCTGGAATGATTGTAGGTAAGCTAAGAAGTGATATTGCTATGGCTATACAAATTAAAATAAGAAAAGAACGAAATCTTGACTACGTTTTCAAGAAGGAGTTAGAACCAATTCTTTGGGAATCCTAATATGAATAATTGTGTTGTCATTGGTGGTAAGGGAATGGTCGGTAATTCTACAATGCACACATTTGGGATTAAAGACTGTTTTGATTTAAGAGGAAGTAATATTACCCTAAAAGAAGTAGCAGAAAGAAAGAGATTTGTTTTTATTTGTACCCCTACCCCTACTAATCAAGGAGAGCAACAGGGAATAGAGGAAATGGAAGCATTGATTAAACAGATTATAGAAATAGGTGGAGGACAAAAGGTTTTCATTATTCGCTCAACTGTACTTCCTGGTGCTTGTAAAAGACTGATGCAGAACTGTGGTACTGAGGCAATTATTCATAACCCAGAGTTTTTAACTGAATCTTCTTGGGAACTAGACTCTGAACATCCAGATGTAATTGTATTAGGTGGAGAACGGACTAATTACTTAGAAGATGTAGAAGCTCTGTATAAAGCTCGTTTCAAAGGTAGTGTGGACATAATAAAGACAGACACATTAACCTCAGAAACTATCAAATATGCAGTTAATTGCCTCTACACTACTAAGGTAGTTTTTGCTAATCAATTATACGATTACTGTGAAAAGTTTAATATCAACTACGAAGATATTAAAAAGGTAATGTATAAACGTAAATGGATTGGTAAAAACCATCTCAGGATATTTGATAAAGAGAATAACAGAGGTGCAGGTGGTAAATGTCTAGGAAAAGACTGTGATGCCTTTGCTAGTAGGAGTGGGATAGAACTATTAAGAATGGTTAATAAATTAAATAAAATCTATACAGGTGAAAACTAAACTATCTATTATTGTACCAATTAGAAACTTAGACTATGCTAACGCACACTATACTGGTAATTGCATTGGTAGTATAAGGTATTTTACTGAATGTCCATACGAGATAATTATAATTGACAATGCTTCTACTTGTGAACTTACTAGTGAATCTGAACCTTTCAAAAAGGCAGTAGATAAGTATTTTAAGTTTGACAAGAATCAGGGAGTTTCTAAGGCTTGGAATAAGGGAATAGAAATGGCTGAAAGTGAATATATTTGCATTATGAATAGCGATATTGAAGTATACGATATGTGGGACAGAACAATGATTAGTTCACTCCAAGTAGTAGATATGGTTATGGCTACTCCTATGTATGCCTATCCCTATGGTAGAGCTAAAAGAGCTGATAAATTAAGAGAGAAGGTTACAGAAAACCCATTCTCAGACTTCTGTGATTTCTCTTGTTTTATGGCTAGGAAAAGAACTTTTGAAGAAGTAGGACCTTTTGATGAGAATATTAAATTTGGTTGGGGTGAAGATATAGACTTCAAATATAAAATGGATGAAAAGAAGTTGATATATAAGTCTAATAAGATGGTCAATACACATCATATAGGTATGGCTACTGGATTTTCTATGATGAATCATGGAGAGAAAGTAAACGAAGCCATGGATATTAATAGGGAGTATTTAAAGAAGAAATGGGATCTATGAAGTTCTCAATAATTACACCAGTACACGCATGGCATAAAGACAAAATTAAACAATTAGAGAGATGTGTTAGTAGTGTTCAAAATCAGAGTTTTAAAGATTATGAACATATTATTATAGATGATGGATCAAAAAAAAATATTGAATTTGTTTCTAAGTATGACAAAGTTATATATAAAAAATGTGCACATATGGAAAGAGTAACGTCTTATAATACTGGAATGAGAATGGCTAAAGGAGATTGGTTTTGTTTTCTTGATAGCGATGATGAGTATTTTTCTTATGCTCTTGAGGCGATGAATCAGATGACTGAAAAAAATCCAGATTATAAGTTATTTAATTTTTCTAGCTATCATGTAAATAAAAATTATGGAACTATTACAAAAGGTCCGTATATGCCCAAAAAGTTAAAAGTTGGACATGAGAGTTTCGGAAGAGGAAATATAGTCAATGGAACCTTTTTTTTCCATAGATCTATTTATGACAAACTTGGTGGTTATCCTGGAGATGAAAATGGATTAATTAAAGACATAGATTGTAGTGAAGTAAATTATGGGAAAGTTAGAGATTTACACATGGGTAGTCCTTGGGATTTTAGTGCTGCATTTCAATTAGAATTTCCAGAGATGAGAGGACATTTTATGATAGATCGAAAAACTCAACCACATAAAATTATTTGTGAACTAGGAAATCCATGGGGACAAGATTATGCTTTGTTTTATAAATATACTCGTAAATATCATTGTAAATCTTATGGAATACAACTATATATAGTTCATCATAATTGTAAAAAAGAAGGAGAAATACATGAACTTGCCGATTGATATTTTCATTACCTGTTATCTAAGACAGTTCCAAACAGAACAAACTATTAAGTATCTACTTGAAAGAACTAAATATCCTTTTAGGTTATTTCTGATTAATAACGGAGGGAATGATGCGGTTGTAGAGGCTCTGGGGAATAAACTATTCCTTGAGATAAAACCTAACTACAACATAGGTATTCACGCAGCTTGGAATATAGCACTAGCAACAGCAGAATCAGAATACTTCATAACCTCAGATAATGATATTTACGTACCAGATTTAGATCCAGGTTGGCTTACTCAGATGGTTAAGTTTATGGATGACAGGCCAGACTACGGAGCTATATCCGTTTGTCCTCATATATTTGTTGGGGCAGCAGGAATAGACCCAAAAGATCCAGAAGATGTAAAAGATAGGAATATGTGTGGTGCAGTAATGAGGATTATGCGCAAGAAAGCAGTTTGGGAGGCAGGAGGATGGGAGAATGTTATCAGAACAGGTAGAAACCACGAAGAACGAACTATCTGTGGAAGACTACATGAAAAAGGTTATAAATTAGGAATTGCTAGTCGTATCAGAGCATTTCATCCCTTTCCTAAGAATTGGGGTTATCCAGAGGAGTTTACTCCAGAAATGCAGGGACACAATCCAGCAATAAAAGAATATGTAACATCGTTTGGCAATATCGATGCTTATGATGGAAAAACATGGCTACCGAAATGAACTACAAACACTATATGCGACCAAAAGATAAAGGATTAAAACTACATCTAGGATGTGGAGATTATTGGTTTGATGGGTACATCAATATTGATTCTAATGTATATGGTGGAACAGATATGATTTATGATATTAGACAAAAACTACCATTTCAAAATGGAGTAGTAGAAATCATAGAGGCACATGATGTTTTTGAACACTTTAATCAGGGTGAGGCTAATAATTTGATTGCAGAGTTTAAGAGATTATTGATTGATGATGGAATGTTAATTCTTAGTATGCCAGACATGGATGAACTAGTAAATCACTATAGCATAGATAAAGACAAAGCTATTCAATACATCTATGGCATAGTAGATAATCCAGGACACAAATGGGGATATACTCAGGATTCTCTTAAAAAACTATTTGAGGATAAAGGATTTAAAGAAGTTAATGTTATTAAAGGAGAGGTTGCTTGGAGAAAGGGAGAAAAGAAATTAATTCTCTCTTGTAAAAAATGAAGCTAAATATCGGAGCTGGTAATTTACCAATAGAAGGATATGTAAATGTGGATAAATATTATTATCCTACATCTTCGTGGGAATTAACTAATCATAAACTTGCTAAAGAATGGATAGATGGTAAGTATGAGGGAGAATGGAAATATGGAGATGCTTTAGACTTAAAATTTCAACATAATTATTTTGATGAAATTAATATGTCACATATCTTAGAACATCTATCTATGGAAGAAGGAAATAGGGCAATTATACAAGCATATAATGTGTTAAAACCAGAAGGTTTTATTGATATAGCAGTTCCAGATTTAGAGAAGGCTTGTGAATTATTTTCTACAGTTAAATATAAAGACGTAGATAATAGTATGTGGTTTTATGTTATGGGAATGATTTATGGAACAACAGGTAAAGATGGAGAAGGTCAATTTCATCATTGTGGTTATTCAAGATACCATTTAAAGATATTAATGGAAGATAATAAGTTTAAAAATATTATAGAAGTTCATGGAGCACCATATCATAAACCAGAATTAAACTTCTGTCTAAGGGGATATAAATGAACTTAACTATAATTGTACCAACACTAAATTCAACAGGAGACGTAGAACAAGATAAGAAGATAGATTATTCTATAACTCAATGTCTTAAATCTCTAGGCGAAACAGTACCAGAGATACCAGTAATAATTGCTTCTAATGGTGGGGATCCTAAACTTGTTCCTGAATACCTACATCCCAATACAACTAGAATTAATATCTGGGAACAAGGACAATGTAAGGCTGTAAATGCAGCAGTAGAAACTACAAATACAGATTGGATAATGATAACTAATGACGATATGGTTTATCCTCCAGGATGGTTGGATAAATATATAAATTTTAATTTTGATTGTATATCTCTTAAATTAGTTGAACCTAACGATGGAGCACCTACATTTTTAAAACATTTCTGTGGAGGAGCTGGTGGAGATTTTAATAAAGATGAATTTTATGACTTTGCGAAGAAACAGTCAAAAGGCGGATATAATCCTGGATTTAATTTTCCATTGTTAATTAAGAAAGAACTTTGGGATTTAGTTGGAGGATATGATATTAATTACGACCCTTGGGGAAGTAATGGAGATTCTGACTTAGAATACAAAATTAAACTAGCTGGAGTTCAACCAGTTCAATATCAATCCTCTTTAATTTATCACTTCTCACAAACTAGTGGAACTTTTCATCCGAGTAAACATAATTATTGGCAAAAGAACTTTGATTATTTTAAAGAGAAGTGGGGGTTTGAAAGAACGAGTAAAGGAATTTGGGAAGCAAACTTTGAAATACCAATGGACAAGTTAAAGTACAAACCTAAATGGGCTAAATTATGATTCTAAATGATACTCAGTATAAAACTATTAAAGCTGGATTATATTCATATCTAGGAAACTTTGTAGTTGAATACTATAAACCAGAAGTAAGAATTGGAAGCTATACGTCTGTGGCAGATAGAGTAACCTTTTGTGGAAAGATGAATCATGTAATTGTTAAATATCCAGAGGTTGTATCTACATATCCTTTTACAGAAATGGCTAATTTAGACTATTACGAAAAGAGTATCTCTAAAGGACCGATAAATGTAGGAAGTGATGTCTGGATTGGACACGCTGCTTTTATACACGATGGAGTTAAGATTGGGGATGGAGCTATAATTGGAGCTTTGGCAAATGTAACTAATGATGTTCTACCCTATTCAGTAGTTGGTGGTAATCCAGCAAAGATTTTAAGGTATCGTTATAGTTTTGAACAAATAGAAAAGCTACTAGAAATCAAATGGTGGAATTGGGAAAGGGCAATAATAGAAGAAAGAATCCAAGATTTTAAGAATATTGACATATTTATAGAAAAATACTACAAAATAATAGAGGAGAAAACTATATGAGCCAATCTAACGCACGAAGAATCAACTTGGTAGGTTCAACTACCATTGGAATGGCTGGGGAGAAGGCAGATGAAGTACTTTTAGTAGATGAACTACGAAAACAAGGACAAATTGTCAATTTTATACCACGTGATATTTGGAAAGGCTATGTTGATGGTGATTGGAATGATGACTGGAAGCAATACTTAGACTTAGAAGCTGATATTAACATTGTTTGCAAGTGGTATCATTGGAACGATAAAAAGTATTTCAATAAGTTAAAAGAAGAATCTGGAGCTAAGATAATGTATTGGGTTTGGGATTGGATGGATGGATTTCCACATTATCATAAAGGAATGGTTAAGGCTTGTGATTTGTATTTAGGAAATGATGTAATGCACCCACAATACAAAGGAATGGATAATTGTTACTATTTTCCTTTTGATTGTGCTGATGGAAATTTACCTACTTACATTAAAGACTATAAGTATGATGTTGTTTTCTTTGGAAGCTGTTTTGATAAAGGAGTTAGGAAAGAATGGTTATCAGAAATTGCACTACATTGTGACTTAAAGATTTTTGCTAGTAATTGGAAAGAATGGAAAAAGATGGGATTTGATGCAGAACCAGCAGTATATGGATCTGAGTTTGCTAAAAAGGTATCACAGTCTAAGATTTGCTTACAAATGAGTGTAGATGATAATACTTGGGGATATTGGAGTAATAGAACTGGAAAAGTACTTACCCAAGGAGGGTTTTTACTTGCTCACTATGCACCAGGAATGGAACTGTTTTTAAGAAACGGAGTTGCTTATTTTAAAGACTTAAAAGATTGTATACAAAAAATTGATTACTATTTAGAGCATAAAGAAGAAAGAAATGAAATAGCTGATAATGGATTTAGTATTGGACAAAGATTTACAGTAGAAGCTAGAATTAAAGATTTATTAATTTTAATAGAAAATATATGAATATATTAGTAACTGGTTCAGAGGGTTTTATTGGAAAACATTTAGTTGAAAGACTAAAATTAGATGGTCATAAAGTAGAAGGGTGGGATATAGTTGACGGACAAGATACTTGTGATACATCCCTATCTCCATCTAAAAAATTAGATGCTATTTTTCATTTAGCATGTCCAGTAGATCCAGGTAATTATAAAGAAGTGGCTTTAGATACAATTAGAGCTTCTGTCTTAGGGACAATGAATATACTTAAACTTGCTGTTAATAACTCTGCTAAATTTTTGTATGTTTCTTCATCTGAAGTTTATGGGGAACAAAAAAAAAGAGACTTTAAGGAAGATGATTTATCAATAATTGATCCTTCATCAAAAAGATCCTTTTATGATAGTTCAAAAGTTGTTGGAGAAGTTTTAACCACTATTTATCATAATTATTATAATTTAGATACTAGAATTGTTAGACCTTTTAATATATACGGACCTGGTATGAGAGCAACTGACAATAGAGTTATTCCTTCTTTTATGAGAAAAATTAAAAATAATGAGTCAATACAGATAACTGGAACTGGGGAAAATACAAGAAGTTTTTGTTATATTAGTGATTTTGTTGAGTGTATTTTGAGAACCATGTTTTATCCTAATACTAACGGAGAAACATTTAATATTGGGACTATAAGAGAAATTTCTATAAAACAATTAGTTGAAATATTAGATTATAAAAAAGTTGAATATATACCAGCCAGAACAGATGAACAAGTTCGTCGTAGACCTATTATTAGTAAAGTAAAAGAGATATTGAACTGGAAACCAACTACTTCTTTGGAGAAAGGACTCGAATTAACATGGCAGAGCTATCTTTAATTTTTGCTACCCTTAATGATTCTATTGCTACTAATTTAACAATGGCTCATGCAATTCATCAATTACAATTTACAGAAATTGATTATGAAATTATTTTAGTAGATAATGGAAATATTGGAGTTGATAAAGTTAATACTGAGACATTTTTAAGATACCATAAGAATTTTCCGATTACTTATTATAAATATTCTGTACTTGGTATTATTCCACCTCATTCTTTTGGAGTAATTAAGGCTACTGGTAAGTATATTATGATGCCAGATCCTCATGTGATATTCTCTAAAGATTATTTTCAAATAATGTTAGATACTTTAAAACAGCTTGAAAATAAAAATGTAAAGATGGTTTTTTCTCCTTTTAGTGTAGAGTCTGTGGCTCTGAAAGAACATAAATATGTTTCAGAACGCCTATTAAAAAAACCAAATCCTTTTATTCACCCAAATGGTATTGGAGAACATTGTAAATTTGGAATTGAACCATATCCAATATTACACAATACAATGTCTAGTCTAGTTTGTGAGAGAGATTGGTTTTTAAAAACTGGAAATATGTTTCCAGAGGCTTTTGTTAATGCTGGAGGTCATACTGCTGAAAGTATAATCATAGGCTTAACAACATGGATGTTTGGTGGAAAATGTTATATTCAACCAAAAGCTGTAATAGAGCACCCAGTATATAGAAATAAGTATGGTACTGGTTGGTTTGGCAATATGGCTTCATCAATGGCGATAGGAGCGTACATTTTGGGTGGTAGAAAATATTTGGATGAGATGCCTAAGATATATGGAAAACAATTTAATGTTGAAGAAATTATTAAATTAGCTACTCCAGCTAGAGAATATGTAGAAAAAAATGCAAAGATAACTCTAGATGAATTAGTAGAAAATTGGGAGAATATAAGATATGCGTAAAACTTGTAGATTTTGTAATAGTAAAAAATTCAAATTGATTATAGATTTAGGCAAGCAACCATTGGCAGGAGAATTTTTAGAATTGCATAAAGAATATAAAGAAAAATATTATCATTTAAGAGTTTACCAATGTATTAATTGTGGATTGGTTCAGTTACGAGATGTTGTGCCAAGGAAAGAATTATTTAAGTCTTTTTTATCATCTGTTTCTATGAAAAAACATTTCAAGGATTATGCAGAAGAAATAGTTAGCAGATTTTTAAATAAAGGTGATTTTGTAGTAGAGATTGGAAGTAATGATGGAGTATTACTTAAACCCTTAAAAGGTATGGGAATGAAAGTACTGGGAGTAGAACCAACTAAATATATTGCTAAACTAAGTATAGATAAAGGTATTGAAACTAGAGTAGATTTCTTTTCTGAAGAATTAGCCAAAAATATTGGTAATAAAAGAAAAGCAAATATTATTTTGGCTAATAACGTTTTTGCTCATATTGATAATATGGATGATGTAATGAGAGGAATTAAATACCTATTAGATAATAATGGTTATTTTATATTTGAAAATCAGTTTTTTGTTGATACAGTAGAAAAAACACAATATGATACTATTTATCACGAACATCTTAATTATTACACTATCTCTGCATTAGTTCCTTTTCTAAAGAAATATGGATTTGAAATTGTTGAGATTAAAAGAATTGGTACACATTCTGGCTCAGTTAGGGTTTATGCAAAAAAGTTTGAGATTGGTAATTTTGAATCTAAGATAAAAAAACAAAAGATAGATTTAACAAAGTTATTAACTAAGTTAAAAAAACAAAATAAAACTATTATTGGCTATGGAGCAGCTGGTAGGGCAAATACAATGCTTAATTATTGTGGAATTGATAAAAATGAATTGGATTATATTATTGATGAATCTCCATTAAGATATAATCATATAACCCCAGGTAGTCATATTCCAGTAATTCCGTTAGAAAAAGCACAATTAGACAAAGCAGATTATATATTAATTTTAGCCTGGAATTATACTAAGGAAATTATTTCTAAAGTAGAAAAAATTGGTTGGAATGGCAAATTTATTGTTCCATTACCAGAGGTAAAAATATTATGACAATAACTGCGATTATACTAGCTCACTATAAAGAAAGAGAAAATAACCTTAAAAGAATTGTGGATGATTTATTATCTGGAACTG
>Ga0075125_10000480_pt1 | contig 18000 bp, 34 predicted proteins | sample AntAceMetag02UKN_FD_69810 | JGI IMG/M metagenome (GOLD analysis project Ga0075125, IMG submission 69810) | Saline lake microbial communities from Ace Lake, Antarctica - Antarctic Ace Lake Metagenome 02UKN | ecosystem: Environmental > Aquatic > Non-marine Saline and Alkaline > Saline | place... | reverse complement strand
ACAAAGCAGAGCAGGATTTTAAAGATAGATTGGATGTGCAGGAAAAGAAATTTGAGGTTACGAGGGATTAAATTTTTTTGTTTTTATTAAGTCCAGTTAATGCAACAATGTACTATTGGTAGAAAGTTTTATAAATACATACATCTTGAATAAGTATAAGATGGCAGGTGATGATTCTAATAATTCTGGAAATGATTTTGAAGTATCTGATGTAGAAAATTATAGAGGGGATAAGTTCCAAGTATTCAATCACCAAATTTTAGTAATGGAAGTATTAAGAAGAGTTAATGAATCTGGTAGCCATGAACTTAGACCTGGTTGGTTTAATGAAAAGGTTGATAGGCAAGGAAATACTATTCGCTCTTATGTTGAAGATACAAGATCAAGATTTATTGAATGTGTTAAGACAGCAATGATGGTTATGGATTGTGATTATGATGGTGAAGCAACAGAATTTATTGAAGAGTGTAAGGAAGAATTAAGTGGTGAGAAATGTAAATTATTAAAGGCACAATGGGATTGGTTTAAATCATTACCTCCAAGATCTAAATCAGATTCACAAGGAATGATTATTGAAGGTGTTTTTAATAAAGATTTAGGATGGTTTACAAAGTATATGGAATTAGAAGTTGAATGTTATCGAGCAATTGCATTAGAACTAAATAGTTTAACTAAAAGATTAGACTTCTATCAAACAGAAGACTTTGAAGCATAATGGCAAGACTAATAAAATCAAAGGATGAAATAAAAGAGGGTGAAATTTTTAACAAGTGGTTAAGAAATAGGGTTATAATAAATAATAAGAATGTTTTAGCTGCAATTACAGGTCCAACAGGTTCTTCAAAGTCTTATCAAGATTTAAGAAGAGCAGAGTGTTGGTATAGAGAACAATTCGATGAGGAATTTCCTGCAGAAAACATTTGTTTCAGCGTCGGAGCTGTGATGAGAAGGATTTCAGATAAAAATCTTAAGAAAGGAGAGGTAATTATCTTTGAAGAGGCAGGAGCTAATTTAGGGAGCTTAGATTTCCAGAACAAAGTGTGTAAACTATTTACTTATGTTCTTCAAACCTTTAGAAGCTTAAATATAATTCTATTCTTTAATCTTCCATATCTATCCATGCTTAATAAATCTGCTAGGTTATTGATTCATGTTCACTTTCAAACTTGTGGTATTGATTTTAATAATAAAGTTGCTAAATCAAAAGGAATGTTTAGACAAGTCAATCAATCTTCTGGAAAGGTTTACAATAAGTATCTAAGGATAAAACACAATGGAAAAATTAGAATAATCAAACGTTTTAATTATAATTTACCTTCAAAAAGATTAATAAACATTTATGAATCTAAGAAAAAGAAGTTTGTAACTGATATGAATGTAGATTTTGTTCGAGAGCTTGATATAATAGAGAGAGAGAAGGATAGGAAGATGCTACGTCCAAATCTGACAGAGATTCAAAGAGAAACTTACGATTTATTGATTGAACATAATGGTAATGTAGAAAAAGTAGCAGAAGCAAGAGGAAAGAACACCAGAACCATCTATAGCATAATAGAATGTATTAAAAGACGAGGATATGCCTTGAAATTTGACAAAATAGCTAAGGAAATCGCCTAAATCGAGGTTCAAATCCCAACCCCAGCCCAATTTAATGTAATTCTAAAGTCACCTGTGTGAATAATTCTAAGGGATTAAGGAGTAAGTAGTATAATCTTCTTATAATAACACCTCCAGAAGATCTACACCCAGGATTAGATAAGGATGTTTATAATTAGCTTACATAAAACTATACCTTAACGAAAGATTTAAATACTAGCTCGTCGTGGGATTATTAAGGTAGTTACATATAAGTAATCAAAATGAAAAAAAGAATTGAGTTTATTTCCTTTGAAGATTTCCAGAAGCTATATAAGAGTTGTAAAGATAAGAGATTAAGATTGGCAATGCTATTAGCTTATGGATCTGGATTAAGAATTTCTGAAATCATTGGATATAAAAGAAAATATAAATGGATTAAGAAAGTTAAGTATTATGATCATAGTGAAATACCCTCGCTTAAGTTAGAGAATGTTGATTTAGAAAAACACCAAATTAAAATTGATGAAGCTAAAGGTGGAAAGTGGAGAGTAACAATTGCAAGTCCTGCATTAAAACCAGAGATGCTAAAACTACTTCCATTAAAAATTCAAAGAAGAACTTTACAAAATAGATTTTATAGTATAACAAAAAAGATATTAGGAAAGAAAATCTCATTTCATATCTTAAGACATGGATTTGGGAATCACATGGTTAATGATTTGAAACTTCCTTTACCAATGGTTCAAGCATATATGGGGCATAGCTCTATCGCTGTTACAGGAATTTATACTAAAGCTAATCCAGAGTCTGCAATAAATGAAGCTTGGAAAGCAATGGGTGGAGAATGAAATTTAGAGATGTTTTGAAAGGAGGTTTATTAAAATGAACAAAAAATTATTAATGTTTGGAGCAATAGGATTATTTACAGTTATGTTAGTAACAGCTGCATTAGTTACTTATTATTACCAAGTTGAACAAACTATTAAAGTAAATCAACCAATTGAAGTTACTGGAGATGTTGTTCAAGATATAATTTGTGAAGCTGGATTTACTTGTCCTGGAGCAGAAATAACAATTGAAAATGATGGAACTCAAGAAATTGATGTTTCAATTGAAGATGTTACAGACGAGCCTGGAATTACAACTTCTTATGTTGGAACTTTAGAATTAACAAAGAAAGATGTTGATTTTACAAAAGAGAATTGGATTGTAATTGATGGAGCTATTAATAAAGCTCAAGTAAAATATACTATTGTTGGAGATGAATTTTCAGCAACAACTGATAAGGCAACATCTGAAGCTTATAGTTTAATTTATTATAAGGATAATAGTAATAGATTTACTAATCCTGCTCAAGCTATTTTAGTTGGAGAGGTTAGTGAAAACTTACCTTATGAAACTGATGGAAATGCAAATGAGTATGACTATTGTTTTACAGAAGAATATGATACTTGTCATGGTGCAAAGATTTGGTATGTTCCAACTGGAGCAATCAATATTGATGGAACTCTTGATTGGAATCAAGCAAGTGAGTTTTACTTTGAGTCAGAACTAATTCAATTTGCTAATGATGGGATAATCACAACTTATCCTAAACATAGTTTTACAATAACACCAAACTATAAAATGGATATTACTATTGTTGAAAATATATATAATATAACAACAGAAGTTAATCCAATATCAGTAGCATAAACAAATTTAAATTTTTATTTTTTTATTTTTAGATTATAATCAGGTGGGATGTAAGGAGGACAAAATGAAAAAACAAATAACAATAATGTTAGGAATTATATTAGCTTTGCCTTTGGTATTTGCAATGATTGCAGGAACTAATGAAACTATTGAATTTAGTGATGTTGTTAGTGATTGTTATATTTATAATAATCAATCTGATTTAATTGGATTAAATTTAACAGAAGAAGGAAGCAATGTAATAATATCAACTGATATTAGATATAAACCAGATACTTTTATAGTAAGTTGTTTAGTTAGAGGATCAAGAGAAGAAGCACAAGAAAGTTCTGGAGGTGGAGGATATTATACTTACCCTTGGAGAAATAAAGTTAATCAAACTGTTAATGAAACAAATCAAACTGAAAATCTTATTGAAGCATTTCCTAAAGATAAAATAGATTCTGTTGCAATTGAAGAAACAGAAGAGATTTCTGAAGAATCTAAAATTAGATGGGTTTGGATAATTGCTGCAATCTTTGTATTAATAGCTATTACATTGATTATAAAAATCATAATGAATAAAAAAACACAAGAAAATCAAACTTTTGTGCAAGATAAATATAATAATATAAAGGAGGAATAAAGCAATCATACATAATAGATTGCTTTTATGAATTCAAAATGATATGTTTTACACCACAAGCAATGCAAATGACAGCATATTTTTATGCTGTAGGATTCTTTTTAATGGGAGTTATAACTGGAGTTGTAATAATGAAGATTAGATTTAATAGAATATTAAAAAAGAAACAATGATTGGAATAATAATATTTGGATTAGTAGGAATAGGAATATTAGCTTGGATTATATACTTTGCAGTAAAATCTATAAATAATGATCCAAACATTCCTAAAGCTTCAGAACAAAAACCAATTTCAAAACTTACTAGAAAACAAATAAAAAAATTAGCTTAGAAAGTTTTATAAATACATAAGTATTATGTAAATACATAAGATGGTGATAGAAAAGATAAAAAAAACTGTTGATATGTTAAAGGGTTTAGATAAAGCTACTTTAGAAAGTTTAAGATATACTATATTCTTTTTTGTTGTTGTTGATATATTTTTGTTCTATTGGTGGAGAGGATGGAAATCATTTGCAATGGCAATGTTAATAGTTTGTTTAATTGCTTTAACAATTATATTATTATTAGAAAGAAAGTTCCCTCCTGAAGAAGAGGAAGATGATAAGAAAAAACTAGCTCCAGTTATGAATAGTAAAGAAGAAAAACCAGATAATTTTATGGATTTAAATATTGATTTAGGATTAGGTGATCCTGGAGATTTCCAAGATAGATTAGATACTGCTTTAACAAGTTAAAATAATCTATTGAAATCTATTCTCTTACTATAAGATTTAATCTTCTTTTTTGTTGGAATTTTCTTCCTAGCAATTCTTTTAACTTTATCTACTGATTTTTTTTCTTCAGGTGTTAATTTAAATGCTTTCTTTGTTCTTGCAATTAAATCTCCTTTAATTTCACCTTTTTTATATCTAGATTTAAGTTTATATTTTTTATATTTCATTTTTCCATATCTCATTTTAAGATTATTTTCTTGTTACACTAACTCCATATCCTTTTTTCTTTTTATAGATACTTGCTTCTAGGCCTTTCTTTCTAGCTACCATCGCTCTTTTCTTTGCTGAAGTTTTAGTATTTGCTTTATATCCTACCATGATATTTTACCTCCTTATAATTATTCAAATTGTATTTTTACATAACCTGAACCTTTTCCTTTTAGATAAGGTTTGTAACCTCTTTTCCTATATTTCTTTAATAAGGCTTCCAGTTCTTTTAATTTAGTTTCTCCAGGTATTTTTATTGATTTTCTTGTTGTCATATTTTTCTAACTATGTTTAATTCTCTCTGTTCCTTTAAAAATAAAAAAAGGAAAAAAAAATAAATTTAAAACTATCTCCTACTTGAACCTCCAAATATTACTAGTAATAATCCTATAACTACTGATATTACAATAGCTAGTATAATTATTTCCCAGAAATCTGCGAAAGTTGCAATGCCTTCAATTGTTTTGTTACTTGCTATACATGCTTCACCTGAACTAAAACTATAAGAATAAGTTATATTCCATGGTAGATTCTTTAATGAAGTTGGATCGACTGTTGTTGCATTAACAGTTCCTGTTAATGCTCCAGTTGTATAGTTTCCAGCATTAATTGTTCCAGAACCAGTAGTTTGATTAACCATTGTGGCTTTACTTACTGAAAATCCTTGAAATCCACACTGTGAGTAGTTTGAAGATGCAATTCTTGGAGCAGTTGTATTCATTACTAAAGTTACATTATTTACTGTAACTGATTCATCTACTGTTGTATCTTGTAAACTTTGTAATGCAATTATTCCAAAAACTAACACAATCGCTGCAAAGATTAGTGTTAAAATAGCAGGAGCAATACTTTGAATCTGTCCTTTTTTATAGAAGATTTTCTTCATCTTATTTTAGATGAAGAATTATCTTCTAGCTTTTCCACCAAATACTACTAGTAACAATCCAATAACTACTGTAATAACAATAGCTAATACAATTATCTCCCAGAAGTCAGCAAAAGTTCCTAGACCGGCAATAGTTTTATTCGCTGCAATATAAGCATCTGTTCCAGAGGTTTGTGTATCTCTTAGGCTTTGAGTTATTACTAATCCAAAAACTAACACAATAGCTGCGAAAACAAGTGCTAGAATTGCAGGAGCAATACTTTGAACTTGACCTTTTTTACTTTTCATCATTTAACCTCCTTACAATAATAATAAAATATTAATAATTATAGAAAGAAATACTATACTTAAAAGTATGCTATAAAATGTTATAGAATATAACACTTTATTTAGAGATTATCATTACTACAATTCCAATTGCACCAACTAATATAAATACTGTTGAAATCCACCAAGACATTATTCCCATTGTAGCAAAGAAGATACTTCCCATCATTCCAGTAAATGAAGCAAATCCAAATGCTCTTACATTTCCTAATCTGCTTGTAGCCATGAATAATGCAGCACAGAATCCAAATAGTAAGAATGCCCAGAAAGTTCCTTGAGTAACATTATAAGCCCATCTAGCAATACAAATTAAAGTTCCTTCATCACAGGTTTGCAATAGTTGTGTTGGTAATACATGTACCATTATGCTGAATCCCTTGCTAGTCTAAATAATATAGCTACCAATGTAAATGTTATTGTAATAATCATCATAGTAACAAGTCCTTGTCTTATATAATCTGGCATTCCAAATCTTTCTGTAATTGAATCTAACATTCCATTATCACCAAAAACTATTCTAAATGGTTTATAAATATTATTTAAGATTCCAAATACACCTCTAATACTAGTTCCTTCAAAATTTTCACCAGTATTTGTTGACTTAACATTAATTCCTTGTTGTTGTGATTGTGCTTCAGAACTTACACTATCAGCTTCATCAAATTCTCCTAAATCATAGCTTAATCCTGAACTATATGTCCCATTCCAACCACTTACAATAACCCCTACTGCAGTTATTATTAATCCTAATGCTATAAGTGCAAAGAATGCACTTTTGAATTCTAATGCTCTCTTATCTTTAAACATATTATATTTTTCCATATTAAGTACGAATACTCCAAATGAACAAAATTCCTAGGAGGATGTTAGCGAAAAAGATTGGTATTGAAACACTAATTACTCCAATAACTCCAAGTGCTATAAAACCAATTGTATATAATCCTATTCCAACACTTGGATTAAAACTTCCAACACCAACTAATGTAAATAATAATATGAAACTCCAAAATAATCCTTCTAATCCAAAAATTGAAGCAATAGACCCAACTTCTATATTTAATAAAGCAATTCTTTGTTCATCTTCTCCAGATTCTTTTCTAAAAACTTGTGACCTATATTTTGCCCTTGAATTTCCAACATCACAAGTTAATGAACTTGCAGAAGAAGTTGAAGTTGAATTACAAATAGTTGTTGTTCCATTAAATGCAATTCTTTCAACTAATAATCTTGAAGTTATTGAACTTCCAGTAACATCATTCCAAGAATAAGTAAATATGTTTGTAGTATTACTATAACTTAAAGTATAATCAAAATCAGTAACATTATTAAATCTATTAAAATCATCAACAGAATCTTCAATTACAAAAGGAATAACACAGATAGTAGTTCTACAAGCAATAGTTATATCATCTGTTCTTTTTAATATTTCATTCTCACTATTTAGAAATTCAAATTGATATTTTATTGTATTTGGTTCTATTAATCTTGCTACAAATTGTCCAAATTCATCTGTCTTTGCTTTTTCTACTATTCTATAATCATTTATATCAGGATAAAATCTATAAACATTAACAAAGATTCCTACCTGTGCAATTAATCCAGGATTAGTTACTTCTACAATTATAGACTCTCCTGCTTCTTGTAAGAATAATTTTGTATGAGTAATTGTACTATTTAATAATTGTTTATTAAAATAAAATGTTCTTTCAAAAAAACTAGCAGATTTAATATTTATTATTGAACTAACATTAAGATTTTTTTTATTACTACAAAAAGTATAATTATTTTCTACTTGTGTACCATCTAAAGTATAATTCTTTTTAACTGTTCCAGTTCCTAACCAGTAATCAAAAGAACCATCAAGTATTGAAGTAATCGTTTTTCTTGAAGTCTCATTAGCAAATGTTATATTCCAAAATGTAATTGATTGACTTGCATTACATTTTTGAAATTTTAATGGATTAACTATATGTGAATAGGTTGTTGAATTTTGATTTCCTTCAAAACCATTTTTATATTCAAATTCCCAGAAGAAACTAATATTTTGTCTATAAACATATTTTAATAAAGGAATATCTAAGCTTCTTGATAATGTATAAACATTTGTATCTGCTAATTTCTTTGTTGCTAAATACCTTGTTCCATTATAATTTAATCTTGCTGCAAATAAATTAGCTCCAGATAATAATGATATGTTCAATAAAAAAGTAGCTCTTTCTGTTTCAGAAACATTTCCAGGAAATTGATAATTTAATACCTTTACACCAATATCAAATGTAAAATTAGTAGAAGCCCAATTACATTGTGTAGCTGTTGCATTTTCTCCACAAACTCTAACATTCCAATCATAAGTACCAACAACAAATCCTGTTATATTTCTTTCAGTATTATTTGAACTTGCCATAGCTTCTGTTGTTTGATTAAATAAAGTTCCATTAGTATACCAAACAGTAAATGTTGAATTCTTTAAAGTAAAACTTTCAACACTAACATTTGCAGTAAAATTAATTGCAGAATCTCCAATTGATGCTTGATTAACTGGTTCAAATAAAGAAACATTAATACTTGAAGCTGTAGCACTGGTTACATTACCATAAATAATAAACATTGTATCTATAGCAGTTTCCATAGTCCAAGTTGAACCACTATCACTTGAAGTTCCATAACTTCCACCAGTATATGAGGGAGAAGTTTGATCTACCATCCATTGAATATCTTCTCCACCAATTGAACTTGGACAAGATAACATTAAAGCATATTTTGTTGAAGCAGATAATAAAGTAGAATTCATTGTAATATTTTGCCATGCACCAGGATTTCCTGTTGCAGTAAAAGTATCTGCATCAAATTTTCCTGTTGAAAGATTAGCACCAGTCGGATCTCCTGCTAATGTTGCCCTAATTACTGCAACACAAACACCAGGGGTTCCACTTCTATATGCTTTAATACCTATTCTTGTTAATTTGAAATCTTCATCTGTTCCAGTATTTCCTATTGTAAAAGTTTGAGTTCTCCATGTTGCACCTTGAACTTGTAGCCAATTATCTGCTCCAGTCATATAACTTTCATAGGTTTCATTAACTGCTGCTAAAATTAATGGAATAAGTAAAATTCCTATTAGTATTGATATTAAAAAAGGATTTTTTGCGATTGTAGATACCTTAAAATAGTTTTTTCTTTTTCCTCGTCGCTGTTTTTTAGTTATTTTTTCCATTTTACTCTGGTTTCTTGCCAAATAAGATTATTGAAGCAAAAAATATCAAAACTGTAACCGCAATTGGATAATATGTTCCTAAAAGTAAATTTGTAATTGGAAATCTTAACAATGTTGTTGCAAATTCTGCATTAGCTGCCATTTCCTGCCAAACATTACTTAAAACTACCCCTACAATTAAGATTGGAATATCTAATAGAGCCATAATCCAATAAAAAGCAATATTAATTCTAGTTGCAAAGGAAAACATGACTATTTGAACTATCAATCCTATAAAGATTGCTAAAAAAGCATAATCCCAAATCCTCCCACCTTCAACTGTTTGAACTTTCTGCAGAGCTTTATGAGCTTGAGTATCATTATAATCTTCTTCCCCTTCAAAATATTCATCTAGTTCATCATAAATCTTTTTATTCATGTGATTGAAAAAGAATAATATAATTCCAATTATAAAAATTGTAACTACAACTAATAATACAGATTCGAACTGTCCTCTTTTATTTCTCATTAAAATTTTATCTCCTTTAATACTTTTTTACTAACTCCAATTTTCTGTTTAACAACTCTTGCTATTTCTTTTGATGCTTCTCTAATTCCTATTTCATTTTTTTCAGCAGCATCTCTAATCATTTCTGCTAATTCATTATCCACTCTCATTGTTTCTCCACCTTTTACCATTATTTTTTTCTCCTATAATTTTTTCTATAAACTGGTTTTTGTTTTTTCTTTTTTCGTGCCATCATGCAAGTCCATATTTCCTAGCATTTTCTAAGTTCTTTTTATATATCCAAGTATTAATAAAAGTAAATCCCCATAATAATATTAATATTCCTCCAATGAACCAATAAAAATACCAAGACATTGCAGTAAATGAATTAAAAAATGTTTCTAGTTTAGGATTAATAGTTTCATCTTGTAAGCTTGTGAAGATTAAATTAATTGATATAAGGAAGAATAAAACACTTAAAGCAAAGTAAGTCCATTTTGTAGGTGGTGCAGAATTTACAAATAAAAATGCTAAGAATAATAATATTGCAATGATTAACATAAAATAAATACTTCTTGATATTGTATCTGTTCTATCTTGACTTGATCTAATTCCAGAAGGATTAACTTCATAAAAAACTGTTGAAGAACCATTAACCCCAGCATCATAACAATCCATTTTTAATTTATATTCTCCAGTTTGTGAAGTTAAATTATAAGTTATGTTCTTTTGAAATTCACCATTACCTATATTCGAAGCAACATTATTTCTAATTACTGGTGTTGAATTAGAAAAGTATATTGAAACATTACATAAAGCACTATCGGTGCAAATAGTATTATCTAATTCACAACCAAATCTTATTGAATAATTAGAATTCTGTGGAACATAAAATGCTGTAGAAGCAGAAACTACTGGAATTAAAATTAGTAATAAGACTAATAAAAAACCACCTCCCTTCCCCATGTTAAATATTTATCTTCTTAAATTTAAATTGAGAAGCTTCTATTCTATTTAAATCTTCTGCATCTTTTTTATGCCTAAATTTAAATTCAGGATCCCTTAATGCTTTTAGTTTAGCTTTTTTTTCTTGAGCTAATGTTCTATATCTAACACCATCTATTATTTTAAATGGTGGATTAGGAGAAGGAAATTTAGAATAATCAATTATTCCTTCATCATCTGCAGTTCCTTTTCTCATATCTACTCCCCTACCCATAACCTTATGAGTTCCTGGATGTAATGCAGGTTTAGTATAAAAATAATTAAAACCTACAATATTATCAAATGTTTTTTCCATTTCTACTGCAGATTTTTTAGGATTTTTAGTTAAAATATCCCAATCTTCAGTAAATCTCGCAAAAACTTCTCCTGTATGTGCTTGAATTGATCTTGCACCAAAAATAATATCTTTATTCTTTTTAGTTCTTTTTAATAATGCTTTTCTTCTAGCATGTTTAGTAGCAAAAACTCTAGTATTACTTTTAATTACCATCAGCCAATCTTAAACTTACTCCAAAAACTTTCTTTTTTTGGAGCAACCATACCTCCCCTCCCAGAAATTTGTTCAACAGATATTTTTCCTAACCAGTTCTTTTCATTTTGTCCTTCAGCTCTTTTCAATGCTAAATAAATATTAATCATAATTGAATTATTAACAACATCTAAATCTGTTTTCTTTTCAATTCCATACCTCTTCCAATTCAATGCTAAGTCATCAACTAAATCTTCTGAAAGAGATTCCATAATATTTTGTATTTCTTTTAATTCTAAATGTGAAAGAATAATATTTTGATTAATATGTGAATCAAGAATAAACCAAACATTATCAATACCTTCTTTATTCATTTTAGGATCAGCAACTTCTACTAATCTACCTTCTTGGTCTATATCTTTTCCCTGTAATCTTAACATGATTTTTTCAACAACTCTTTTTGGATTAGTTTGTTCAACTAATACTGCTTGAACCTGTTGAACTTGTTCTTGTAGTTGTGGTGCATACATAGCATTCTGTGCATCTAATTGTTGCCCTTGCAGTTCTTCTTGTACCTTATAGTTTTCAAATTGTTCTTTTTCCATTTTATACTTTAAAAGGTCCTAATGGTTTAATTAGTTTTGGTTTTATAAAAGCTCTTTCTGCTAATCCTGTTCTTTCTAATCTAGTGCTTAGTTTTGGTTGTTCTATTTTAAAATCTGATTTAAGAACTGCACCTAAACTTGGAGTTCTTTGGAAAGTTCTTTTAGGTAATAATGTTTTTGGAGCTGTAATTCCTAATCCACTATCTCCCATAAAAAACATATCTTTCTTTTTTGTAGTTATTGGTGGTTCTATTATTGTTATTCCAACTGGTGGTAAAGGAAATTCAAATGGTTTATATTTACTTGTTGGTTGTTTTGGAGCTTTTATTGGAGTATATGGTGGTTCTATTAATTTTGGATAAAAGCCTTTAGTTAAATCTTTAGAAGGTTTGTATGGAACTTTTTCTATTTTTTGTGTTGGAAAATAAGGTTGTGTTTTTAGAGTAGGATATTTTTTATAAGTTGGATATAATCCTAAAGAACTTGCTTTAGGATAAGTTGGATACAATACTTCACTAACTGCAAAATGTTTTATTCCTTTAAAACCTAATGCTTCTATTTCTTTTTGTCCTGTTATTCCTGTAACTTTTGCTTCACTCCATAAAGGATGCTTTGCATGAATTAATTCATGTGTAAGAACTTCTTGTCTAACACTTGGAGATAAACCTTTTTTTATTTGTATCCATTTTGGTTTTATTCCAGTAGTTGCTGTTGCACCTAAAAATGTTACTCCTTTTGGTGCAGAGAATTGATCAACAATATTTTTAACATCAAAAACTTTACCTCCAACAGTTTCAATCTGTGCTTGTTTTAAAATTGTTGGTTTAGCAGCTGTAAAATAATAAATAATATCTTTAGTTCTTTTAGGACCATATCTTGCATATCCTAATATCTTTTGTTGTGCTTGATAACCTATTCTTAAAACTTTAAAACCTTCTGGTGTTTTTGTTATTCCAGCTTTATAAGTTCTATAAAAAGGTGCAACCTGTTCAATGTTTGGTGCAATATATTCTTTAAATGGTTTAAATTCAATTAATTTTTCACCTGTTGCAGTTTTTATTGATCCACCTTTAACTTTAAGATTTAATTGCTTTCCTAATTCAGATAAATATTTACTTGCACTTGCTTCTTGTCTAAACCCTTTTACAAATACATCAATATCATGAGGACTTATTGTTTCTTTAACTAATAATTGTCCTCTTGTTCCTGCTGTTCCACTTATAATAATTTTTCCTTTTTTAGCTTCTAAAAAACTCATAACTGTTTTTTGTTGTTTTGGAGTAAGTGTTTCATATCTTTCTATACCTTTAAAACTTAATTCTCTAACTTCTGGTTGAACTCCTCTTAATGCTTTAGAAATTTTATATTCTTTTTGTATTTTTACAAGTTCTGTTTTTTCAAACTTAAAACCCTCTGGTAATAATTTAGATTCTCCTTTTAATACTTGTGTTCTTTCATAATAAAGTCCTGCTCTTTTTCCAGTATAACCTCCAACCTTATATCCTAAAGCCATTGGTGCTAATTCTGTTGCTGCTATTTCTCCTGCTTTTTCAAACTTACCATAAACTCCACCTTCTGCTACTGATAATCTACCAACAACAGAAGCCCCATATAATCCTGTCAAAGCATATTGAGCGGGTTTAGCATATTTAATTGCAGTAGCACCATAAGTTCCTAATGCTCCTGTAGTTCCTAAACCAGCAGTAGCAAAAGTTATTCCAGTAACTATTGCAGCAGTTCCAAATGTTTTAATTGGTTTTGTTCTGAATCCTTCATAAGCACCTTTTCCAAAACTTAATGCCAATGTTCCTGCAGTTGCTCCAAAACCAGCAAAAAAATCTCCAGTTTTACCTCCACCAAAATCTAATTTTTCAAAAGCACCACTTTCAAATTCATAAGGTTTAAAATCCCATTCAGGAGTTTTAGATCTAATATATTCACTTGATTTAAATTCAGCTTTTTCATAAATTCTTTTTCCACCCATTCTAATTTCTCCTAATGATTCTTTAGCTGGTTGAAATGTTTTGTCTATTTTTTCATAATCTTGTTGTTTTACTTTAGGAGCTTCTAATCCAATACTTGAAAATTCTTCTGCAAACATAGGTTCTCTTTCTTTTCTTTCCCATGTTTGTAAAATATTATTTGATTTTCTTAACATCTCTGCTTCTTCAGAAGTTGCTAATTCTGTATATCCTGTTTCAATATCTACAAATAAAATTTCAGAAGTTGGAATTTTCTCACCTTTTTCTGTAATAAAAGAACCTGTTGCTCTTTGAGTTATAATAGCTTGTTCAGGAGCTAATGATTGTTGAGATAAAAATCCTAATACTTCTCTTCTTGCTTCTCCAGGAGTTTGTATCCCTAATGATTCGTATGCACTTCTTCTTGTTTCTATTCCAGCTTCCCTTTCAGAAACTTCAGTTCTTCTTCCAACACCAACTCTTTGTAAAGCTTCTGTTCTTTGTTCTTCACCAACACGAAAACCAGCTTGTTCTGGAGATTGTTTAGAAATATCAATAGTTTCAACACCAACTTCTCCTTGTGCTAATTGTTGTTGAACAGAAATTGATTGAGAAACACTAGAAGAAAGTCCTTGATCAATAAATGTTTGTAAATCTGCTCTTTCTTGAGAAGTTAAATTAATAGTTTTACTTCTTGCAACATCAAAATCTTGGTTCTTAACTATCTCGTTCATGATTGTTGCAACTCTTTGACTCACCATTTTTAAATAAAACTATTAATAATTAAACAATCACTTATTTATATAAGTTTCTGTTTTGTTATATTTTATAACAAAATATAATTACTTAGTTTTATTGTTATTTTTTTGTTTCATAACTTCTTCAAGAGAATAATTAACAAATTTTGTTATGCTAACTTTATTCTCTTTAAGCCATTGAAAAGATTTAATTGGTATTCTTACATATAATACTTTATCTTTCTTTTCTTGAGCTTTCCATTTTTGTATATCTTTTATATCCATTTTATTTACCCCCTATTGTAATATAATGTAATAAGAATATTACATTTATAAACCTTTCTATTTATAGAATTATTAAAATCTTTTCTTTATTGGAGTTAATAACCACCAAAGAAACATAATCCCTGTAAATATCAATGCAATCCAGAAACCAATCTTGCATCCAAGTTTAAAAGGAACATCATTACAGAAATAGGGATAAATCATTTTTATGGTGTTCCATCTATTAAATCTGTAATAGTAAAATTTGGATGGAATATTCTCTTAACAATCATACCTTGATTTCCAATAGTACAAACAACATCATCAGACATTTTGTTAGCACAAACAGAACAAGGACTTTTAGTAACTTCGTTTGCCTTTGAAAAGAACAATAACATTATTCCTAACCACATTATAAATAAGAAAGCTAGAACTATATAAAACTTCTTTTCACTTCCAAAGTAATTAATTATCTTCTGCATCATTTTTTCTTTCATTCAATAAAGTATTTACTTGTGCGATAGTTCTTCTGATTTGTTTTTGTAAAGAAGTTTTTGCTCCTTTTTTTGCAGTAATATTAATTCCAACTTCTTTATCTTTTACTTTATCTCTTCCCCAATTACAACTCGCTTTAATTTTATTAAACTCTAAATCCTTTTTAATTTGAATTAATTCCTTATCTGATTTCTTTCTAAGTTCTTGTATCTTCATTTTTTATTCTCCATTGCAACTAAACTTAATACTAATGCAATTATAAAAGATATAACAAAAGGATTATATATTAATGAAATCAATGAAAAGATACCTATTAAAGAACATATAAACCAAATCATAAATTGATATACTGGTTGCATTTTAACAAAGAGATTTACCTATAAATAATCCTATAAAAAATCCTAATACTAACCAAAAGATTACTGCAAATGTTCCTCCATTATTATTCATTTTGAATCTCCTTCTTCCTTTTTAAACTCATAAACTCACAACCAACAAATACTAAAAACAATCCAACATAAAAAGCACTTGTTGTTAATGTTCTAGGTAATGCAAAAGAGATTAAAGAACTTAATAAAAACATAAGTGCAATTATCTGCCAATTCCATGCACTTAAATAATTAATTATTAATTCTGTTTCTTCCATTTTACTCCTTGTTTAAATAATTTAACTTACCCATAGCTTGTTTTAAAAATCCTAATGCTTGTCTTTTTGTATTCTTCTCATCCATGAATAATAACCAACAAGATTTATGGCATCTATTCTTTAAGATTAGTTTTTGGTTATTCCATTCAGTAACTTCTATGAAATGTTCTTTAGGTTTTATTTCTTTTTGACATCTAATACAAATAAATTCTTCATTAATTATATTTTCTTCTTCCATTTTAACATTAACATAATAAATGCAGGAGTGCTTGTAATAACTTCTGCTCTTTGTAGGGTTCTCATTTCAATAACAAGTTCTCTTAATGCTCCTAATATTCCTGGTAAGTGATCTAATAATATATATAATATAAATATCATTATAGTTCCACCTAAAAGTATTCCTAAGTATGGAAGTATTTTAAATAATAATCCTTCAGTGCTAATCATTTTCTTGTTAAGGGTTTTTCTTTTTGTAGCCCAGAAAGCCATTTCAGGATCCATCATTAATTGTGTTTGCTCTGCTAATGATTGAATCTTTCCATCTGATTTCATAATCTTTAATTTATTTATTGTTGGTGGTAATAAGAAATAAAATTCATTTTCACCTTTTCTATAAATCTCTAAGTAATCTATTGCACTTCTTCCTTCATATACTTTTCTCATAACACTATACTTTGGAACAACAAAATCTCTTTTTAAATTCCAAACTCTAAGGTATGGGGTTTTCTCTTTATAATCTGTTAGTATCGCTGCCTTATCAAAAATCTCCATCATTTCTCCATTAGCTCTTTCAGAAATAAGTTTTACTTTAATATCAAATTTCTTTTTATAGAATATAAAATACCACATGGTAAATCCTACTGCAGCAATTATTATTATTGCTACTCCAAACCAAAGTATTCCACTAAATACTTTGTCTGCTACACCTGCTCCTACTGCACTAAATGGGTTTGCCATAATTAAAATTATTGATTAGCTTGTTGTGTAAGATATTCTTCAACAGTAATTAGTTTTATATTAACTCCATGTTCATCAACATATTGTTTTACTGGAGCCATTGGATATTCTTTTACAATTATTATCTTTTCTGTCTTTTTTGATTCTTCAATCATTTTCTTTTGCAGTTCTATTTCTTTAATTCTTTGTTGTAACTTAATTACTTCATCATCTGTTTCTTCAACAGCTTCTTCAACCACTTGTTCTTTTGGTTCTTTTGGTTCTACTTCTTGAATTGGTTTAACCTCTACAACTGGTTCTAATTCTTTATTCTCTTCATATAAAACTTCATCAGGTGTTGGTATTATTGGTTCAACTTTTACAAACTCTTCTTCTTTCTTCTTTTTCTTTTTTCCTCCAAACATTATTCTTTTACCTCCTTTTGACTTTTCTTTTTTATTAATTCTCTTAAACATCTTTCAACCCAGAATGATAATCCTACTCCCTCTTCTTTTAAAATTTTTAATCCATTAACTTTGACTTCAGTATCTAAAGAAATTGTTGTATTTGTTTTCATTGTATCACCTATTTATGTATTTATGTAAGTTATATGTATTTATAAAACTTTTGTTTTATGTTTTGTCCAACTTTTTTAATATGATATTCCCAAAGTTGTGAATCTTTTACTAAAAAGAATCCTGCAATAGAAATACATCCAATCATAATTATATTGTAATGCCAATTAATATCATATTTAAATTGGATTATCATTGCTGCAATCATTATAAAACAACCAAGGTATGCTAATGCTAATGCTTTTGTATCTGTTTTCATTTCCTATTTCGATTCTTATGGGAAATAATTATCAAACCTATAATTCCTACTAGTAACATAAAATTCATTCCAAGAATAACTCCTGGAACACCCATTAGATAATAACATAATATTCCATAAGCAACATTATAATTTGCTAATGCCATTACTAATATCATAAATTTATTTTTATTTCCCATTTGGTATCAATCACTACTCCAACTTAACCATTCATTTATTTCTTTACTAGTCATACTCATATGTTGAGCAAGGT
>Ga0075125_10000477_pt1 | contig 18115 bp, 23 predicted proteins | sample AntAceMetag02UKN_FD_69810 | JGI IMG/M metagenome (GOLD analysis project Ga0075125, IMG submission 69810) | Saline lake microbial communities from Ace Lake, Antarctica - Antarctic Ace Lake Metagenome 02UKN | ecosystem: Environmental > Aquatic > Non-marine Saline and Alkaline > Saline | place... | reverse complement strand
ATCAGATGAAGAGTTTTCGCCTGTTAAGCAGAGAAGATTAATGTTTGATAAATTCTATGAATGGATGGATACAATGGATGAACACGAATTTGACCAATACAGTACAACAGCATTATGCGAGACGTTCTTTTTTGATTTACAACAACCACCTAAATAAAGAGAGATGAAACTAACAGAAACACTTGAAGCGTGGCTGATATTAATAATCGGATTAACAGGAATCATCACAATTACAATATTAATCATAAAAGGGTTAGTGTTGTTATTACAATTAATATAAAACAATGAAAGCAACAATAATAACACTAGCATCACTTTTAATACTAATTATTGCCGTTCTGTTGCTCTGCTCAAAATTGGGCAAAGCAGGCAAGAAGTATGATAAGATACTTGAAGATGCTCAGATAGTCAGAGCAAGGGAATCACTCAAAGATACCAAGAACGTAACAGTGCAAAAGAAATGAACATTGATATTATAGCTAATCAAAGGATCCAAGTACTCGCAGATTCGAAGCAGTTCACTATTGAGCAGCTTGGAGCTATCAGAGATCAGCTACTAATTGCTATTGAGCACGGCTATGGAGTAGGTAGGATATACAACCCACGATTTAAGCAGGTGGTAGAGATCAATGAGTACGGTAAGATCATGGAAACATTCGATAGTGCAGCACAAGCAGGCAAGGTATACGGAATTGCTCAACAGAATATAAGTGCTATATGCTTAGGCAAGGAGGCAACAGCTAAAGGTAGAAAGTTTAGGTTTAAAAATATTGAAGATTATAAATAATGACAATCTACTCATTCAATCACGCCCATATCTGTGACACTTGCAAGAACAAATGCAATAAGAAGATGTACGGTATGAATCGATGGGATTGTGAAAAATATATAAAAGATGAAAAGCATGCGACAAGAAAATTATAAAATAGCTCGAAGAAATAGAGAGTGTTGGAATTGTGGAGGCACAATAGTAAAAGGAGACATGTATCTGAATCGAGAAATGAGGTACGATAGAAAAATAATAACATTCAGCTTTTGTAAAGATTGTAGTCATTTAACTTAGATGGGGTTGTTATAACAAAGGAACCTGTTTATAGCTCAATTAAAACAATCATGTGTATGACGTTCTCAAATGATGTTATAGCTCAATACATCGTAAAACTACATAATAACTCCCTTAATTATATTCCTAAAGTTAATCCTGAGATGTTCGATAGTATAACAGCACAAGAAGACTAGATATGCTTGATTTATTTAAAGGCGTATTTTTCACTTTTCTCATCACAGTGATCCCAATGTACCTATTTATATACTTAGTGGGAAAATGCCTATTAAAAAAGCGAGATAAGTATACTATATACTATTGGAATAGGACTAAAGATTATTAATATCCGTAAACTCTTGTTACTTTAATCAATACATTCGTACTTTCCGTATCAGCACCAGGAGATTCATTTGATACTATAGGCGTTACCATACCTCCCCCAGTGCTTGGAATAATTAATAAATCCATTCCATCAGATAATTCACTATTCCAAGTTCCTATTTCTAATGATGGTGGCCAAAATTCATCAAAATTTCCTGTTACTTGTACTCTTAATTGCTCATAAGCAATTACCTCAATAGCATCTGATTCAGAACTCGCACTATCACCTGATAATTCTGCAAGTGTATCAATCAAAGGATCTACGGTAACCGTCCACACATCCCAATTCAAAGCTATTTCCCAATTTGCTATTAAATTTTCATCAATAATAACATCAGCTATCGGAGCAATCTCTATCATTGAAATTTCAATTTCCCCAGAATGTGATTTTTGATTAATCATCGTTGGTAAAAAATACTTATCATGCTCTTTAATAAGTGAATACGCTAATTTATAAGAATCCATTGCCAATGTCCCAGCAAGACGTCTTCTAGTTACACCATGCTGCATAATCAAACCATCTCTTAAATAAGTTATTAATGATTGTAATGGCCCAATTGCAGTTCTTGTCCCTGGACCATAATAACTTCTCCAAGTTGAAGTTGAAGTGGCTCCAGTAGCATCTCTACTCTTTGCATTTTTACAAAAAGCCCATTCATTGCCATCATCTACAATATCTCCAGATGTAATTTCAATAGGATCAGATGTAACTAAATTATTTATAGAAATTGGAAAATTAATTTCTTCTAATTTTACAGGAGGAAGTAAATTGTATGTACCTAATAATGATATATTTTTCCATCTACAAGCCGTAAGATCGCCATCTGGAAAATCAAATATATCTTTTAGTCCTACAGTAAGACTTCCTGCATATGGAATTGCTGGAAGAATTATTTCTACAGTTTGCCATTGATTTATATTTGTTGAATAATACCATTCTACATAGGCAGCAGTAGTTTTCCAATGTATTGCTACAGAAGGCCCTGTAGTAGCAATATGACCATCTAACCATCTATCACGTGCAGGTCCCGCATCAGCATTTAAGTAAATACTAAATCTAGCCCATATAGTATTAATTGTCTCTGGGCCTTCAATCATAACTTCTGCTTTAAATATAAGTACTTGATCGGCACTACCAGCTTCAACATGATTAATCGTTTGTGAAACTAAATGAGCATCTGTACTAGGAGCATCCATATATAAATTTTGTACATCCGCATCATTTGTATCCTGTACTAAAGAAACGGTACCAGTTGTAACAATCCAAAAAGAGCCCAATTCTCTTATAAAAGAGCCATTTTGAAGCATATTAGAATAATTATATTTAAACGTAATATCAATTTCTTTATAAGCCCGTTCGTATCGAATACGTTGATTTCCTCCTATCCAACAAATATCTTCACTTCTATCTCCGGTAGGTCCTGTATATTCTATAATAACTGTAGTAGGCGAAAATGAACCATACCCTCCAGCAACACCAGTAGATACCGGATATACAACCCAAGTAAGAAGTTTACCATCTATTAATAAAGCATAATCTCGAATTCTAGTAATCCACCATCCTCCAGACCCTCGAACAATACGGCAACCATAGGGTTTTAAAATATCACGTAATACACTTAAACAATCCCAAGTAGATCCATCAGTATTAATATATTTATTTTGATCGGTATAACATAAATTTAAAGCAGTATGTTCTAAACTTACACTGGCTGAAGTTGGTACGAGGCTTATAGATGCATAAAAATTAGATGTCAAAGGACTGGCTGGATCTAAATTCGATAAAACATTAGAAATAATTACACTTTCTTTAATTCGGCCTGTAAAATACTCTCCATCATCTAAATATGAAATTGAAGCTAATGACCCCAATCCACAAGTAAAACGAAGAATTATTGGAAAAGGGGCATGCGTATATAATTGTTCATATTCTTCAGGGATTAACCACCCTTGCCATTCTACAACGGTTGTATTAACATAAACCCGAATTAACCATTCTTTATTCTTACTTTCCGCAAATTCAATAAATTGTGCATCTGTTAAACTCATTAAAGATAAAACGACTTCTGTTCCAATAATACTATCAAATACATTAGCATCACTGCTATTCCATTGAAGTGTTACCGGAGTTTTTCCGCCTTTAATATCTTCAACCGCTCCAGTATATCCTTCTTGATATAATTTTACAAAACGATTATCACCCCCAAACTGATGGTTGGCGTATAATTTATATCTTTCTCCTAATGCCATAATTTAACCTCTTCCAGAACGCATTAATGTATTATTATATCTCTGTAAAATTAAATGAATATCAGAGCCTCGAATTTCTGTTTCAATAACTTCCAATCCTCCTCCCCCCTCATTCCCTAACATCCCTTTCAATTGGCTCAATGGGGCTATGACTTCTGGATTAGAACGCGCTCCTGAATATTCACCAACCGTCGCTAAAGTTTCACCATAAGCAATTCCACCAGCAGCTAATTCAGGAGTCTTTGGGATACTAGCAAAGGCTGCAACTACAGCAGCTACACTAGCTCCTATTGCTAATAAATTCATGGGAAATGGATAGGCTGATGCACTTGCAATAGCATTTCCTAAAGCCTCAGCTTTCTTAGCAGCAGCAATTTTCATTATCACTCCTATCAACTGAGCAGAAGCTCCAATAGCATTTCCTATATAAGTTAACCAAGCAGCTAGTTGACTATTTGAATTCTGAACGGCTCTTCCGATTCCATCAAATACACTAATAATAGAACTACCAGCATTGCTCCAATTCTGAGCTACTGCAGTTAATTCTTTATACGCTTGTATCATTGGAAGAAGGGCTGCCTTAGTTAATTTATTATAAGCAAGAATTTGAGCAGCACTACTTTCTTCACTGATAATTAGTAAACGATTTTCATGAGCTCTACGTTCTGCTTCTATTAATGCATCAATTTCTGCTGTTAGACTTGGATATAATACTTTTTGAGCTTCTAAATCTTCCACTCTATTTTTAAAAGCATTATCTTCTAACAATGCAAGTTTTGTATATTTATCTCTAGTAATAGAAATTTCAGCAATGGCAGTTGCACGAAGAAGTGCTAAACGTTTTGATAACGTTCCTTCTTCAAGAGTTATTGTTCCTCCGGAGGGGTCAGGATCAGGATCAGGATCAGGATCAGTACCTCCGGTTCCAGCACCCCCTAAAGTAAAGTCTAAATTATCCATCTCAGCTTCAAGACCCTTTACTGATTTAGCCGTATTATCAAAATCAGTTTGTGAAACTTTTAATTCATCATTGGCTACAGATATTGCAGCTTTTAGAATATGCATTGTTTTTACTAAATGACCTCCTACAGATTGATATTGAAACATTGGTTTTCCAGCAGCTTCCCAAGCACGTTTTGCATCTTCTATTTTTGTATTGGCTAAATTTAATTCTCGCTGGGCTCTTACTTGTCTTGTTAAGGCTTCAGTATATTCATCTTCAAAAATAGAAAGTCGTATTTTTTGTTTTAATTTTGTAAGATATTTTTCAATTTCAAGAGTATTGTGTTTAAGTAAAGTTCCTTCATCTGACAACAACCCAGTATACCCAGGCATAATTTTTTTCAACTCATTAATTGCAGTAATACGAGTATTGTTAGAAGCGTTCTCATCTTCAATTCTGGCTTGTAATAATTTAACTTTTCCAGCTTGCTCAGCATACTGTTCATTTATTTTTTTAGAAGCTGTTTCAACTGCATTATACCCTTCTAATAAAGAACGATGAGCACGAGTCATCAAAATAATCTTAGAAATTACTAATACGATTCCTGCAGCCAATACTATATATGGATTAGTAGCAATCAGTTTAAATAATTTCCCCATTAACATTAACAAAGGGCCTACTGCAGCCGTCATCGCCAAAAGTTTAATAGTGCTCTCTTTTTGAGCAGCCGTCATGTTATCAAACTTATCAGTAATCGTTTTAATCTTATCAGTTAATTTTTCAATAATTGGAACAATACTGCTTTTTAATGCTATTCCAAATTTTGTAAAGGCTGTTTGAATTTGAACCATCGCACGAGCCCATTTGAACCTAGTTGTTTTTGTAGCTGCTAAATATGCTGCATCTAATGATCCAGTGGAATCAGCCATCCTATCAGAGATGGCAATATTTTCTTCCATATTCTTACCCATTAAGTCAAGCACTCCCATTAAAGCTCTAATATTTGGAAATACTTTTGCCATTGTATCTTCACCATATTTATTAGTAGTCTTCCGAAGAGTTTCTAATGTAGTAATTAAACCATCTTCTTTAATGGATCTTCGTAATTCAGTAGAGCTTGTTCCCATACCTATTAACGCCTTCTCAGCCATATCAGTAGGATCCAACAACTTAGAAAGAATTGCTTTTAATTGAGTGGCCGCAACACGTGCATTTGTACCTGTACGTGTCATTCCAGCAAATGCAGCTCCTACCTGATCAAATGTAACTCCCATCTCACTGGCAATAGGTAATACCATTCCCATTGCTCCAGCCAAGTCAGTAGCTTCTGCTTTACCTTCACGAACAGTGGCTACTAAGATGTCAGTCGCTTGAGCAGCACTAAGATTTGCACTACCATACGCGTTCATAGCAGAAGTGACAAGGTCAGCTACCAATTTAGTTTCTCCTAAACCGGATGCTGATGCCTTTGCACTCATTTCCAATACTTCCATGGCTTCAGCTCCGCGAATACCAGCGGACGCGATAAAGAACATAGCATCTGCTAATTCTTCCGGACCTTTTCCAACGGCCGGTCCTATTTTTAATATAGCCTTTTCCCATTTCTTTACTTGATCTTCAGCTACTCCAACTAAACCAACAATTTTAGACATCGATGCTTCAAACTTTGATTGAGCATTTATAGCAGCCACCCCCATCGCAATAATAGGAAGAGTCAGCCCCATAGTCATCGCCTTACCGGCTTTCTGCATTTTAGCCCCCATTGCAGCCATCTTAGCAGAAGTAGCAGACATCTTGGTATTTGCGCCTGCCAATCCTGCTTGAAAAGCTGTAGTGTCTAATCCGAGAGATGCTATTAAAGCTCCTACATTTACTGAATTACTTGGTATTCCTGGCATCTTTTTTATATTTTTTATTTGCGCTCCTTGCCATCGAGTGTAAAAGATGTTTCATCTGATCAACAGATTGAACTGGTTTCTTTTCCCAACTAAAAGCTCCTAATTCCCTTACATCAGTAATTGGGTTCTTTAAATGTGGTGTTAATAAGAGTGCAGCTTGGTAGCGTGCTACTACATATTCCAACCTCATTGTATATTGGGCATCTTGTTCTAGTATTTCACGCTTCGTTTTTAAAGCATGATAAAGTTCCTTGGGAGTCATGCTATAAAACTCTGAAACAGAAATACCTAACATTGCAACCACCCGTCCTGATAAGCTATCAAAATCAATGAACCTTACTTCTTCTTCTGTCCGCCTACCGCCGTCATCTTTGATGCTTCCTGCTCAAAAGAGTTAGTCACTATATCAACGAACTGACCAAATAATATATCTTCTAATATATCTTCCATATCAGTAATCTTGAATTCCATTTTCACGTTTTCAATCTGAGCTCCTTTTTTCAAAGAATAAAATAATAAAGGCTCATACAATGAATAATCATCTTGTAGATCCAGCATTGATAAACGTTTCCCATCTTTTCCATGACCCTGAAAATTCTTCAAAGCCGTATATCCTACTTTTACTGGATATTCTTTTTCTTTATACGTAATATAATCAACCATGATTAATCAATTTAAAATGTTAAAAATTCAAAAATAAATTAGCTGTGATTAAGCTAATTAGAATTAAGAAGAAGAACCCGAACCGCTATTAGTATCAACAGCACCTGTGATTTTCAATGTCACAGATAAAGTGATCTTATCATCGGTTGGTATTTCCAAAGGAACCTCAGTTACAAATGCTTCAAACTCAAATGACGTATTTTCGGCATCTGGTAAAACAATTTCATAATTTTTAGCATCATCATCCTCAAAGTCATCATTCATTAAATCAAATGAAGCTCGAGTAAAGTTCATGTTCAACTGAACGGTTCCCGCATCTCGAAATCCTGTAATAAACTCCCGATAACCATCGGTAGAATCTAAAGAAGTCACGTCAATAGTGTCCCGTGATTTAGACGGACCCGATATTGAAGTAATCTCCGTGAGATTTACAAACTTCGACGAAGCAGTGGACCATCGTCTAAAGAGAGTCCCCACTCCGGATACAGCTGTACTACTCATAATTTACCTCCTTTTGTTTCAGCTATCTACGCTGAATGTTAAAATTAATAATAAAAATAATTCTGTCATTCTTATCCCAATGTAAGGGGACAGGTTCCCCCATTGCTCTAATCAGACTATATAATGTCCCATTCACGGTCTCTTGTGCCCGCCCGTGAAGTTGGTCCATTATCTCGTTAGCCAATTCCCATCCTGTTAGATATGCTCCGCTGCCACCAGCTCGAACTCTTATCTGTATTGATGGATATTGGTATGCTTCATCTCCATTGTATGTTAATTGATTTGGAAAACCGGGTGTATCAAATATAGTTACACAATCATCGGGCTTTCCGGGTTCTTTTGCTATGAATAAATTTGTAGCAAAGATTAATCCTAAACTGCTTGCAGCTACTAAAATATCTTTTATGTCGGTACTTGCTGGATTCATTATTCCCCCGTTTTCATTGATAATGCAATAATTTTTACAATCTCTTTTGAATTCCTACGAACAGCTGCTTGTAAGAATTTAGGACCACTTCCTGGACGACTCCAATTAATATCACTTCCTCCCATCTCATGTACGTAAACAGCATAATTAGAATTAAAACCAAATGCAATTCCAACTTGCCCTTTAGCTGCATTTTCAAAAAACTCCTGAAACCAACTTGCACGCAGATTCCCTGTATCTATAGGAACTAATGGTGGAGTGGTTTCCATTGACTTCCGAATCAATATAATAGAACGATACATTCCCTGTATACCACGCTTAGTCAATACACCCAACCTCTTATTGAGATTTGCGTTAACTAGTTCCATTCCTATTAATCCTGCCTTTTGTGCCATTATACATTTTGTGAACCTGTTATTAATAAACTTGCTCTTCTTGTAAATTCAGTAGTACTTCCCAATATTGGTAACTTTCTAAATGCAATAATTTCATTTGCCCCATCAATTTCCCTTGGATCACATGGATCACTATCTAAATCATCCAGTAAACCTAAATATAAGTAACCTTGCTCCTGCACATCTTGTAACACCCATACACGAGACTTACTTACTATTTCTCTACCTTCCTTTGTTATTATTACTTCATCTAAGTTTTCCCAACGAGCTTTCAGCTCTACGGGGTCAGCAAATGAACTGCCTCCATATCCATCTTTTACTGGACTTCCCCAATACACGACCGGTTGTTTACATGACCTCGTTATAAAGCTATTAAAACTCATTAATCAAAACTTGTTATTGCGTTTATTGATATTACTCGTTTTCCTTGTTCTCCAAATGCTCCAGTGGTATCAAGCAGCTTTACTGTCTGCCCGTATGGAGTAGAATCTAATCCTTCACGAAATTTTCCAATGTACTTGATAGTAGCTTCTCCCAATTTCTCTTCTGCTCCCATTCTCTCCCGGGTAATGGTAATTAAGTGAGCTGTCAACCATCTTTCAAGTTCTTCCAAACGAACAGTTCCAACACCACTTCCATCCATTACATCTGTGATAATTGGATTTGCGATGTCAATATATACTTCAATCGTTGGATCATCTAAACTGGTATCCATTATAACCTTCACTGCTGCTGCCGATGTTCTATTAGCCATAATTACCTCCTATTTTTATTTTTCCAAAGTTTTGGTTCAATAAAACCTTTCACTTCTTCCTCTTTCCATTCTAATCCTAACCATTCAATCATTTCTTCAATCTGTTCAAAATTCCCATCTACCATTCGATCAGGCCAAATAATCATACAATTTAATTTAGCCTGTAACATTTCTCGAAAACGATCTTCATGTTGATGCACCCACCATAACCAACCATCATGCTCATCCTTTGCACCCACTGCCCTTTGATTACTAGACCTGACAAAAGCTTTCATAAATCCAGTACGCATACAAGAATTAATAATATCACTTGTTTTCCTTCTCACGATAATCCATTTAGCATCTGGAAAAGAATAATCCCATATAGGCCAATGCTGGCACATTTTTGCACCTTTATACATCCATTCCCCACCTTCATACCCTTCTTGTTCCATAAGCCCTTCAACTTGAGCTTTCCATCCTGCTGGAATAATAAGATTTTCAGGATTAGGAAGAGGGTACTGTCCTAATTTATCTACTCCAAGTTTTCGGTAATAAGGCTTTACAACCGTATTCCGAATACGAACATTTTCAAACATACCCTTAGCATTGTTATGATTTGGGCCACTCATATCCCCACCAAAGGCTCCACATATATTAATGATACCGGCGACCATTGATGTCCCGGATCTTGCACAGCCTGTTATTAAAATCGGTGCTTTCATATTTTAATCTTTTGTTTTATCAGTCCCATTTTAATTTTCTAACCCCTCTACGATGATACACATACAAACCTTTCATAATCATAATTTTATAATCATCTTCCATAATACGTTTACAAAAATTATGATCAATTTTATTAACGCCCTTCCCCATTGATAAAAATGGATACTTCTTATTCAATGATTTTCGAACAAGCATAAAAAATCCAGCCATTTTAGAATCATCGGCCTCAACCAACGTATTTCCATATTTTTTATACACTTCTCTAGCGTACTCAATATGAACTTCCAAACAATCACTATTCGGACCTTCTATATCAAACCCATTCCGCCCATATTCTAAACAAGTGATCATTCCTACAGAATCATCTACGTTTTCAATAGCTTTAAGGCACATCTCGTACCACTTAGGATTCAACGAAATAAATACATCATGGTCAAGTAATAACACCCACTCAGTATCTGCAGCAAGAATACATTGATTATATGCATTTGCTAAATTTTCATTAATCCCGTAGGGAATATATGTTGTTATTCGCCGTTCCATAATTCTTTCATTTTTCCTTCTGGTAATTGATGAGGTCTAGGATGACCATGACAACTAACCAAACTAGCATTTGTCATGCGTTTAATTCGACCATGATTAATATGCCATTTATAACTTAATACTGCTCCTGGAGCAATTATATCCCATCGATCCGCCCAAGCGTTTGCTACGTGCCTAACCCAATAACGCTCGCGCCCATTACTAATCTTTTCTACCATTTCTTTATCATCAAGAAAAGGCTTCCAAAATACTTCCTCATTTTCTGGACCAGCTTGAAAACTCATCACATCCCCATCCAACTTATATTCTTTACCGCTTTTGAATTTACTACGAGCACAAAATCTTCCTTTATAATCCATCAACGATTTTAATGCCCCACAAACGATAACATCAATATCAATACACAAAACTTGCTTTCCAAATAACCCACTCGCTTCACTAAACATATACATCCGTGGAAGAACCCCCATTGTACTAACCATTGGAAAAGGTTTTATAATTACTCCCGCATCTACTTCAAGTGGCTCATTAGTAAAACAAGTAAATTCAAATTCTCTATCAGCAAAGTTTGTGACTCCACGAAATAAATTATTCACATATTGAGAAGCCAACTTAGTATCACAAGTACCGACTCGATCAATTAAATTACCGTACAACTTACTATTTCCTTCAGTAGGTGTCCAACGATCTCCTTCCCAATAAAAACAAATTACTTGCATCATAATCTTGCCATTTTTTCTAACCAAGGAACTTCTTCAGTTCTTCTAAAAAAATTATTCTTTGATTGTCCTGTTATTACTATTACATCCTCTGGAGGATCACTTTTATATTTCTTTTGCAATGTAGCAGCTTTCAATAACCACATATCGTGAAAAGTTGGTTGATTAGGTATCCAAGCCCCCATTAAATCTTGCTCACTCCTATATATTTCCATGTACTGTGCGTAGTTTTCCATAAACTTAGATAGTAATTGATGCTTACTTTCCATCGCACCCGGATCAAATAACATAATTGCCGCTTGGTATCGTTGTACAATATATGCATTTCCAACATTCACTCTATTTGGAAACAAAACTAAATCACCAGGAGTATCCAGTATTGGTTGCAAAGAACGAATCACATGAGTATCCAAATCTAAATACAGGGTTCTTCCTGCAGGTAAATCACTACGATGTAAATCCATTTTGCTCCACCAACCCGGCCATTCAATTGGATTAGATAATTCAATCTTTGTTCCCGGTACATTAGCAGTCATATCATTAGTAAGAGTATAAAAATCAAAATCACGATCTATATGCTTATTCACAGAGATAAATAAACGCCATACATCTTCCTCAGTGAAATCTCTTCCTCGAAATTCACCAACCCAATAAAGACATATTATATTAACTTTCTCCAACATGCTTTCTTTTTTTTAAATGGGAGAGCCGAAACCCTCCCTAATTAATTACTTATGACTAATATTCTCAAACGTTCGGCCATTACTTACCATTACGAAATAAGTGGACTTCTTATAAAGTGGAATAACTTTACTCCCTTCATTATAAGAAACAAATCCATAGACCTCTTCCTTATCATACTTTTGTGACTCAATAAGAAAGTTGAAATCTTTTTCATTCTTTTCTGAATCAACAACAATGTAACTTTCACCGATTGCGGTGTTTCTTGTTACATTTTCCGATGTAATTCTTCTTAGTACAAACATATATTTATGTATTTATGTATTGCCTCACCTTTTCCCCATGAGACTTTTGGTTTTATTTTATTCAACATGCTTTCTTTTTTTAAAATAAGAACGAATACTATTTACATTTATATAAAAAGGAGACATTTTTAATTTCCAAAAACAATAGGAAAGACTAATTTGATCTCTTGGAACACCATTCTCAAATTCTTCCCACCATAAATCACAAATATCACGAACAATCGGTTTTGAAAAATCTCTTAATAAAACACCGTTTGCCCCTAAACCCATATCAAAAGGAAACCCTTCATTTCGGTATCTTCCTATTTGAAATAATAATGTTTTTTCATTCACTATTTTCTTTTGCACTACTCGATGAGCCTCCTGATAAATACAAGAACGCTGAGGATGCTGAGCAATAGAAAAATCAGTTGGAAAATCTTTTATAAAATCATTCAAATCTTTTTTAATTAAAAAACTACCATCAACATATAAAGTTATACCATCAAAATAATTATATCCTTTTATTTTTACTTCTCTATTATCGCCTTTAAATGGAACAACTTTCCACACTTTTGATTTTAATTCTCTATCAGAAAAACAAATATAATCCCAACCCTTTGAAACAACCAAGGGGTCTTTCAAAGTATCATAATCATTTGTTATTACAGTATAGCATACTTTTTTCATAATACAAATTTACCGTACATTCTACACATACCAGGAAATGGAGCTAGGCTTACCATAGTATAACCACTTTGTGCCATCTCAAATTTAAACTGCTCTGCAGTCCATTCAAAATAATGGTATTCACTTTGCAACCCATTAAATTTTCCCTTTCCTGTATAAATAGGAGTACATACATATAACTCTTTTCCTAATATAGTCTTTACTTGTTCTAATGTATTTTTATAATCCTCCAAATGCTCAATCACATCCAATAAACATACACTATCATAAATCTTTTCAGTAGGTAAATCGTAAGCAGATCCAAAAGAAACATCTACGCCTTTTTTCTTAGCCAATGCTACCGCTGTTACATTATCATCAATACCAACTGCCCCAAGTTTGGAAGTAATTAAACCATCACCCGCACCAATATCTAAAATAGAACTACCCATAACCCACTTCACAACATAATCAACATGCTTTCTATACCTAGCATTTTTCTTATACATTTTCCAATGATAAGCCCCTCGTTCTATATATTTATTAAATTCCATTATTTCATTTTTATATTACCTCTTTCAAACTAACTTTTTTGAAACTTGTAATAGCACTATTTGGAGACACATTAATAATCTCCACCCCTAATTTCTTTGCGTCTTTTGCAATTCTTGGAAAACCAAGCAAATGCCTATGAAAAGGTAATTTCCGGGGATCTCTCGGTCCTCCCTTCGCTGTACTATAATGAACGTGCCAATGCTCCATTTTTGTTGGCCCAACCGTCATATCAAAACCTAACAAATAAATCTTTTTAACTCCTAAATGATAAGCAAGATTAATTGCAGCTGCTCCACTATTACTATTCCAACTTATAGCATTTTTACGTTTCGTCATCCCGGTTGAATGCTTGTGGTCTCGAGCTACAAATTTAACTCCGCTCAGCTCGACAATCTTCTTAGAACTCATATTACAAGCAATCTTCAATTTATTAACCTTATCTAATTCCCTGAAATTTCTTTTATAAAAACCACCATCACCAAAAAATACAATGTCAATCCAACTTCCTAATAAGAATGCTGCATTAACCCCAATAACATGCTTATTATGAATTGCAGAAAGAAAAGGAGAGTAGGCATCAATTGATTTTTCTCCTGACATCACTTTATCAATAATATCCTGAGGTATTTCAAATTGCTGAGACAGTGATGGTCCGCCACCGATGATCCAACACTCTCCTCCTTCCCACATTCGTGGAATATTCCACACCATTACTTCAATGAATTAAGAAGTTCTTCAGCATCAGCTTTTCTTAACTTCTTCTCATTTTGAACTTTATCATTCGAATCAACCACATCATACCATCCACTGGCAATATGCTTGACAAAATAATCTAATTCAACAGCCGGTCCTTTTTCCTGAACATCTTGGGCTTTTGTAAAAGCGGCAGCATCCACAGGAAAAATAACATCACGAAACCCTTCTGGAATTTCATCCAGAGAAGCAAGAAATACTTGTCCGGATTTGATAATTCGGCCATTCCCCATTCGGAATGATCCACTTTTTTGAGCTTTTTTCCACTTAATCTTTGTTGTAGAATCCACTTCTTTTTTACTCTTACGTTCCATAATTAACCTCCTTTGTTTAAGGAATGACTTGATTAGTCATTACCTGGTTTTATGCAAAACTTTTTGCAAGTTGAACAACTCCAGAATTACAATCCTGATCAGCTCTAACTTGAGGAACTTGAATTGTAATAACTTTAAATTTATTAACAAAATTCCCTTCCGTTTGCCATTGGATATTCTGAATGCCCATACCTCTTACTAAACGAACAACATCATTAGTCATCTGGACGAGTAAAACATTATCAGCAGTCAATGTATCAACAACTTTAATCCCTTCAATACTGGCAATCTGCAAAATCCGCTCACGAACGGTTCTATTCGTTGAATTAGTAGCAGTATCTTCATAATCCTCATCTAATACAGTTTCGTACGCTGTAGGAATATAAAGCATAAATGGCCCATGATGATGAGCATCAATTGCTGTTTGTTTCAAACTTAATACTTCGTCTAAAATATCACGAGCAGATTTAGCACTATCATCCCATGCGGTAGTCATAGTGACTTGGTTTCTGCATGGATGGTTCAAATAGCTATAAATATTCCCTCCACCATAAGAATATGTAGTATTAGTAAATAAGAAACTTTCTAATTTCTCAGCTACTTTCCTAGCAGCCCGTTCTGCCATGGTAGTATCCAAGGGATTGCCTAAACTACGACTTGCCGCTAATACTCTTGCATTAATCTCATAATCGACATGGATTATAGGAATTGGCATATAATTACTAGTATACTCAACTCTTCCACCAACAGTCCTAGTGATACCATCCATAGTAGCTTCTGCCTCTAAAGCATCACTAATATCTTGATATTCAAGAACCGTGGTTCCCATCGCGTTCGTAAGATTATAAACCAGGCCTTTATCAATCAAGTCTTTTACTCCATTGAGCCTGCTTTCACTAATCGGTATCAGAGCTTCATCCAACTGTTTCCACTCATCCCTACGGAGTGTGGCGTTGGTGTGTGGTATGGCTGTATAATTCTCAGACTTCTTGGCGTCTCCACCTTTAAAGACTGTGATATATGCTTTGCCATCTTTTGGGCTTAACCAAGGACGGTTAGAACCAGGATCCATTTTCCCATTTGCGGCGAGCCTTGCTGCTACGTCACCTTGTCCACCGTTTTGTCCAATTAAATCTACATTTACATTCATTTTTATTTCCTCCTTTTTGTTATACGATTCTGATTAAAATTCTCTTATCATATCCCAAAGTTCCGCTGGATTCGCCTCCGGAACTGTCACTAATATCAACAGCTTCTAAAGCAACTCCTACGATTTGTAGAGGATATATAACTGCAGCCTCCGCTGAAGACACTGTATCAACAGCATATACTTGTAACATCCCATCACCATGAGATTCAAGAAAATCTCCAATAGCAGCATTCTCACCATCAGCAAGAATTGCATACACTTGATCCCCTCGTTGTGGAATCCATACTGCTGGTATTGTGTCGTTGTCAGCAAAGACATCGTCAATACCTTTCCCTTGTAGTTCATCTTCACAGGCGAACATAGGAACTGCGTTCCCGCCTGCAGTAGCATGAGCGGTAACATCATGCTCATCAGTCTGTGCGACTAACATTCCTGGAGTAATTGCTCCATTCGCAAGAAACTCCTCGTTAATATCGAGGTAATTCTTTGCCTTAATTGTTCTTATAGCCATCTTTATTTTCCTCCTTATTTTTTAGTTTCAATTACAACATCTGCAGGAAACAAGATATCCTCATTAGCAACGATTTCCTCTGTCTTCGTAGTCCCACCAGCACTTTGTCCTGAGTAGTCAACAACAACATTAGCCAACTTTGCTACCTTGTCCAACATAGAATCATCCATAGTGGTTAGTTCATCCTCAGTGAACTCTTTACTATTATCCATGATCCCTTTTATAATAACCTCCCGGCCGTCAGTATAAAGTTTCATACCAGCTTCATAATTAGCTTTCATTTCTTCCGGCATTAAAGCAGTATAATCCTCAATAGTTTTCAAAGTGCTTTTAAAAACCACAACGGCTTCTTTAGCAATCTCTAAATCTTCCTTATTAGCCTGTACAGGCTCCACTGGAAGAAGTTTGTCTATGACTGAACGCTCTTGCGTCATCAACCATTCCTTATCTACCGAAGTGAATCGAGTAGCTGTATTTACAATCAGCTTATCAATAGCATCTTCACAACAAGGGACTTTTGTTTCACTCATTTGAGTATCTCCTTTGTTTAAATTATTATTAATTGGTGTAGTCCGTTTCATTTTTGAATACACTACGTACTCAACGGACTTTCGTACCTCGGTAGGATTCTCAGCCATGGTGACTTCACCGTTTTCGACTGAATACCCACGCTTGTATAGAGTGGATCCTCCCTCGCCATTCCTAATTTGATAAATAAATTCGTTTGCATACACCTCTTCGAGATAATATGTTCGTGAATTCGTATCCATCGCATCAAGTTTTCCGCGTAGGAGGTTTGAGATTTCTCGAAATCCTTCTTCATTGTTGATCAAGGATACCGCGTAACCTTTTGTTCCAAGGTCTTTGAATGATTTTAATAATCCATCCATTTCTCCTCCTTCTTTGTTATTACGAATGCCACAACCATCAGCCCACGAACAGGCACCTGTTGCCCCGGGCAGGAGCGCCAAATGGTCTGGTCGATAATTTCTGGCAATAGATCCGTAGGATTCGCCATTCCACACGCCTTGTGTGGATTCTTCGTCGGTGAAAACACCAACACTCACATCTAATGGCCTGCCCTGTCTTATATATGCAAGCGCATCTGGATCTAAGCTCGTAATCTTTAACACATCAATCCAAACTTCTGCTCTAAGGCAGTCACTATAGGTTGTATTGAATATACGACCAACGGCGGTCTCCAAAACTCGTGGAGAATTTGCAGATACATTTACTCCATCCTGTTCTGGATGCTGAATCATTACAGGAATACCATCCCACGCTGCAGTAAAGCGTTCAAGCTCTTCTGGGACGTGGTAAATTGGACCATGTGATCCACTATGTACCCCTTCTTTCATCATCACCGCAGGAACTACTATCTGGGCTCGCCCATTAAGTGTTTCCTCTCGGATGTCGTAATTATTAGCTGTAATTGAATGTACAGAAATTACTTTATTTTTTACTAAGTCTTCTATCATGATATTAACTTTTTCATAATTTACTTTTTTCTACAGGAATTGCAATACATCTGCAATTATGAACTATAACGCCTTTTGCAATATAAGATTCATCGTCCTCTACACTAAAATTATATAATGTTCTAGGTTTCTTTAATACCCATCTTTTAACACTTTCAATTTCTAATGGAATAGAACCGTACTCTCCTAAATGATTACAAAATACTCTAGATAATTCTTCTTCAATTTCTTCGAAGTGTTGATTAATTTTACTTCCTGAAAATCTAAAGACATCCCAACCTTCATCTTCAATTCTTTTTTGTCTTTTTGCATCTGCTTCTTTATCTTGATGCCAATATTCTCCATCACACTCAATAACAATTCCTAATTCCGGAATAGCAAAATCAACATTATATCTTAAAATTGGATATTGAAATACATATTCAATTCCTAACTTATCTAATAATTCTGACATCCGTTGCTCAATCCAAGTTTTCTTTCCACTCTTACGATGTTT
>Ga0075125_10000469_pt1 | contig 18255 bp, 25 predicted proteins | sample AntAceMetag02UKN_FD_69810 | JGI IMG/M metagenome (GOLD analysis project Ga0075125, IMG submission 69810) | Saline lake microbial communities from Ace Lake, Antarctica - Antarctic Ace Lake Metagenome 02UKN | ecosystem: Environmental > Aquatic > Non-marine Saline and Alkaline > Saline | place... | reverse complement strand
AGTCAAAACACCAGAATTAGTAAGCATAATGAAACACGGATTAGAAGTAGTAAGACCAAAACAAACAACTAACAATCTAAACATTACTAAAAATGATCAAGCTATTCAGATTATTATTCCAAAAGAAGTAGAAGCATTACTAAGACAAGAGAAGGAGGTAGAATTATTATGAAAGTAGAAAGAAAAGAGGAGCATCAGTTTACCCCAACAACTATAACACTTCAAAATCAAGAAGAATTTGATTTCTTATATGGATTAATAGCACTTGGTTCGGAGAGGACTAAGAAGAAGGCCGATTATTTTGATGAAAGTTTAGATGGTATGATGTTTGACATGTTAGAAAGGTACGAATAATGCCAAAGTTCTTTTTAACTCCAAAACAATCACTTGCTTATATCAAATTAACAGATGATGTAAGTAAAGAGATAGGATACGGAGGTGGAGCAGGCGGAGGTAAATCTATATTAGGCTGCTTGTGGATACATTCTCAAGCAATTAAGTACCCAGGCACAGCTTACGTAATAGGCAGAGGTGAACTAACTAACCTAAAGAAAACTACTTTACTCTCATTCTTTCAAGTATTACAGTTATTAGGTACAAACCCAGACACAGTATTCAAACTTAATTCTCAGACCAACATAATCACTTATAACAATGGAAGCAGAATATTCTTAATGGACATGTCTCATCAACCATCTGATCCCTTATTTACTAGATTTGGTGGATTGGAACTAACACAAGCCTTTATAGACGAATCAAACGAAAACTCTATCTTAGCCATAGAAATCATTAAAACTCGTCTTGGTAGGGCCAAGAACAAGGAATACAAGCTAATCCCCAAACTACTAGAGACCTTCAATCCGGACAAGAATCATGTATACCATAGATACTACAAGCCATGGAAAGAAGGGAAATTACCCAAACACAGAGTATTCATAACAGCTTTAGCAACAGATAACCCCTACTTGGATGCCTCTTACATTGAACAACTTAAAAATGCAGACAAGATTACCAGAGAAAGACTACTACACGGAAACTTTGAGTATGATGATGATCCCACTAAACTCTTTGAATATGATAAGATATTAGGCATATTTGATAGTGATAACCTATTAACAGGCAAACCAGGTTCTTTTATTAGTTGTGATGTTGCGCGAAAAGGAAAAGATAAGACTGTAGTATTTGTCTGGAAAGGTTATTTGATTACTAAGATATATGTGAATCCTGTAATAAGAAATGGCAAATTCCAAGTGGCTCAAGATAATATCACTTATACAGACGAAGTAATTGATGTATTAAAACACATTGCACAAATACATAGTGTACCTAGAAGTCAGATTATAGTAGATGAAGATGGCCTAGGAGGGGGAGTAGTAGATGGTATTAAGGGTGTAAAAGGATTCGTAAATAATTCAAGCCCAATAGAAACACCATTTTCTAAGAAGATCCACAATTATAGAAACCTTAAGGCCCAATGTTATTATAAATTAGCCGAACTAGTTCAAGACGGTAAAATTTGGTGTTATGATGTTCCAATGGAAATCAAGGACAAGATAATAGAAGATCTAGAACAGATTGCTAGAAAGAACCCAGATAAAGAAACTAAAGTTGAGGTCCTAGGTAAAGAGGAGATGAAGGAAAGACTAGGCAGAAGTACTGACTTCTCAGATGCAATGATGATGAGATGCTACTTCGATTTAAAGAGAAGTTATAAACCACACATATCTATATAGGCACTTCATCAACGCTTAAATATATTCTCAGAATAGATTGGTTATGGTAAAAGAGCTCAAAAAGAAGGTGAAAGGGTACATTGCGTGTGATGCATCAGACCGAACAGACTATTTTTTAAGAGAAGCATTTAAAGGAGAAGTATCAGACAAGGAGATTAGATTCCCAAAAGAACTAGGGGCAGTACATCCATTTAATTTCGAGGGTGCAGAAGAGATATATAAGAACGTAGGAATAATTGGTGGTGCAATTGACAAGTATGTTGATTCAATCGTCGGTGATTTTACAGTTAAAACTAATACTAAAAAAGAAAAAGAAAACGATAACGTCCAAGCAATAATCGATGCATTCGTTAAAGACTCAGAGTTATCAGTAAATCTAAGGCCATGGATTAGAGAGGCCCTATCAAAAGGAAATGGTTTCATGGAGTTGGATCTCAAAGAGTCTAAAGTAAGACCACTAAACGCAAACAACATTTTTATTAAACGAAATGTTAAAGGTAAAGTCTTAAAATACAATCAATGGAAAGGTAAGATGCAGAACTTCAAACCAAGCTCAAGTAAGGTCATCCCATTTGAACCACATCAAATAGCACATCTACCAACAAACCAAATAGCAGAAGACGCATATGGATTAGGATTCATAGCACCAAACATGAAGCAGATAGACTTACTAGTAGGAAATGAGATCGATCTACATAAGCTTATATCAAGAAAGGCAGGCGCGCCAATTCATGTTAAGGTAGGAGCAGAAGGTGAAAGTGTTCAGCCAGAAGACATAGACGACTTCAAATCTAAGTTACAATTCATGCAATCTCGTACAGAATGGGTAACAGATGGAAACATTAAGATGGATTTCATTGACTTTAAGGATGTAGGAAAGAACTTCACTGATACGATTAATCATGATGTTCAAATGATCTTGTTCGGAATACAGATACCAGCAGTTTTAATGGGAATGGACAATATACCAGAAGGTTTGGCTAAAGTGCAGTTAGAAGCCTTCCAGCGTAAAATTAGAGCCATACAGGAAGCGATTGAAGTTATTATAGAACAGCAAATATTCAAGCCATTACTAGTAGCCAACGGATTTGATGCAGAAGTAGAATTTATCTGGAACTTACCAGGTGAAGATGAGATTAACAATAGAGTACAACAAATCAAAGACTTACTTGGTGGTATGATTCAAATAGATGAGAACCTAAGAAGGATGTTACAATTAGAGTTAGCAAGAAACCTTAACATAGAGAACGCAGAGGATTACTTAAGACAACCAGAAGTAGGGCTAGATGATCAAATGGATGAAGAGAAGAAACAACTTGAACTAGATGCCCAAAAGGATACTAAGCCAGAGAATCCTGAACGTAAGAAAGAGGAAAGTATAGCTCAACCAGAAGTGCCAAGAGCAAAACCAGCAGCCAACCAGAAAGCTAAACTTCATATGAAGGGATGTGGATGTGGCCAACAACTAACTGAATCAATGTCAGGAGATATGACAATCAAAGAGTGGGTTAATTTACAAGAAGCCAAAGGACTTAATTACAAGGATTATACTGCCAACATCTTAAGCAGACTACGAACAGATCAATTCGATTCACTAAAGGCAATCTCTGAAGCCGACATATCCAACGGTTTACTTGAGACACAAGAGGTAGAGAAATTAAGGATCATCCTAAAGAATGGTTTTAAGAAAAATCAAACAATAAAACAGATAGAAAATGAGATTAAAGACAATCTTATGCTAAGAGACAGACTAAACGATGGTAAAGTGGTGGCAAGTGCAAACAATAGACCAAACTCAATTGCTAGAACCGAAACAGTAAGACTAGCAAACATGGGTATTTTAGACACATACAATGAGAATGATATTAAGAAAGTTAGATTCTTAGCTGCTTTATCAGATAGAACATGTCCAATTTGTGAGGAGTTAAACGCTCAAGTGTATAATATTAACGAAGCAAATGGAGTAATTCCAGTGCATGTAGCATGCAGATGTACTTGGACACCAGTAGTAGAATGATGATGCAAGGATGCCAAAGGCCAAAGTGTGTGAAGTGTGAGAGTTTTGCATTAACCAATATAGCAGGCGTATGGCTATGTGGCAAATGTGCAAATGATGCAATTAAAAGGATTCGTGCAGCTCACGAGAAGATGATATTAGAAGAATGACAGTACACATACAACCCGACACAAGGCAAAGGTTTCAAACCACTGCCCGTAACAGAGAAATCAAATTCTTAGCCAGGACTAATGATGATACAATCAGAAATGAGGATGTACCCGAAATAGGCAAATGGAAAGACCGAACAGGCGAAGGCGGCCAGAGATCTCGCAACATAATATTAAACATGAAGCCCAATCAATTTCAAGGAGAAGTCCCAGGTATAAAAGGAGAGAGACTAGGCAACCTAAATGATAGAGGTAGAGATACTAGTTTCTTTAGATCAAGACGTAGATTGATTACGAGGGATTTAGATGGATACTAAGATAGAGCTAAACACTAACGAAGGTATTTCTCAGTTTATAACCAAGCACATAAGAGGCAACCTAAAAGCATTAATCATATCAGCCAAGGAACCAGTAGATCTAACTCTAGTCAGTGAGTTGGGTTATAGTGTATTGACTTTACAAGCATTTTCAGGCATAGACTACTACCCATTGATTGTTAGAGCCAAAGACCAAATTGGTCATGGTGCTAATTATGTTAATGTACCATTCACATTCAATGAGAAACTAGTTATCACTGTAAGCGGTGGGAAGAACAGGCAAATAAGCATTATCCTAAGGCTAGAAGATGAATCCAAAGAGATCACATCAAAAAACTAGTTATATAACACTCAAATCAACCTTTAAATATATTTTTAATAAACTATTTATGTATGTCAACAGCAAATCAAAACTTAATGATAGAATTCAGTGCTCCCATTACAGAACGAGCAACAGAAAACAAAGAATTTATGATAAAAGGAATCGCAATCAATGAGACAACTACATCTAATAACCATAAGTTTCTAGCAGAAGAATTACAATCAGCAGCAGGCACACTTAAAGGCGTACCATTATTAGCAGACCACAAAAACGAAATCTCATCAATCAAAGGTAGAGTAACTGAAGCCCAATTTAATACATTAAACAATAGCATCCCATTCTCAGCAATCGTAATAGACAAGGTAGCAAAAGAGATGATTAGTGATGGTAGATTAAACAGTGTATCTGTAGGGGCCGAAGTATCAGACATCGAAGAAGGAGAAAACGGAGAATTGATCCCAAGAGGAATAACATTCAGAGAGTTAAGTTTAGTTGCTGTACCCGCAGATTCTGGTGCAACGTTTAGTACAGCATTACAAGAAGCATACAAATCAAATCAATCACATTCAAACGACTTAGTCGCAGTTAATACACAGTTGAAAGGGGGAAAAGATAAAGCAAAAATGGAAAACAAAAACACAGATGTTGTTGAGAATAAAGAGCTAAGCGCTGTTACAGCAATTTTGGAAGAGGTAAAATCTATACTTAAGGAAACTAAAGATGTGCAAAAGGCTAACCAAGAGTTAATCGATAAGGCACGGGAAGAGGAAAAATCTAATAAGCCAGTTAAGAAAGTAAAAGAGGCAGACGAAGACGAACCTAAAGAGGAAGTTAAACCAGAACCAAAAGCTGAACCTGAACCTAAGGAAGAAAAAGAAGAGGAAGAAGAACCCGAAGAGGAAGAGGCAGAAGAAGGAGCTAATTTTTCAATCACAGAAAGTGTTGGTAGTTTGAGAGGACATGCTTTTACTATTAAACGTAAATAATGACATCAACTAATGATAATGGAGCTACAGTAATGTTTGACGGCGAAGTGCCAAGAACAATTACTTTTAAAGCAAGAGAAGTTATTTCAGGTGGTCAGTTTGTAGTATTTTCAGGTACAGGTAATAATCCAATTAGTTCAGGCACAGGTACTTTCGCATCTTCAGATGTTGAAGCATGTGTTGTAATCGCAAATGGAACAGTTGGAAGTGGTGTTGCACAAGTTAATGGTATTGCTTTGGATGACGTAGCGTCAGGTGCTTATGGTACTGCAGCTACACGAGGAAATTACATTGTAAAATGTGGTGGATCAGTTATTGAAGGAATGGTATTGGAAGTTGTAAACGATCACTCAGTTCGAACATTTACTTCAGGGGCTCAATTCCCAGGAGGACAAAAGAACATGGGACGAGGTATTACAGCAGGAGCAAGTGGAACAAGCCTTTATTGTCTTGCGTCTTTAAATTTTTAGAATGAATAGAATATCTGAATATTTAAGCACAGGCAAAGGGGAAGCAGGTACTTTATTGATTCCTAAATTAATTTTAGGAACTTTAATCGATGAAGTAGACAAGACATTGTTACCAAGAGAGTTAGCCGGATTCGTTCAAAATGGATGGGAAGGTTCAACTTTTAACTTAAACCTAGAAGATCCTAACACAATGGATGTACGAGAAGTTGGAGAAGGAGCAGAAATTCCTTTAGACGCTGGTGATTACGTAAACGTAGAATTCAACCCTAAGAAATATGGAGTTGCAATTAGAATTACTAGGGAATTAATGGAAGACTCTCAGTTCGAGATTTTACAGAGACAAATTAGATTAGCTGGTAAAAGATTCGCAGAAAAAGAAAACGAATTAATTATCGATGCTTTGGTCGCAGGCGCAGGTAATACTGTTGCAGGTGGAGCACAAGCAACAATATCTAATATAACTGAATCAATGTTTAATTTAGAACAAGAAGACTATACTCCTACAGACCTAATTGTAGGTAATGAATTCTTAAGTGACTTAAGGAATATTGATACTTTTGTTGAAGCAAACAAGGTGGGTAACACTGAGATGCTGACAAGAGGATTCCTAGGAAACATTTACGGTATGAACGTTGTACGATTTAGTACTACAGCGGTTAGTAGTTCAACATACGCAAAATACGGATTCACTATAGATCGACAGCAAGCCTACGGACTTGGAATCAAGAGAGATCTAACTATGGAAAACTTCGACTTACCAACATTTGATATGCAAGGTGCTGCTCTTACTTGGAGATTCGACGTACAAGTATTGAGATCAAAAGCAATTGGATTGATAACAACAAGTTAAACCCAATAATTATTTTTTTTATTATTTTCAATTTTTCGTCTGAGAAGTAAAACACAGAAAATTAAACGGAGCAAAAGAAAAGAAACATGACAACTGGAAGCTTAGTAAAAGGCTTAGTAGACGGTATGGAAGGAAACCAGGAAGCAGCACAGAGGCCCTCAATTAATTGGGTAGCTGGTAATCCAGACGGAGTTCTGACAGCCGAAGTAAGTGGTTTGGCTATCGATGCAGAGAACGGAATGTATTACATGAATGACGATGGTGATACGACATGGATAACTGTTGGATCAACAACATAATCTCACTAAAACATATAAGGAGGAAGAATGGTAATAGCAGACATATTTAATAAAGCAAATTTAGAAAGTGTAAGCGTAGCTTCAACTGGAAGTAGTGTTAATATTTCAAGATTATCTCGAAAAAGTGTCTTCGTTAATACAGTAAGTGCCCAAAGTGGAACTGCAACAACAGATGTTACAGTAAACATTGAAGCAAGCCCAGATGAATCAACTTGGTTTAATTTAGATAGTAAAGCATATGCTTCTGGGACAGCAGCAGGAACAGACGTATTTAGTTATAATTCTCATTTCCCATATATGAGGACAACTACAACTAACGTTACACCTAATAGTGGAGCATCAACTGTATCAACAACAATAGTCGGTAGGGGAATTTAATGGTTCACTACCCTCGAAATGGTGACGATATAGACAGGGGTCTAATTGGTTACTGGAAATTAGATGATCTTAAACGTGTTCCAACTGATGGTATTGTTGCTCATTACAAGATGAATGATGATGCGGCAGATAGGGTAGTTATTGATTCTAAAGGCGGTAATGATGGCACATCAACTGACAATACTGCTGATTTAACAGACACCGGAAAGATTAATGAATGTTTTACGTTTGATTCTACAAATAATGAATCTGTTAATTTAAATAAAAATTTATTAGATTATCCAGAGAATTTTTCAGTTTGTTTCTGGATAAAAAGAACTGGCAACCAAGATACTTATGCTAGATATTTTTCTGGAGGGTATGGTGGAAGTTCTGGCGTATATGGATTTTCATTTTTAGGTGGTGAGGCAATTGATTCGACATCTGTAAGTTTTACTATTCGAACAACAGATAATGATTCCAAGTTTGTTTCACATAATTTGGGAGATGCAAATTGGCATCATGTTGTTGGAATAAAAGATGGGACTTCAATAAAACTTTATGTAGATAATGATTTAAAAGATTCTGGAACTTTAACTCAAAGTGAATTCGCAAGGGATTCACCTACTTATTTTGGGGGAACAGGTAGTTTATCAAATATGAATGGAAGTATGGATGATGTAAGAATATATGATAGAGCACTTTCTGAAAGCGAAATAGCAACAATTTACAATTCAGACTCTGGAACAGAAACAACAGAATTATTCAGAGACACTATAGTTGCAATAGATAGAATAAATTTTAATGATGGTCAAATACATGGTTGTACAAATGCAGATGGGAAAAATTGGAATCCAAGTAATTCTATGTCTTTTGATGGTGTTGATGATTTTATACAAAAAAGTTCTGGATTTAATTTACAACCGCCTTTTTCTATTAATGTATGGTTTAATGCAACAACTATAAGTAATTTGGATTATATTTTTTATCGACAAGATGATGAACCCGGACTTAGATTCAATACTTTGGGTAAATTAGCATGTATACTTGATAATGCCGGAGGGCATACAATAGATAGTATTTCAGCAGTTTCAACAGGGGTTTGGCATATGGCAACTATAACTTATGATGGTACAAATGGAATTTTATATTTAAATGGAATTTTCCAAAGCACAGATACTCATACACCTTTTTCAAGCACATCAAATACATATAGGTTTGGAGGTGATGGTAGTGTTGGTAGATTTTTGAACGGAACAATATCTAAAATAAGAGCTTATAATAGGGTTTTAACACAAGGCGAAGTAAGTAAATTGTACAGACTTAAAAAATGAAAAAATATATTGAATCAATAGAAGATACTAAATCTGAAAATAAAGACTTTATTAAAGAAGAAGTAACAGACACAGATAAAAAAGCCAAAGATAAATGTAAAGCTAAAGAGAAATCAGGCAAAAAATACAAACGAAGAATCCATTATTGTAATCATGATGAAGGAAAACCTTGTACAGTGGAGTATATCTAATGTCACTTAGTACAATTGGTAGTATAGCCAATCATGTAGCAGAGAGCTTTGTATTGCCAACAGGAGTAAGTGGTAACTTAGTAGAGACTGTTAATATGAGTAGAGTAGATGTTCAAAGTTTTGTAGGTCAAACTATCGGATCAAATTCAATAAAAGAAAGTTATCAATCTCCTATTTTAAATTTCTCAAAAGCTCAAGCTATACAGGAAACGTTTAGTTGGGCAAGTACCCTAGCAACCTCGGGTGTGGCATTGATTTCATCTAACGGAACATTTAATGGTGATGCTCTAAAATTAGCAGAATTGGAAGTAGGAGGCAATTCACAAGACGTAAACGCATTACGAGCATTAAGTACATTAAGCAAAGACGCCCCACAACAATTCAGAGATATGGGCTTATTCTCGTTAAAGTCTATTGGAAGAAGAGCACGTTTCGCTAGGAGTGTAAGTTGATTGCTAATAATTATTCTCAAGCATTTGGACAAATAGTCAATAAAGCTGGCCAACAAATAAGATTAAAATACTTTGATCAATCTATTGGCTCAGTATGGGATGATGATTCTACCTTAACAATCTCTGGAGCTGACGTCTGGACAAGCGGGATAGTAATGCCTCTCTCTACATCCAAAGGAACATCTGATTCTATCTTACTAGAACAAGGAAAACTAATCGATTCAGATAAAAGACTATTCGTAAATGGAAGTTTATTATTTACAGGTTCAGACCACCAATTAAAAATAAGGATAGGCTCTCCAGGAACAGACGAATGGAGTTTAGTCCCAAACGGCGCAATCAAATGGGATGTAGGAGATCAAGACATCTATAAGAAAGTCTTTATTAGACGTTTGACAAATGGGAGCTTACTGGGTGAGTAGACTGATAGGCAAATGAGTTTAAATATTCAAGTAACAGGGATCCCATTAGCAAGAAGAATTCTATCTAAAGATAAGGTTAAAATTGGATTTGCAGTAAAGAAGGCACTAGTTAAAGGATCCTCTTTTATGCAGAGTGAAGTTCAAAACAGCATTGCAGGGCGTAGAGCCGAGCCGACAAGTGTTGATACAGGGAATTTCTTAAGAAGCATTCAGTTTAAAATAAGCAAGATGAGCGCATCTGTTTTTACTAATGTCACATATGCAAAGAACCTAGAATTCGGGACAAGTAAGATCAGGCCAAGAAAACATTTCGGTAATTCTAAGAAAAGAAACCAACCTAAAGTAGTACAGATAGTAAACGCAGAGATAAAAAAGGTTATATAACAAACCAATCAACGTTTAAATATAAAAATATGTTATCTACACTAGGCAAGCGAGCCTAACGGAGTTAAAGCGATGACGATAGAAAGTGCAACATTTGTAAGAGATATTTTATTCTTTATTAAGAGTAACCTCTCAAGCAGTATAACTGATCCTATTCAATCAAGTAGAAAATCTAATTCTAGGTTTGTTATGACAAGTTATCCGGAGAGAGAAACACAATATCCACTGATTACAATCAAAGCACCTAATTATTCAGCTACGCGCGCGGGCATGCAGACAGACGCGATGGACATGCAAATCACTATTGAAATAAGGATATGGGCCAGAAATGTCAAAGAGAGAGACGAACTATTTACAACAGCATTCAATTTATTAAGAACAATTCAATTTTCAACAGATGGATCAGTAGATTCAAACCTTCATGACTTAAACATACCTAGTGTAGTTGAAGTAGATGAAGATGTAATTAAATCGAAAGTAATGGAAGCAACATATAACTTCTATAATTTTTCATAGAATCAAAAGGAGGTAAATCATGACTAGATATTTAAGCGATCAAAACAAGGTAGTTTTATTCCAAGAGAGTGGAACTTACGCAGGATCTGCAACTCCCAACCCAAGATGGGTAGGAGAAGTACAAGACTCATCAATAGATGATAACGAGGGTAAGCTAGAGGACAGATACTTAGGGAATTTGAGTAGAAGTTACGCAGATTTTCAAGATGGTCCATTGGATGTTACAGGTACTCTTACATATAAAGCACAAGACATGATGCTTTTTGCACATGCGGTTGGATCAGTATACGAAACTAACACAGCTGGAACTAATAAGGTTATAGTGAGTGAAGTTAATTCAGATAAGATTCAGAACCCATTTGTTAGTGGAACAAGCAACTCAACTAGTGTGCCTTTTAGTTTTTCATTAGAAGACTCAAAGCAATCACCAGGAACTGGAAAGAATTTCATTCGAACAGTAAGAGGAGCAGTAAGTAATACACATACACTGAGCATTGCACAAGGAGAGAAGGTCTCAGTAGACGTAGGATACACAGCTCAATCAATCGATGGAAGATCAGGAACAAGTACAACTATCTCAGCACCAAGTGTTAAACCATATCTTTGGAATAGCGCAACATTGACTATGTTTGGAACTTCATTCGATACAGCTAAAGATATTTCTTTAGAGGTAAACAATAACGTTGAAGGCCCACACTACATCAACGGATCAAGAGTAATAGGCGCACCATATCAAGGGAACCGAGATTATACTCTAAGTTTGACATCAGACTTAGACTCAGAAACCTCAATAGCAGTTTATAATCAATATTATAAAGGAGGTAGTACATTTAACGCAACTTTGGATATGAACCAAGATTCAACAACTGGAAGCCAACATACTGAGATAATAATGAGTGGATGTGAGATAACAAGTTTCGAAGCACCAAGCACAGTAGAAGGAGTAAACGAGTTAACCCTTGAGATCAGACCAAAGAACGTCTCTGCGGAGATTTATGACGATGCAACAAAGATAGGATCTTATAACCCATTTTAGAAACATTTAAGTAGTTAAACTATTTAACTATTCTATGGAATGGAAATTAAGACATAAGATAGCATACCCCATTGCAGGAGTTCTTTGTTTTATTGGATGGGCATTAACCGATCCAGTAACCTGTTTGGTAGCTATTTTAGTTGCACTTATTGTAAAGTAAGAGGAGGTAAAATGAAAGAAAAAATAACCTTAGAACTGTCCAAGTCAGATGGAACTGCAGAGTCGAAAGATTTTGAAGTTCACGAATTACTTGCACCAGAGTTTGATGAGATACAGAAGATCGAAAATAACACTGATAGCACTGTGGCTCTAATAAAAAAGAGCTCAGACATGTCAGATGAAGATTATAGCAGACTTTTGTTAAGAGAGCGAACCAAACTAATGGATGTGATAAACAAACTGAACGGATGGCTCCCCTCGAATTCGGAGACAGAGAAAAAACAATAGATAACGAATTGGAAATATGCGAATACTTCAGATGGGCCTTAAAGGACATTCGAGGTTTAACTGTTTTCGAAAGGAACTCTGTTGTCCGATACATAAACAAAAAGAATCGTGAAAGGAAAAAAGCTAGTCGAAAGATGATGAGAAAAAAATAATGGTAAGCGGAATATTAGCAGGCGCTGCAGGTGGTGCTACAATAAATATTATTATTAAGGCAGTGGACAGTTATAGTAAACAATTCAATAAGTTAGATACTTCTATCAAAAAACAACAAACAGGATTCCAGAAACTTACTGGGTCCTTAAAAAATTTAGGGTTTGGATATGCCGTACTTGCCGGAGCAGCAGTAGGGTTTGGTGCCGATGCAGTTAAGGTGGCAATTGATTCTGAACGTGCATTTCAACAATTTAATTTAAGATTAGGCGAAACAGCCGACATTATGCTTAATGATTTACGTAAAGCATCTAATGGTATGGCAAGCGACTTGGCACTAGTTAATGCAGCCAACAGAGCACTCGCTTTGGGAATAGCAGAGAACAAACTACCCGAACTAATGGCGGCCGCATCCGCGCGTGCGAAGGTATTCGGAAGAACAGTACCCGAAGCCTTTGATGATATTACAATAGGTATTGGTAGACAGTCACGTATGATTCTAGATAATTTGGGTATTATTATCGATTTGGATGCAGCGCATCAAGAGTATGCAGCATCAATAGGAAAAACATCCGAAACATTAACTGAACTAGAAAAGAAAGAGGCCCTAACAAATGCTATCTTAAAGGAAAGTGAGACTCTAATGATCGCACAGAACTTCTTAATAGAGACTCATGATGAGAAACTCCAGAGATTAACTGCAACCTGGGACAACATGAAGGGCAAATCAGGTACCGGGTTATTACAATTTTTTGATCTATTATCAGTTCAAATGAGTTTAATGACGTTAAACTTCGATGAGGCAAAAACTAAAGTACTAGAATTTGGAAAGCAATTCACACCACTAGCTAAAGAGTTCAGTGTTCTTAGGGATGAAATTCTTGCTGGTCAACAAGCATTAAATGATTATGAGAATCAATTATTAGGATTAACACAGATACAATTGTCAGGAGAATCAGCCAAGACAGCCCAAATAGTAGGCAAAGAAGCCGAATTAGCAGAACTAGAATTAGCGATATTGAAAGGTACGGCAGCTCAAGGCGACGCAATAAAGATTGAGCAACTAAAAATAGAGTTAGAAATATTAAGGAAAGAAAGAGAAGTAGAGTTCACTAACGTAAAGAAGGTAGAAAAAGCCAAAGCCGACGCATTCTTAGCAGAGAAAACAGGGATTGAAGTTAATAGAGATGCCTTCATGAATGCAATCGAATCTAAGAAAGCGTCTTGGGATATTGAAATAGACAAGATCAATGAAGCAAGGGCAGCAATGGATGAACTGGTAAGGAGTCAAACTGAATATTCATCTGGCTCAATTGGTAGTGATGATTCTGGTGGTGGTTCATTCTTCGGAAATCTATTTAGTAAAAAATCCAAAACAACCAGAGTAGCAGATGCAATCATACGACCAAATGGCGATGTAGTAGAGACAGACCCAAACGATACTATATTCGCAACAAAGAACCCAGGAGGCATGGGTGGAATAGTAGTCAATATCAATTCAATAACAGGCCTAGACGCAGAGTCAATATCGAGAGCCCTCTCCGATGAGTTAAGCAGTAAGGTAAGCATATGATAAATACTAAGATCGTTATTGACTCGGTGGATTATACTGAATATACGAACATGCGCGTAAACAAATCTATTTCTACTTACAATAGTTCATCAGACTTTACTGTGAGATTTCCATCTCCGTTTGGTAGGCATGCAACATCTTTTAGTGTAGGCCAAGAGATAGTGATCTATTCAGATGATTCAGATGCAACAACTAAACTGTTTACAGGAACAATAGAAAAGATCAAATTTAATGGGATGGGCAACACTCAGACTGTTACACTTTCAGGAAGAGATTACTCAGCTAAATTACAAGACATCACAATCGAACCAATAGTTTATTCTAATTCAGAGATAAGTACTATCGTAACAAACATATTAAGCCAACAAGAAATAATTGACATAACAACAACCAATGTGGACGTAACAACAACTACCCTACAACGAATGAGTTTTAATCAACAATCAATTTTTGATGCTTATAGTGAGTTGGCAGAGTTAGCAGGATTTATTTTTTATGTGGATGAAAACAAGGATCTTCACTTCGAAAAGAAAGAATTTGTTTCTTCAGGACAAGAGTTCAACAATACAAACATTACTTCTTCAACATTTAATAATACAAGAGAAGGTATGGCCAATCGAATATGGGTATACGGAGATAGATATTTATCTGGATTCAGAGAAGAATTATCTGCAGGCTCACCAGTAGGTGGAAGCGTGTTTACATTGCTTAGCAAGCCTCATAATACAAGTGTGGACTATCTAGGAAACATCCAGAGAGGTGGAGTCTTCGAATTAATAAGCGAAGCTGAGTCGGGTACTAATTATTTGGTTAGTTTTGAGGATAGACAATTAATATTTACGTCCGGAACTACTATAGGAGACTCTGTGCCAATATCAGGAGGAAGTATTGTAGCATCTTACGATAGAGAAATCCCAATCGCAAAGGTAGGAACAAACTGGACAAGCCTAAGAGTATATGGCCAAAAGAATAAGATCATAACCGATACAGCCATTAAAGATCCAACAACAGCAAGCGACATACTTCAAAAAGAATTAGATAAGTCTGATCCGTTTAGAGGAGTAGAAATCAATGTGAGCGGATGGTACGACCTGACAACAAACCAAACAGTCAAAGTTGTTTTAAGTGATTTTAACATAGATGAAGTAGTAGGAATACTAAATATCACATATTCATTCGATAAGAATCGAGTAAACTCAGAGGATGTTATTAAGATAAGACTAGACAAGAAGATAACCGATCTAACAGACGAACTATCCGAATTAAGAAGAAGACTAGATAGACTTGAGGCTAAAGATCGTGTAGGAACAGACGTACTGACCAGACTAGAAGTTGGAAATGGTTCTTTTGCTGTAGTAGGAAGTTATTGGGAAGTAAAAAGTAGATACATAGGATCAGATTATATATGGGGAAACCCATCAACGGGGCCAACACCTCCATGGTCATGGGGAAGTGGACTATGGCAAGGAGAACATTTTTATCCAAACTTAATTCTACCAGTAAGTATTGGAAGTTTAACTAGTTGTACTTGGGCCTCTGGAAATTTAAGCACAAACGATAAATGCATACAATTTAATGGATCCAACTCAAATATTGAGTGCGAAAACATTGGTAGCCCACTTATGTATGGGCCAAACCCTGGAAGTGCGTGGACAATCTCAGCATGGGTAAACACAGTAGGAAGTAGTTTAAATGGAAGTGTTTCTCAGTGTATTTGTACACAAGATCGAGTAGGAGATACTAATTATTTACTTATTGGTGATAGAGAGCATAGCAGACCATTTGATATTGAGTTGGGATTGGATGATAGTAGATTAAGTGTTGGACAGAATATTGTTGTGCCAAATCAATGGAATCATATTGCGGCAACTTGTTATTTAAGAGATGTGGGGAGCCCTTATGTCTGGGAAGGTAAAATATATTATAATGGAAGTGTCGTACAATCTGGGAATAAAACCTATCAAACAGGTGAAAAGCCTACTGCCACTGGAAATGGATATATTGGATGGGATGAAAGATATAAAGCTGCATTCAATGGCAGAATTAATGATTTAAGATTTTATAGTGAAATACTAGACCAAAGCGACATAACAAAATTATATAACAACGAACCAGTAAACGATAATCTTCAGGCTGCTTATTCTATGGACGAAGGTAGTGGAAATTATACTTACAGTACAGCAAGCGGATTAAATAATGGTTATGAAACAGAAGCATCGGGAGGTTATTATTAATGGTATTTACAAACGCAGGAAAACAATTTGTAACATGGGCGCTAGGTAGTGATGTTGGAAAATACATTTCTTATGTGGGTATTGGTAGTGGAAGTGGAACCGCACTAGTAACAGATGAGACTCTAACTGCAGAAACAAATCGAGTAGCTATTACAGGAAGCCCATCTTTTGCAACTAGAGAAGTCACTTTCCAAGCAGATTTAAACTCAATACAAATGAGCGGAACGACCTTATTTGAATGGGGATTATTCGATCAAGCATCAGGAACAGGGTTCGCAGGATCAGTGTGGCAAAGAGAAACAATAGGGAGTGTAGTATTCGATGGAACAAATGAGTTGCAGATATTGAGTACACTACAAGTGATTTAATGTTATATAAACAACTAATCAACTTATTTAAACAAAAAAAGGATATAATACTATGGGAATAAAAAACGGGGACCTACCAGACGCAGACGAAGTATTAAATTTTGTCGGGAAAGTTTTCAAGAATCAATCACAACTTATTTTTAACGCAGATTATATTGGATTCGATTCAAAGCTAAATGCAGCAACAGGTGTACCAGATACAACAAACTTAATTTATGATACAATGACTTCTGACACGGCAGACACGAATAATGGATTTGTTTATGATGCAACTAATGATTTATATGTCGCAGTTAATACTGCAACATTTGGATATTTTGCAATAGTAGAAGCGTCTAGTTATTCTGGAAGTTTGGGTTCTGGGGTAGATTTATTAGAAGCTGGAAAATGGATTGTTTATGATACTGGATTCGTATCTAATTCCGATGCAGTACAAAGAGCTAAAGTCCATGAAACATTATGGGGAGCAAGTAGTGTTATGTTAGATTTCACAACAGTCACAGCTTTAAAAGTTTCAGAAGCAGCAGATGTTGGATTTAGAGGACACTACGCCACTTATTCTAAAACTGGCGGAGGAGGAACTCAAAATTATATTGGAACACCTGCAAATACATCTACAAACTTAATTAGTTCATGGTCAAATTTACTTTCAACTGGAGGAGGCACTGGCCAATTTTTAAATTGGGAAATTCCCGCAGTGACTGTTTTAAATGCAGCAGGAACGTCTGGAGTGCCGTCTAATGAAATCGGAACAGATAGAAGTGCGGACGAAGCAACTAATCCGGCAACTGTTAAATTCCAATATGGTGCGCAAGACGCAGGAGATTCATGTGCAGGTTCGGCAATAATTTTTTGTAAAGGCGATATTACTTGGGCTTTAAATGGTAATGGAACAGCCTCAAACATAGATTATTTTACTGACCATTCAATACCAGATACTACGGCTTATGTGGATGAATTAGAAGGAGATAAGGTTTTAATCTTTGAAAACTCAAGCTTAGCAACAATAACAAATTGTCTTTTAGTTTGGAATTCAGATATTGATGCAGCAAACACTCTAGTGGTAAGCGCATCTTCTAATGGCTCAGCTTACGAAGCAGTCACCGAAACAGAAGTATTGAGATTCGCAGCAACATCTACAAACTTACACGTTAAATTTACTCTAACAACTGCCGATGATACAAAAGAAGATAAAATAAGCGCATACGCAACTATGTACAATAACTAATGGCAAAAACAAAAAAACAAATATTGAAAGAGAAGCAAGATCAAAAGAGAACATTCAAAGAGGACACAAGCTTAGGTAAGATCCAAGATAAGCTAACAGAATTAGAAAGTAGGATTGAGGCCCTCGAATAATGTGGTCAAGATTAAATTACACAAGAGCCTTAATAGGTAGTTTATTAGTTTTTTTGAGTGTGGTTTTATGTTTAAAAAGTGATTTTAGTTGGTTAGTTGCTATTGGTGGATTCTTGTTCTTTGAACATTATTTAATTTGGGATAGATGGGATTTTTATGATTATCTAATAGGTCACGAATGGTGGGCTCTTTACTTAATGAGTTTAGGGTTCATAATTAATGGTCACTGGATAAGTTTAGTAGTTTGTATTGTAGGATTCTTAATAGGTGCGACTTATAGTTATTCAAA
>Ga0075125_10000466_pt1 | contig 18282 bp, 18 predicted proteins | sample AntAceMetag02UKN_FD_69810 | JGI IMG/M metagenome (GOLD analysis project Ga0075125, IMG submission 69810) | Saline lake microbial communities from Ace Lake, Antarctica - Antarctic Ace Lake Metagenome 02UKN | ecosystem: Environmental > Aquatic > Non-marine Saline and Alkaline > Saline | place... | reverse complement strand
AGCTCAGCAGCAGCAGCAAGCAGCAGCGCAAGCAGGTCAGCTCGGTCTTTCTGGCATCAGCCAAGCGGGCCAGTTGCAGCAGGCAGGCGCACAACTCGGGCTGTCCGCAGCTCAGCAGCAACAGCAAGCAGCAGCGCAAGCAGGTCAGCTCGGTCTTTCTGGCATCAGCCAAGCGGGCCAGTTGCAGCAGGCAGGCGCACAGCTTGGATTGTCTGGGGCACAGCAGCAGGCGGCAGCGTTGCAGGCGGCAGGGCAAGTGGGCCTTTCCGCGGAACAGCTGGCGCAATATGGCGCTTTCCAAGGCGGTCAGTTGGGCCTGTCAGGTATTGGCCAAGCGGGCCAGTTGCAGCAAGCGGGCGCACAACTCGGGCTGTCCGGCGCGCAGCAGCAGATCGGCGCGGGCACCGCGATGGGCCAGCTCGGTATCGGGCTCGGTCAGTTGGGTCAGTCCGGCGCGCAAGCGCAGGGCCAGTTGGGCTTGCAGTTCGGTCAGCTCGGCCAACGCGACGTGGAGCTGCAAGCCGCTTTGGCGCGGCAGCAAGCAGAATTGGGTCAAGGGATTGGGGGCTTGGCAAGCCAATTCGGCCAGCTCGGCGGCCAACTCGGCCAGCTCGGCGGCCAACAGGCGGCAATGGGCGGTCTCGCCACCGAATTGCGCGGCATGGATATCGACCAGCTCATGCGGTCCAGTGCCATGCAGCGCGGCCTAGAGCAATCCGTTCTGGATGCACGGCGCATGTCGGACACTGCGCGTCAGGCGCAGCCGTATCAGCAGCTCGGGTTCTACTCTGACGTGCTTGCGGGCGTCCCCTCCGGGCAATCGGTGATGACGGCCTCTGCCGCACCGCAGACTTCACCCTTCCAAACAGCTGTAGGTTTGGGTATCCAAGGACTAAGCGCCGCGGCCGGCGCGTCAAGAGCGGGGCTTTTCTGATGAATGTTTACCAGCGACCACTGTTTATGCAGGCGGGCGGGCCCGTCATGCAGCCAGGAATGCAGCAGGCAATGCCGCAGCCAATGATGGACCCTGGGATGGCGGCGATGCCCCCTGACGTGGCCCAGCAGGCAGGCGTTGTCGAGCAAGAGGCCGCGGCCCGCGCTCAACAGTTGAGCTCGCAGTACCTTGACACCACGATGCAGTCCCTGGATGCCGCAGAAACTTCCGAAGATGTAATCAACGCCATTCGCGGGAACGTGCAACCGCTTGAAGCGCGGTATCGGGAGCTTGCGGAGCTGGTCGGGGAAGAGGATGCGGGTGCAACGCCGCAATCCGTGCTGGCCTTGGTGCAGCCCATCATTCTAATGACCGAGCAAGGGGCCATGGATTCCGGAGTTGGGGGTCTGATGCAGTCCCTTGTTGGAGAAGTGGAAATGGCTTTGCCTGACGGCACCCCTTCTGACATGGGGCAAGGCATTGGCGGCCTGATGATGGCCGGCGCGGGTGGCCAGAATGCTGCACCTCAAGCCATGGGGGTTGGGCAGCCGCCCGTTGCAAATTTTAGTCAAGGCGGCTCGGTTCAGCGCTTTCAGGAGGGCGGTGAAGCGTCACGCTTGCAGCAGCTTTATTCTGAAATGTTGCCTGTTTATCAAGGCATTATGGGCGACGGCGAAGAACAAAAGCGCATGACACAGGCTCAAATCCTGTTTGATATCGCCGACCGCGCTGGCGCGTTTGCCGCGGGCATCGACCCACGGACGGGGCAGCGGCTTTCTGGAAGTTCTGCGGCGCAGCTTTCGGGGGCGTTGTCCGGCCTTGGCGGCCAAATTGGCGAGCGGTTGGGCGCGCAGGAACAGCAGTCCCGCGCCTTGAAGATGGCCGCGCTGCAGGGCGCACAGGGCGAGTTTAGCGCAGAGCGTGCCGCGGCCCGCGCTTCGGCCGGTCGCGAGCGCGGCATTGGCGAAGCTTACGAGGCGATCGACGCCGACGGCAACGTCGTTGCTCGGGAGTTTTTGTCAAACCGCTATGACCTTGACGCTTTCACAGCGGCGAACCCTAACGCGTCGGTGCGTGTGGCGCAAGCGTCAGGAGGACTCACGGAAAAAGACTTCTTCACCAAGTTTGGAATGACACAAGACCAGTTTGAGTTGCTCCCTGTTGAAGATCAGCGGCGTTTGCAAGGGCTTGCTCCAGAGATTGGTGCGCCCAGCGGCTCATTTATCAACATCGAGTTGCCTAGCGGCGATGTGCGGTCCGTTCGTGAGGACAGCCCCGAAGCGGAACGCCTGATCGAGCTGGGCGGAATACGCGTGTCCACTACTGGCGCGCGGGCCGCGGACCCCTTGACGAACCCTGACATCATGTCCCAATATGCTGCCGGCACCTTGCGTCCTGCACAAGAAGCCGCTGTTCAAGCGGCAATCGCCGAAAAAACGCGGTCGGTGTTCAACGTACAAACGGGTCGGTATGAGCAACCCACCCTCACGCCTCTTGTCCAGCAGGCGGAAAACGCCCGCAGGGATTCGGGAAAGTCAACAGTGCTGGCCTTCCCAGACGAGGGGCCCGCCCCCGCGGAAGGGGCGGGACGGGAGCGGTCTTTGTCCGAATTGGGCGGAGCAGCGTTTGGTACGGGTCCTTTCTTTGCAGAGCTGGCCAACGCCGCGTTCGCGCTTGTGGACGTGGAGGCTCCGGCGCCTCAAACACAAGCCGGTGTCAGCGCAGTCAACGCTTTGAACCAAGACGCGCTGATCGCGTTCCGCGAAGTAACCGGCGGACGGACGGCGCAGGAAGCCGTAAATCAGTTCCAAAACATCTTGCCCACGCCGGCTAAGATCAGCGGAACCCCCGGCAGCGCGGCTGCGGAAATTGAGCAGGTCATCAACTTGTTCAACGCGAATATCCAAAACGCGCGCGAGTCGTTGCTCACAGGGGTTGCCTCGCCAGCGGATCGCCAACTACTAGAGCAGGGCATTATCAGCGCTCAAAGCATGGTACGGTCTTACGGCGCTTTGCTTGAGGGCATACAGCGTGGTAGAGGCGCGGGCAGCGCAGCGAATCCCGCAGATTTCCGCAGATAGTAAAAGGGGAAGAGCATGGAAGAAGACGATTTTGTTGAACCGTATGCGTCTATCCCTTCAACGGAGGTAGGGCCGACCCGCGCGGCTGCCGAATCTTTGCGGCCGTTGAAAATCGACTATGATATTGAGGCGGCAACCGTTGCGGGCCTTTCGCCGACACAAATTGCGCAGTATTTGTCCGACGAGACAAATTACGACTACGCCGGTGCGCGCGCCGCGGGCATCACCGACGACCAAATCATCGCGGAGCTCTCTACCGCACGGCGGCCCACAGCGGCGGGGGCTTTCGGCGAAGGCACCATTCGCGGCGCGGCTGTTGGCGCGCCTACTGTTGCGGGCGGCGGCACAGGCGCAATGCTTGGTCTCCAAGCGGGTACGGCGGTGGCGCCTTTCTTGGGTCCTTTTGCGCCTGCGGGTCCCGCAATAGGGTTTATCGGGGGCGGCATTCTTGGCACTCTGGCCGGCGCTTTTGCGGGCTCTGGTGTGGAGAGCCGTTTGGAAGACGTCGGGGTTTTGCCGACAGGCCGGATGACGCCGGATCGACGATCAATCATGGAGTCTGGTCGCACGTTTGGCAGCGGCGTAGTGGCGCTGCCCCTGCCGCATCTTGCTGTCCGCAACATGCCGCTGGGCGCTGTGAACTTCCTGACCCGACAGGCCCCGCAGACAGCGGCGGCGCCGCAAAGCTTCGCAGAAGCAGGCGGGAACATTATGCAGAGGCTTGGACGCGGCGCGCGGGACGCGGTGCAGGGCGCGCCAGTTCGGGACGCAGCGGGCAACATTCTGCAGCCAAGGGTGACACCGTTGGACCGCATTTTGGGGACCGCGGCCCAAAGCCCTGGCTCATTTGCTGTTGCAGAGACCAGTGCTTTGGGGTCAGCGGCTGTGGCCGGAGGGCTGGCAGAAGAAATTGATCCTGGGAACGTATACTTGCGTATGTCAGCAGAGATCACGGCAGGTATGGCCAACCCCGTGGCCTTGTCTTCGCGCGCGATGCGCGCGGCGCGGACGACAATCGGGGACACTCTGGACCGGTTTTCCGAAGGCGGCCGTCAGCGCGCCATTGGCCAAAAGCTCTTTACCTTGTTGGAAGACGCAGGCGAGGACCCGCAGGCCGTGATCCGCGCACTTATGGCGGACGACGAGCTTGACGTCATAGCGCGCGAAGCGGGTGTTGATCTCGGCACGCGGACGCCTGGCGTAAAAACAGGCAGCGCCACGCTCACTTCCCTGCAGCGAACGATTGCGCAAAACAATGAGCGTGTCGGGCCTACCGTAGCGCGGGCCGCGGAGCAGAACCTTGAAGGCTTGGCAAAACTGATCGACCTCATGGTGGTGATGGACGACCCTAGCGTGTTGGCGGCAGCAGGGCAGTTGCGCAACGACTATTACCAGGCCGCACTGCAACAGCGTCTGGACCAAGCTTCTGCGCAAGCCGCCGAAACGGCGGGCCGGCTTCTGTCGGACGACCCTTTGGCGGGTCAGCGTGCAGGGCAAGTCGTTGAGGAGTTGGTGTCGAAGTCTCTGCGGGACGCGCGGTATCAGGAAAAAGCGCTTTACGCGCGGGTCGACTTGCGCCAGCCTGCGTCGGTCGACAACATTGCTTCAGAGTTTGCAACGATCCGAAGGGATGATCTCTTGCCAGAGTCGCCGTTCCCTTCGATAATCTCGCGCTTTGTGTTGCGGACCACGGCCGACGACGCTGAAGTGAATTTGCGGGATTTGACCAAATTCCGGTCTGAAATGCTGCGCATGGCCCGCGATGCGCGGGCCGCGCTCACCTTCCGTGACGCCAACTTCTTTGGCCGCATGGCCGAAGCGGCCCTAGAGGACATTGGGCTGCGCGCCAGAACCAGGCGCGGCGGCATTGATCCGAACATCCCCATGATGCGGTCTCCAAACGAGCGGGCCTTGGCCAATGCTTATTCGTTCAGCAAGGCGTTGAACGACGTGTTCACGCGGTCCTTTGCGGGTGACGCCATTGCCACGCGTCGGTCAGGGGCCGACCGCATTCCGCCCGAGCTTTTGGCTGGACGTATCTTTGGAACGGGCGGCGACGCCACATCTTTGCGCGTGTCTCAGCTGGCGGACGCGGTGCAGTTCATGCAGCGCAACGCCGGCGGGGCTTTCGCTGAAACGGCGACGGCCCGTCTTGGCACCTTGCGCGCAGCAGAGTCGGACATATTGCGGCTCGCCGCGGACCGCGCGGTAAATCCAGAGACAGGCAGGGTCAACCCTGTTGCCTTGGCCCGATTTGCGCGCAACAACGCCGCCACCTTAGAGCAATTTCCGCAGCTTCGGGACGATCTAACCAACGCGCTGACCGCAGAGCAGTTGCTGCGCAATGTGACGGACGTCAATTCGGTGGAGGCCAAATTCTTGGCCAACCAAGGGGCGCTCCGCGCTGTTTTGGGCAACGACGAAACGCCCGCAGGAGCAGTCGCCATTGCGATTGGCGAGCCCGGCGGCGGGCGATCCCCTGACGCTGTGAAGAATCTGCAAGGCTTGGTCAAGTTGGTGAACACCAGCGGCGACATTGCCCCTCAAGCGCGGGCCGGGCTGCGCGATGCGGCGCTGGACCGCGCTATTGTTTACTCCACCAGTCCGGAGGGCAACTTCAGCTTTGACCGGTTCCGCACTTTTCTGACAGAGCCGATGTCGCGTCGGCAGCCGTCCGTCGTAGGCGTGCTGCGGGACGGGAACATCCTTAGCGACGCTGAAGCCACGCGGCTCAACGCTTTCTTGCGCGAAGCAGAGAAGATACAAGATGCGATCAACACCGGCGGCCCGATGCTGGACGACATCCTCGTTGACGCCCCCGGCGCCGTCTTTGATCTCGTGACGCGCTTGATCGGTTCGGCCGTGGGCCGCACGGCGGGCCAGCAGATCACGGGCCGCCCTGGCGGTATCGTGGAAGCTGGCGCAGGTGTCCGGTTTACCAGAAATGTCTTTGAGCGCATGCCGACTACCTATCTGCGCAACATCGTGGACGAGGCGGTGGTCAACCCCGACTTCATGGGGCTTCTGTTGACAAAAGGCCGGCCGCAGACCGTTTTGGCGCAGCGCCGGTTCAACAACCAGCTGAACGGTTTCTTGTACAACGCGGGCATCATCGCTTTGCCAGAGCAGGAAGAGGGCGCGGTCCGTGCCCCAGTGGGGGACCCGTTCGCAGCGCAAGCTCTTGAAACCCCGGAACAGATTGGTGCTGCGACAGCAGACATCCAGTCTTATCTGGACAGCGTCCGGCCACAACCCGTCGCGCCACCAGTTGCTCCGAGTGCGCCGCCAGCCGGGAACCTCCCGCCCGCAGCAGCGCCCGTGCAAGCGCCGCCCCCTGCTCCCGTGCAGCAGGGGGCGGCTGCCTCACCGCGCGCCAGCTACGCCGCGCTGTTCCCGAACGACGCCATCGCCCCCTTGATGCAGCAGCGTGAAATGCAGCAGGGGATCGGATCGCTCGGGTTACGCTAAACGAGCCAGTTTCGGGCGTCCTCGCCCAAAACGCGGCCCGCAATGTTCACCTTGTCGCGCAACGCTTGAAGGATTTTTTCGTCAATCGTGCGCGGTGCGACAAGGTCGATGTAGGTCACGTTGTGCTTCTGCCCAATCCGATGGGCGCGGTCCTCGGACTGCAGGCGCACTTCTAGGTCATAGCTGTTGGCATAATATATCATGGTCCGCGCTTCGGTCAGGGTGATCCCGTAGGCGCCCGTCCTGTTGCTGACGAAGAAACGGAGCGCGGACCGCGGGTCTTGGAACGCGGAGATGATGGCGGAGCGGTCTTCCTGCGGGGTTTCGCCAAAATACGCGGCGGCGGAGTCGGGGCCGAACCGTTTGCGCAAAGCATCGGTGATGGCGTGGATGTCGTGTTTCCAAGTGGCCCACACGATGACCTTGCCCTGGACCTCCTCAACGATATCCATGAGCTCGTTCAAGCGGTTGTTCTTCAGGGGGATGAGCTCGTCTTCGTCGGTGCGCAGGAACCCGCAGCATATCTGTTGCAGTCGCATGATCTGTGTCAGGACCGACTGGGTGGTGGACATCTCGCCGCTTTCCAGCTGGGCCAGAGCGAGGCTCTTCATTTGCGCGTAAGCTTTCTGCTGCTCGTCGGTCAGTTCGATCTCGCGGCGCAGGTAGATTTTGGCGGGCAGGTCGAGGCAGTCCTCTTTGAGGACGCGGGTGCTGAAGGTTTCCAACCGCTCGTTGAGCTCGTCCAGCCGCCGGTATCCGGTGATTTCTTGGAAGCTGCGGTGCCCCATTTTGCGGGTTTGGATGACAGCGTAGCGGTTTTGGAAGGCAAAATAGCTGGAGGACCCCAGAGCCTGCGGGGACAACACATCGCATTGCGAGAAGAGGTCCATCGGGGACTTCGTGATCGGCGATCCCGTCAGGATTCTGCGGTACTTGGCAAGGCGGGCGCACTTTACGACGTTCTTGGTGCGCTGCGCCTTGCGGTTCTTGATCGTCGTGCTTTCGTCCACGGCCATGAGACAGTCTGGATTGTACTTCAGGAAGGCTTCGGCGGTCTTGGCGCCTTTGCTTGTGGACAGCGCTTCGACATTCATCACAAAGATGTGCAGCACGTCCCGCTTCCGGCGCTCGGGCAGAGCGAAGTCGCGCAGCTCCTCTTGATACTTCTTCGTTATGTTCGGCTGCCACCGTAGAATTTTGTGCGGAATGCGGTCCGGCAGGTGCACAGGGATTTCTGTCCGAACCCAGTTGTCAAAAACGCCTTTAGGGGCGATGATTAGGGCTGTGTCGATGCGCTTGTTTTCAAACAGGGCTGCAATGGTGTCGACAGTTACCTTGCTCTTCCCTGTCCCCATTTCCATGAGCAACGCCCAGTATGGTTTGTCCCACGACCGCTCGAAGGCGCTGACCTGGTGCTCATAAGGCTTGGTTTTGTATTCATACATAGCTATTTTCCCTCTTGACGCCGCTTTTATATACGATTATATGCGATAAGCAAGGGGCAAAAAACCCCTTTACACGCGACACACGAAACAGGAGAACACATGAGCGACATCTTAAATCTTTTCGAAGAGGACGCCGGCGCATCGCCCGCAGAATCTTTAAGCGGGGACGGTCTCAAGTCCGTTGCTATCCTTGCTCAAAAAATACGGGAGTCCGAGGCCCTTGTCGAACGGGCCGAAGCTTTTCTCAAAAAAGCCAAAGAAGAGCTGACCGGTCTGACCGACGAGCTCCTGCCTGCGGCGATGGAAGAACTGGGCATGAAATCCTTCACGCTGGAGGACGGTGCCAAAGTCGAGGTGCGGCAGCTCTATGGCGCCTCTATCCCGATAGCGCGAAAAGCCGAAGCCTTTGAATGGCTGCGCGGCCAAGGCTTTGACGATATCATCAAAAACTCCGTGACCTGCACATTCGGTCGCGGCGAGGACGACTTGGCGCACAGTTTCCGCGACATGGCCGTCCAGCAGGGCTATGAGCCCCAGCAGAAAGAAGACGTTCACGCTTCCACATTGAAGGCGTGGGTGCGAGAGAGAATTGAAGCGGGAGACGAGTTCCCGATGGACCTATTCGGGGCCTTCATCGGCCAACGTGCAATCATCAAGAAGGGTAAATAATCATGGCTAGCAAATCAGTTGCAACCAAAGAAGACGCAAAAACAGATGTCGCGGTGTTCGATGCGACCATGTTCGAAAACGATGCCGGTGCAGGCAACGAGAATGTCGGCCAAGAAGACCTTGCGCTGCCGTTCCTCAAGATCATCTCTGGTCTTGACCCGTTGCTGGACGACCTCGAAGAGCTGCGTAAGGGCGATATCTACAACACCGTGACCGGCAATATCTACAAGGGCAAGGAAGGCGTGCGCGTCATCCCTTGCGCCTATCAGCGCCGCTTCATCGAATGGGCCCCGCGCGGTCAGGGCAGTGGCGCACCTGTAAATATCTTTACACCAGACGACAACCGTCCACGGACCGAGCGCTCAAAGGAAGACAACCGCGAGTATGTGGTCGGCGGCAACGGCACCTACATCGAAGACACCCAGCAGCATTTCGTCCTGGTGGTCAACGAAGACGGTTCTGCCCAGCCCGCGCTGATCGCAATGAAGTCCACACAGCTCAAAAAGGGCCGCAAGTGGAACTCCATGATCCAAGGGCGCACCGCCATCGGAAAGAACGGCCCGTTCCAAATGCCGCGCTACTCCAACATCTATGTCCTGAAGTCCAGCTCTGAAGAAAACAGCAAGGGCTCGTGGCATGGCTGGGAGGTGTCCCTCGAAGGCGTCGTGCAAGACGCATCCCTCTACATGCAGGCCAAAGTATTCGCCGAAAGCATCAGCCGCGGCGATGTCGAGGTCAAGCACAGCCAAGACGGAGAAGTGCAAAGCGGTTACGTCAACCGCGACGACAACGGCGACGACAAAGATATCCCGTTTTGATCTTTGCGCAGGGGCCTCGCATAGAGGCCCCTCCACCGTTTCGAACACTCCGAGGTATTTATGTCCCACGCAACCAAATTCGCTGAAGTCTTCCAAGGGCTGCAGCTGGCCTACGGCACCTATCGTGTCGACCGCAAGCAAGCCAACGGCAAGAATGTAGGCAAGGCCAGCATTGTCCAAGAACCGCGGACCGCGGAACTCTGGGAAGGGCACCTGTCCGGAAAAGGCACGGGCATCGGCATTATCCCGATCAACGAGGACAACCAGTGTGTCTGGGGCTGCATCGACATTGATCAGTATCCCTTGGACCACAAAGTCTTGGTTGAGCGCGTCCGCAAAATGAAGCTGCCGCTGGTGGTGTGCCGCTCAAAGTCGGGCGGGGCGCACATGTTCCTGTTTACGTCGGAATGGGTTTCCGCCAAAAACATGCAGAAGACCCTGAACCAGATTGCCTCCGCCTTGGGCCATGGCGGCACCGAAGTTTTCCCAAAACAGATACGCCTGTTTCTGGATCGCGGGGATGTCGGGAATTTCCTGAACCTGCCCTATTACAACGCGGACAGCGGCCTGCGGTACGCGTTCAACGATGACGGCTCTGCCGCCACCTTGGACGAGTTTTTTACGCTGTACGACGCGCATCGGATCACATCCGAACAGTTGACAGCGCTGACGGTTGAAGAGCGGCCGGACATGCCGATCCCTGACGGTCCGCCGTGCTTGCAGCACCTGGCCAAGATAAAGATCAGCGAAGGCGGCCGGAACAACGGCCTGTTTAATCTGGGCGTCTATTTGCGCAAGGCGTATCCCGACTCTTGGGAAACAGAGCTGATGACGCACAACATGTTGTATCTTGACCCGCCTCTGCCGCTGAGCGAGGTCAACATCGTCGCCAAGCAGGTAATGAAAAAGGATTACGCCTTCAAGTGCAAGGACGCGCCGATTGCGCCTTACTGCAACGCGGAGGAATGCCGCACGCGCAAATTCGGGATCGGGGCGGCGGTGTCGTCGTCGGTCGTGGCTAACCTGCGCAAGTACAATTCAACGCCGCCGATCTGGTTTCTTGACGTCAACGGCGAGCCACTGGAGCTGGATACAGACGGGCTTATGAGCCAAGCGGCGTTCCAACGCTCCTGTGTGGACCAGCTGAACCACATGCCGAAGACCGCGGCCCGCAATCAATGGGAGGCCCGCATCAACCAGCTCCTCAAGGACATGGTGGAGACCGAGGGCGCGATTGTCGAGGTGTCGGAGGACGCGTCAATCAACGGGCAGTTCTACGATTTCTTGGAAGAGTTCTGTACCACAATGCAGCAAGCTGTTGTGCGCGACGAGATACTCCTGCGGCGCCCGTTCAACAGCGAAGAGGACGGCAGGACATGCTTCAGGCTCAAGGACTTTGAGGCGCACCTGCGCAAGAACAAGTTCTTTGAATATAAGAGCCACAAGATCGCGCAGCGCCTGCGCGACATCAACGGCGAAAGCGTCGTGATAAAAATCAAGGGCAAGTCCGTGCGCGTGTGGACGATCCCGTCATTCAACAGTGCAGTCGTGGAAATAGACACGCCCGACTTTGGACAAAACAAGGAGTCACCTTTCTGATGAAACTTCGGGACAAACTTTTGAACCGCAACGACAACACCTACCGGCGCGCGCGCAAGGCGTATGAGATGCAGTGCCTAGAGAAGCGGACCCTGCGCGCCGTGGGCGCCGAGCTGGGGGTCTCCAGAGAACGCGCGCGCCAGTTGGTGAAGAAGTACAAGATGACGTACCTGTCGCGCGAAAGATGGTTCAAGCGCAAAAGGAAGCCCAAGACCATGGAGGCCCTGAAAGAGCTGAACATTGCCCGCCTCTCACGGTTCGTGTCGTTCAACCGCATGGACTCGATGCCGATCCCGCACTTTCTGGAGCACGTGCAGCCGGCCGAAGTCCTGAAGCAGCCAAACACCGGCATGGCCACGATGAAACTCATCCTACAAGCGCTTGAAGAGGTTGGATACGATGTTACGCATATTCGGACCGCCAGGAACTGGAAAAACTACAACACTCCTGAACATCTGCGAGTCAGCCATGGCCGAGGGTGTCAGTTCAAAAAATATTGCCTTTTTAGCCTTTACCCGGAAGGCCGCGATGGAAGCGAAGGAACGAGCGACGACGAAGTTCAACCTGAATCCGGAGACTGACCTGCCGTATTTCCGGACCCTGCACTCTCTTGCATTCCGCTTGAGCACGATCAAGTCGTCGCAGCTCATGCAGAAGGAAAACTTCGACGATCTGTCGGATCGCGTCGGGATGTCCCTGACCGTGACCAAAGCGTTTGAAGACGATCTGGAGCAAGTGGTGACGTCGGACCACCCGATCCTGTCCCTGATCAACCTTGCGCGGCTCCGGAAGGTATCGCTGCGCAAGCAATACGACCTGTCCAGCATCATGCACACATGGGAAGAGGTGTCCTACGTCCAGCGGGCCTACAACGCGTACAAGCAGTCCAACATGCTCTATGACTACACCGACATTTTGGAAGAGTTTGCCACAAAAGGCATCCACACCTGCCCGTCGTTCGCGCTTTGCTTTATGGACGAAGCGCAGGATTTGTCGCCCCTGCAGTGGGACATCGCCCACAGCCTCGACGCGCGCAGCACGCGGATGTACGCCGCAGGCGACGACGACCAAGCCATCTACAGGTGGGCGGGGGCCGACGTCGACCACTTCATCAACCTCAATGGCGGATCAGAAGTTCTGGAGCAGTCCTACCGCGTGCCAGAAAGCGTCCACGCCGTGGCAGAACAGATCGCTGGGCGTATCTCGAACCGTTTCCCTAAGGTCTACCGCCCACGGCCGGAGAAGGGCTCTGTGCGGCGCATATACGGCCTAGCGGAAGCGGATATGACGCAAGGCACGTGGCTGATCATGGCGCAAGCCAACTACATGCTGTCCCCCGTGATCGAAGACCTCAAAAACGCCGGCCTGCTGTTCGAGCGCAACGGCCATCGGTCCATTTCAGAGAAGACCAGCACGGCAGTGAACGGGTGGGAGCAGCTGCGCAAAGGCCGCCAGATCACGATGGCCGCCGCACAAAGCATCTACGACTACATGTCAGGGAACGGCAAACGCATCTCCCGCGGCTTCAAGCGCTTTTCTGACATGGATGACGGGAAGATGTTTGACCTGCCTACCCTGCAGCTGCAATACGGGCTTTGCGTGGGCGACGAGCTGGCGTGGTTCGACGCGCTGGACAAGCTGCCCGATGTTGATCGCGTTTACATTAGCGCAATGCTGCGCAGCGGCGAGAAGTTCAATGCCAAGCCCCGCATCCGCCTGTCCACGATTCACGGCACAAAGGGCGGGGAGGCCGACAACGTCGTGCTGTTCACGGACCTGAGCCAAGCCGCCTTGAACGAATACGGCGATGATCTCCACCGCGTGTTCTATGTCGGCGTGACACGGACCAAGGAAAACCTCTTTATTGTTGAACCCGAAGACGTCACAAGGAGCTACATGCTGTGACCCGCGATGAAATACTCGACACCGCCAAAGAGCTGATCTCAGGGCAGAGAGCGATAGATTACGGCGATGCCAAAGACAATTTTTATCTTATCTCAGAAGGCTGGAACGCCATCATGGCATCAGCGATGGACACGCACGGCTACCTGACGGAGCAGCACGTTGCTTTGATGATGGATTGGTTGAAGACCGCGCGCCTGCTAAAGACACTGAACCACGCCGATTCATGGATCGACAAATGCGGTTACTCCGCTCTTGGCGGAAGCTTTTCCAAGGACAAGACATAATGGAGATGAAGTTGCAGATACCCATGTTCACCAATAATCCTGAATGGGTGCCGCCGGACGAGCTTCCGGACCTGTCTGCCGCAAAAGAAATCGCCATCGACGTCGAAACGCGCGACCCGAACCTCAAAAACAAAGGCCCAGGCTGGCCCACAAAGGACGGCGAAGTCATCGGCTACGCCGTGGCCACGTCATTTTGGTCAGGATACCTGCCCGTCAAACACTTTGGCGGCGGAAACCTTGACGAAAACATCGTCAAAAGGTGGCTAAAAAAAGTACTAGCAAATAATGCCGATAAAATCATGCACAATGCGCAGTACGATCTGGGCTGGCTGCGGGCCGAGGGCTTCGACGTCAACGGCAGGGTGATCGACACCATGGTCACGGCCAACCTGCTGGACGAGAACCGATTCAGCTACAGCCTGAACGCCCTGGGCTACGACTATCTGGGCAAAGTCAAAAGCGAAAAGGGCCTGATCCAAGCAGCGCGCGACTTCGGCGTCGATCCAAAAAGCGAAATGTGGAAGCTGCCCGCCATGTACGTCGGCCAATACGCCGAGATGGACGCCGTCCTGACCCTAGAGCTTTGGACGCATTTCAAAACCCTGATCCAGCAAGAAAACGTGCAAGATATCTGGGCGCTCGAGACAGCATTGCTGCCGCACCTTGTGGAAATGACGCGCCGCGGCATACGGGTCGATCTGGACAGGGCCGAGCGGTCTAAACAGGAAGTGATGAAGCGCGAAAAGGCCCTGCTGCACGAAATCAAGCAACTGACAGGAGCGTCCATAGATATCTGGGCGGCAGCGTCGATCAGCAAAGCCTTTGACAAGCTCGACATCCCCTATCCGCGGACCGAGAAAGGCGCGCCGTCGTTCACGAAGACGTTCCTGACAGACCACAAGCACCCCCTGGCGCAAGCTATCGCCGGCGCCCGGTCCTACAACAAGATCAACGGCACCTTCATCGACGGCATCCTGCGATACGTGGGCCGCGATGGGCGCGTTCATGGCCACATCAACCAAATCCGGTCCGATGACGGCGGAACAGTGTCCGGTAGAATGTGCGTTCACGGGGACACGGTACTTGTCTTGGACAGCGGCCCTGTACGGATAGGAGAGTACAACCCCTCGGGAATAGACCGTATCCGGTCACACACGGGTGAATGGTGTCGCGTCGTGCGCCGGTACGACAAGGGGGTGGAAGACATGGTGCGGTTGACGACCTCCAACGGTGCTTCGGTAACTTGTACCCGCGGGCATCGTGTGCTAACATCACGTGGATGGGTCCCGGTTGGGGACCTAACCATGGGGGAGGAGGTATACGGTGTCAGTGAACAAGTCTCAGCTGAAAGACGAAGAGCTCTGCAGGGAAGTGACGCGATATTATCTGTCGGAGGACAAGCCGATTATAGCGGAAGTGTCGAAACGCTTTCAGCTGTCCCTACATACAGTGCAGGCAATGGTGAGAGCGGTATTGTCCGCGGAGGAGCGCGAGCGCGAGCGGATACTGCGGCTGTCCCGCTCCAAGCAAGGGGGCAAGAACCCGATGACTGGGAAGCGGGGGGACCAGCACCACTTGTTCTGCGGCGGGGTGACGGATGGAAAAGGATACAGGCTTGTCTTGAAACCGGACTGGTTTACGGGCCGGAAGGGTTCGAAATACGTCTTCGAGCACCAAGCGGTGTTTTGCAAAGCGGTGGGTTTGACAGAACTTCCGAAGGGCTTTGCGATACATCACATAGACGAGGACCCTATGAACAACCGCATCGAGAACTTGGCGCTGGTTACGTTTGCGGGGCATCGTCGTTTGCACAGCGCGTCACCGTGGAGAAAATTGAGCCCGTGGGAAAAGCACGTGTATGGGATATTGAAGTAGAGGGGGACCACTCTTACGTTGCAGGTGGCTTGATCCACCATAACAGCTACAATTCACCAAACCTGCAGCAAATCCCTTCGCGCGACCCGATCCTCGGGCCGATGATCCGGAGCCTGTTTTTGCCAGACGAAGGCAAGCAGTGGGCGTCTATCGACTTTTCGCAGCAAGAGCCGCGGCTCGCGGTCCACTATGCCGACGCCTACGGCCGCAGTGTAAACCAAGCCCTGACAGGGGTTTCGGAGCTTGTGGAAGCGTTCAACGTGGACCCTGCCACCGACTTCCACACGATGGTTGCGGAGATGACCGGCCTGCCGCGCAAACAAGCGAAGACGGTGGGGCTTGGCATCCTGTACGGCATGGGCGCCACCAAGCTGGCCGACCAGATGGACGTCTCCCCCGATCAGGCGAAAAGCATCCTCAAGCAGTTCAACACGACCCTGCCGTTTCTCAAGCAGCTCAACAGCGGCGTGCAGCGACGCCTAGAAGACCCGCGGTCCTCGGGCAGCATCAGGTCCATCCTGGGCCGCAAGTGCCGTTTCGACAAGTGGGAACCGGCGACGTTCGGGATGAACAAGTCGTTGCCTTACGAAGAGGCGGTCGCGGCCTACGGACCAACCACAAGGCTGCAGCGGGCGATGACCTACAAGGCCCTGAACCGCCTGATCCAAGCGTCGGCCGCAGATATGACCAAGAAAGCCATGCTGGATTGCGCTGAATCTGGCCACCTGCCAATGGTGCAGATACACGACGAACTGGCCTTCAGCGTCGAAACGGTCGACGAAGCCCACAAGCTGTCCGGAATCATGTCCAGCGCCGTACCTTTGTGCGTTCCGAACAAATGCGATATTGACATTGGGCCGTCTTGGGGCGAAGCTGTCGAAGTAGCTTAGCGCTATCCTCCCGCCTGACTGGCCTCGCTTCGGCGGGGCCTTTTTTCTTGCAACATGGCGCGTTATCCCATATTGTCGCAGACAAATCGGAGAGCGTTGTGGACACATCGAAATGGAAAAGCGTTTTAATTCCCCGTGCCATGTACGAGGAAGTGGTGGCCGTGGCCCATATCGAAGGGCGCACGATCAGCGGACAGCTGCGCTTTTTCTATGACGACTGGCGCCGGCGATCGCTGACCAAAGAAGACATGACCGTGATCCGCGCACAGGTTGTCGCGGACCGCGAAGCAAGCGAAGAGGCCCTCAAAGCAATGAGAGAGCGCCAGATGCGCGAGGAAGTCGAAGCGGCGTTCAAACACGCCGAACTCGACGCGCTCATCCGTCAACGCGAAGCTGAGTAAAAAGCGCGTCTAGCTCTTCCAGCTCTTCCAAAACCGTGGTTTCAAGAAACTCCAGATACTCCGCCGCCGCCGTCAACGCCGCAGCGCGGTCCGTTTGCGGCTCCGCCAACGCCATCAGCCGTAAAAACTCAACATGGTCGGCAAAGACAAAGTTTTCCAAACCCTACTCCCATTCATCCGAGTCAAACCGCGAAGCGCGGTCCGCGGCCATTTCCCACAATTCGTCAGGGACAGACTTCACCGTTTCGCCGTTGATCTCGAAGTCAATCCCCGTGACCTGCGGCTCGTACCACACCGGAGACCGCTCCACGCCGTAGTCATTAAGGATCATATCAGCATATGCCGTCACTTCCACCCACAAAAACCCCTCGGCGTCCGCCAAAGCCTTCACCGGCTCGGGCAATGTGTCGTGATACTCTTCAATCAGCGTAAATGTGATCTGGGCCATCCAACAACTCCTGTTTTTCTACTTGACGGGGGCCGTTGTCCCATATAGTCATATACCAGTCAACCCCTATTTATACCAGTAAACCCCTATTTATACCAGAAAGAGAGCAAATGCCCGACCTTCAAGACATTCACATCGTCACCATCATCGAAACAGGCACCGGCTTCGGTGTGCATAGCGAAACAGGCGAAAACGTCTTCATCCCCGCATCCGTCGTCAACGGCGCGCGCCTGCAAGAAGGCGAGCTCGTCGGAGCCGTCCTCGTGCCAAACATGGCAGAAATGCGGGACAAAACACCGTGGCGCGCGGTCCGCGTGCCACGCGAAGGGGTCGAACTCGCCCCGCTGCCCGACGTTCTGACCGGCCACAACGTCCTGTCCGGCGCGTCCCTCGACATGCAAGCCTTTAACTGCCTGGACCTCGCCTTGAGCGAATACCGAACTACCAACGAAGTGGCGACAGAGCTCAACATGCCCAAAAAGCAAGTCGGGAACGCGCTGCAACGCCTGTTCAACGCCGGCCGCATCTCACGCGCCGAGGTGCATCACCGCGTCGGCCAGTCCCGCCCGTCTTTCATCCTGTGGGCCGCGAACAGCTCTGATTTCGTCGGCGGCGAAGGGGACCTAGAATGCAAACCCTGAGTGACCACATCACCCAAAGCCAAGTGCTGGCCCGCCTGCACGCCATCATCAAAAACCGCACGCAGGCAAGCCTCGCAGAAGATATCGGCATCTCGCGCAGCTTCCTGAACGAGGTGATCAAAGGCACCCGCCCGCCCACCGGCAAGATCCTCGATTACTTGGGCCTGCGCGCCGAAACCGTTTACATCAAAAAGGGGGAGAACCAATGACCAAGACATACCAAGAAGCGATGGAGGATCTGAACCGCGCGGCCTATGCGGCGTTGCGCGCTGCTGGGAACGAGGACGGGGCGCCTGTGGACGCCCTGTGTGATATTGCAGCCGAGGTCGACAGCTTGATCGATCACGGCGTCACGCGCGCGGAGATGAAGCACATGCTGGCTCTGTACAAGGGCGCGAAGCAGGCGGGGTTGGTCGGATGAAACAGGAGACGATACAGGTTTTGGAGAGCGTAGATCCTGCGGACCACCCCGATCTGGCGGTGCTGTACGACGCCGAGGGCGGGCTGGAGATCGAGTGCTGGGCCTCGGCCAGCTTTGCATCCAGCGACTACGGCGTCAAAGGATCGCCCGTCTGGGACGAGGTGGACGACATCAGCATCGACGAGGTCGCGATCAACGGGAACGGCTACACATGGGGCCAGGTCCGAGAAGCGTGGGGCAAGGCTGTCGCTCTTCGGCTCGCGGTCCTGTGCATAGAGAGGGCGGATGCGTATGACTGGTATGGATGACCCACAGGCGCGCGTGGGCCGAGGTCAGTGGTTCAGCCACAGTGGTCCGGTCTGGATCAAGGATCTGGGGGATGAATACATTTTGAATTGCTACA
>Ga0075125_10000465_pt1 | contig 18285 bp, 31 predicted proteins | sample AntAceMetag02UKN_FD_69810 | JGI IMG/M metagenome (GOLD analysis project Ga0075125, IMG submission 69810) | Saline lake microbial communities from Ace Lake, Antarctica - Antarctic Ace Lake Metagenome 02UKN | ecosystem: Environmental > Aquatic > Non-marine Saline and Alkaline > Saline | place... | reverse complement strand
TAATCCTAAAAAATATGATTCAGTAAAAGAGGAAGAGGCCTATGACAATTGGCTTAAAAAAGAATATGGAGAAGATTGGTTTAAAGAAAATATAGGTGAATAGTTTAAATTTATTGATTATGACACAAGAAAAAATTAATTTTATATGCAAAAAAGCTAGCGAGATAACCAAAGAGATTTGGGATACTGAGCACATGAAATGCTTCGGAAATCTTGAAGTTAAAATGCAAGAAATAGTTGAAAAACTAATCACGCCTACTGCTGACAATCCTGTTGTTTGCAAAATAAAAATGCAACCAGACAATTGTTACTATCGCAGTATTACAAGAGAATGTAAAGGGTGCAAAAACAATAAAAACAGTATAATTGATTAAATTTATTTGCAATGGATGATACAAAATTAAAATATGTAAGATTGAAAGAATACAATGAAATAATAATATTTCCGATGATACTGCGGCATTCGACTTTCAAACATCTAAATCCGATAAGTGCAGGGTTTTGCTACATAGACCAGGATAAAGTGAGTTGTTTCGGTAAGAGTGTTTCGCTTAAAATTGATGGGATGGAAGATGATACACAACAAGCTACAAAACAAGTGTTTGGGGTGGATGCAATGTTGGCGCTATCTTAATAGTTTTTAAAACATGACAAACAAAGAAGAGCTCAAGCAAGCAATACAAAAATTTGATGATTATAAAATCTCAATAAAACAGATTACTGATAAAATTGGAAATATATGTAACATTGGACCAAATAAGCTATGCGAGAATGTAACTCCATGGAGAAGGCACGGCGTTGGATGTTGTCATGAATGTATACATCATACAATAGAAAAAGGGTGCTCCACAGAAAACTTAATATGCATGGCGTGGTATTGCGAATATATTCGAAAAGATATATCCAATGAACTAGTGACAAAATTAAATAATATTTCAAAGCAATTAATTCCATTAGGACTATTGGTAAGACAATCTAAAGAAGAACAGATTAAATTGTTAAAAAAATCAATAAATCAATAAATAATGAAAGCAATTAAGAAAGAAATTAACGAAAAAGGACATATCATTTTAACTTGTGAAAAATCAGTTTTGTTTGGTTTATTTAAACCGCAAAAACAATTTATAGCAACCAAAGAATTTCCTAAGGGATATTGGGATTGGCGAAAACTTCCAGATAAAACATTAATAGGCAATGAGATGACTTTTCAATTGGATAGCTGGTGTAAGGATTTTGACTAATGGATAAGCAAAGATTTACAAAACCGTATTTAGGTAGATATTGGCTGTACCGTAAGTTAATTGGTGGCGTATGGCGAAAGTATGGATATAGCTTGGCTGGTAATTATATGTGGGGCTGGTATTGGACGCAGAAAGATAATGATTATGCGTGTGGTGGACAATTAACAAAATTGAAAGAACAACATTTTTAGTTTTGTTTGTTTCTAAAAATCAGCCAGTTAAAAAATAATCCAAAAAAAAATGATAAAATACTTGACTGTATTGTAACATTTCTTTATCTTTGTCGTAGAATAAAATGAGAAAAACAAATTTTTGAACTATTTATTAAAAAATTGAAAATGGGCTCAGACGGATAACAAAAAAAATTAGAAAAAATGATGCAGATTAATATACATACAACCATTAATAATACGAAGCATAATTGCAGCGTGTTCGGGAATAGTATGTCTATTATTGCATAAAGGTTAAAACCTTAAGATATATCAACCCGAGCAGAAATGTTCGGGTTTTTTTTGTTCTTTAAAATATTGAAAATTGACGTGTGATAGAGTGGACGAATATACCAGATTGTTAATCTGGCGAGGAGTAATCCCCATCGTAGGTTCGAATCCTACCGCGTCAGCAGAATTGGAAGCGTAGTTGAATTGGCTCAGTACTAGATTGTTATTTTGATGTATGTGGGTTCGAGTTCCACCTCTTCCGCAAAATATTTGTTCTTTGAAGATTATAAATAAAAATTCTCCAGTAGCTCAGTTGGTAGAGCTCTTGACTGTTAATCAAGAAGTCGTAAGTTCGAGTCTTACCTGGAGAGCTGTGGCGGTGTAGTATTGGTTCTACGGTTGGGTTGTGATTCCGATTGATGGGGGTTCGATTCCCCTCTGTCACCCTAAGCTTATCAGAAAATCCCATTAGGTCTGATAAGGGTAAAAAACAAATGGCGAAACTGCAACCATGGATAGTGCAGGAGTAACAACGAAGGGATGTTTTTTAAAGTATTGAAATTAATATGGTGTCCGTAGCTCAGTTGGTTAGAGCGCTAGATTGTGGTTCTAGAGGTCGGCGGTTCGAGACCGCTCGGATACCCAAAATGCTGTTGTAGTTCAGTGGTAGAATGTCTCCTTGGTAAGGAGGATGTCGTGAGTTCGATTCTCACCTCCAGCTCAATAAAAACGCTCTATAAGCATAGATGGCGATGCACTTGGTTTGTACCCATGATAGTGGGGTTCGAGTCCTCAATAGAGCTCAAAAGTACAAGTTCTTTAAAATTGTTGAAGCAGAGATGTTTTCCTTGCAAGGTCATCTCAGCGTAAAACTGTCCCCCACTTGTGGAATCAGTTTTCGGTTAAAATGTGGTTCAAACCCACCTTCGACAGCAAATATCTGGAAATAACCCGATAAAATTGAAACTTTTTAAGAGTTTCTACGTATAAGTAAAAAAACGAACTATTTAAAAGAAACTAATAAAAAAAATAATTATGCCAAACAAAGACGGAACAGGGCCAAATAAGAAAGGGCCAAAAACAGGAAAAGGTTTAGGAAATTGTAAACCCAATAAAAAAAATAAAAGCGACGGTCAAGGCAAGCGTCAAAATAAAAGATAAAAGATAAAAAAATGATGACAATTATAAACATATCAATTAAGAACATTAAGAACATTAAGATTAAGAAATCTTGTGAACGGGTAGATTATGTATAATTGAAATCAATAAAATATATAAAAGCCCCTCTCGAAAGTAAGGGGCTTTTTTTATGAATAAAAAAAATAATGACAATGTTGTGTAAACAGAAATATAAACAGTAGCTCTAGAGTTAGTTCATTTTGACAGACTCTGGAATATGGGTCTGTAGCAAAGGGGATATGCCCCAGGTTTTTACCCTGGTGACGTTGGTTCGATTCCAGCCAGGCCCACAAACCAATTAAGTGGCTTATTTAATTGGCTGTTAATATACCTCTGTAGCTCAGTTGGTTAGAGCACATCCCTTTTAAGGATGGAGTCGCTGGTTCGAGGCCAGCCAGGGGTACAAAACTAAGTTCTTTGAAGTATTGTTATAATTTTTTTTAGTTCAAGCGCTAAAGGTTCGAATTTTTACATATTTATAATAAAATAATATTATGAAATGTAAAAATTGTAATGAAAAAGATGGAGTAAAGTATAGTAAATATTCTTCTGGCGAATTTTGCAGTCGAGAGTGTGCAAAATCTTACTCAACAAAAAGCAAAAGAAAGGAAATTAATAAAAAGGTCTCTGAAAAATTAAAAGGCAAAATGGTTGGGGGGAAAAAGGGTAGAAAGGAAAGGGTGAGGGTTTGTATTAGTTGTGGAGAAAAATCTTTTGGAAGGGCAAAATATTGTAGCTTATGTAAACAATATATTAATAATATAGTTTTGTTCGAAAAACTAGAAGTTTTAAATAAGAATTTACAACAAGCAAATGCAGAAGCGTTAAAAATCCTTTCAAGAGAATATTTTACTAAAAGATATGGACTGATTCAAATTGAAGGAAAATATAAGATTTTAAGAAGTACGCTGCATTTCTTTTTTAAAAAAAATGGGGTAAATTTAAGAACTATATCTAAAGCTAATAAATTAGCTGTTAAAGAGGGTAGAATGAAATCTCCAATAAATCCCACATATGAAACAGGATATCACACTGCCTGGTATGGAAAGGAGTTTTTTTACAGAAGTTCATATGAAAGGCGTATGATGGAAATTTTAGATAACAGAAAAGAGTTGTATTTTTATGAAACCATAAGGGTTGAGTATGAATTCGAAGGTGAAACAAGTACTCATATTACAGATTTTTATTTACCAGAGAGAAACTTGGTTATTGAGGTAAAGGGTGAATGGTTTCAAAAGCGCGATAAAGAAAAAATAGAGGCAAAGAAGAATGCTGTATTATCTGAAGGTTATTATTTCATAATGCTTGGAAATAAAGAAATAGAACAATATGAAAATGGAAAAGATTTATAACTATTGAAATATGAGGTGTTGTGAGCAAAAATGAAGCTCAACACGTAACATTTTAATAGTTAAAGTCATGAAATTTTAAGCTTGAAGTATTATATCTTTGAGCTCAAATCATAGGGATGTAGCTCAGTTGGTTAGAGCGCTGGTCTGATACGCCAGGGCAACGAAGATACAGCGACAGTTCGATTCTGTCCCTCCCTACGATTATTGGATTGCCAAAGTGGTCTAATTTGACTACTTTTGGCACTCCAATAAACAAAAAAAAGAGTTATAGTGCAGCCAAAACTCTTAAAAATTACACCATTTGGAACACTTATAAGTGGCCAAAGGTGTGAAAAAATTAGAGCTTTGGCCGCTTATAGCTAGCCAAAAGTACATGTTAAAAGGTGTATTTGGCTGACAATAATCCGCGGAAAGCAATAAGGAGTTATAGATTCCGCGTAATATTGAGACATAGTTCAGTTGGTAGAACGTCACGCTGATACCGTGGAAGTCGGTGGTTCGAGTCCGCCTGTCTCAACAAAAATTTAGTATTAACTTTAAAATTTAAAAACTTGGAGAATCCGTAAAACAATTGAGACCTGAAACTGTAGAAATGATTCTGAAATGGTTCAAAGAAGGAGTAAGTCTCGCAGGAACAACTTCACTGATTTATATGTATAAATTAGAAGAAGGAAAGAGTATGAGATACATGCTCATGAGAAAACTTGTTGAAAAAGAATTAGCAAGAATTCAATCTGGAAACAGGAAAAAAGATTAAAATTATGATTATACGAATAGACATACAAATAATTTAGCCCCCTTTCAACTAATGAGGGGCGAAATTTTCGGAGAGTATCCCCTCAGTCTTATACACTGTAGAAAGGGTAATTGGTCACACGAGGGTTCAATCCCCTCTTCTCCGACATGAAACATTATAGACATAAGGAACATAAAAAAGTAACATGTGAAGTTTTTGAAAGTGGTGTTGCTAGGTTTGGCAAATGGGTATGGAAAGACGGTGTTTGCTCAGAGGTATACAATTTTAAAGATGTGACGGAGGATTTTGAAAGCGCATTTGAAGAAATGACCCCGCAAGAATTTAATGAAGATTGGGGTCGCAAACTACATAATGCGTAGTAGAGTAGAAATGGTGTAACCTAGTAAAGTAGAAAATGTACGATAAAGAGATGTGCTTTATAAGATAAATTCTACTTTATTTTATTGAAAATCAAGGGCTTGTAGCTCAGTTGGTCAGAGCAGCTGACTCATAATCAGAAGGTCGGGGGTTCAATTCCCTCCAGGCCCACAAGTAAACCTCCAGAAATGGGGGTTTTTTTATTTGATATTTGATTAGTATTTTCTTATATTTATTTTGAACTTAAAAAATAGATATGAAAGTAAACTCAATTGAAAACAGCGCGACATGACACATCAACCATAAAGACACTGTCTACACCAGAACATTATCAATGAAAGAGGGTATGTCGGCGATTACCTGGCGACTAGTTCCATCTAAAGAGGAGAGGTTGCAAATAATGAGGGGTAAAATAGAAGAAAAGGGAAAATCTCCATCTTATGATGAGCTAGAGACTATTTTCCGAGAGTCCGTGCATCCAACCAGTGGAGAATTTGTTAAGCCAAAATCAGAAGAGCCTCTCACAGAATCTCAAGAAGAATATAAAAAATTTTGTAAAGATATTGATGGCGTTAAAGAGGTTGCTAACGAAAGTGAAAGTGCAGAAGTTAAAATTGGGAAATGCAGGGGAGAAACTAAGAAGCTTAGCGCTGCACAGTTTAAGAATGGTCTTTATATTACAGAATTTGACCTTGGAAAAGCTTTTGAAATAGAAAGACCATTTGCTGACAATACTGTTAAAATAACAAGCTCTGATGGTGTCTATTACTCTCTTTCAGGAAGAAATAGTTGTGTTGTATCGAAGGGTGGAAGTATACCGTATTATTCACAGGCTCAAAGTTGGGGTAAGGATAGTTTTCATAATAATAAAGCTCGTATTGTTTTAGATTTAAGACCTACAGTTATTGATGGAGAAAAATTTAACGCATCAAAATTGAACAACGGAACTCCTGGTGAAGATTTTAAGTTTGAAGCTAATATTAATTTCTCGTTCCAGCTTGGGAAGTAGTTTTGCAACATTCTACTTATCTTTTCGTAACAGTATAATATGGAACGAATACGAAAGAAATTAGAAGATGTCAAAAAATTAAATACTCCTAGACTATTATCATTCTATAGGGTAGAGCATAAAAAATTCCGTTCTACTGGTTATAGAGAAGTGTTGGATTATTATGACGACCCAGAAGTACAGAAAAAACATGATGATTGGAAAGAGTATTTGGAGTCAATCAAAAAAGAATTGGACAGTAGACAAAATGTATAACAAACCTCAGAGATGAGGTTTTTTTATTTGCAACATATTTTGTAAATTATCGTACATAATAATAAAAAACACATGAAAGATTTAATTCAATCAGCGATAAACGAAGAGACTAGTCAAGAATATAACTTTTTTCTACAAGGTGACCTTTGTCAAATGTCTACTCAAAAAACATTTCTTGTAAATAGAGGAGTTTCAACCAAACAAAACAATGTATATCCATGTCTTAGACAAATGGATGTAAAAATGGCTCTTGAATTGATTTACACAAATAGAGTAGAGGGTTGGTGGCACTATGAGCAAAAGTGTATTGACCTTGGCATTTGTACTAAAGAAGAATGGGATAAACATTAGATAATTAATATGAAGAATAGATTTCTAAAAAGTATATATTTTCCCAAGACTTATGTTGTGGAACCTGAATTTCATTCTCCTACAAGGAAGAATGTTAAGAAGAAGACTATTAAATATGAGGCTACGGGTAGAGAGTTATTTAATATGCAAGGTGAAAAACAAAAGCGTTTGGAAGCCGAGGGGGAAGAGTTTAATTTTGGAAGTCGTCCGCCTTTAACCAAAAAAGAGCGAACAGTTGAAAGAGAAATAGAATATATCAATCTATACTCAAAAGGTTTAAAAATAGAATTCAAACCAGGACTTAACTTGATTGTTGGAGAGAATGGGAGCGGCAAATCAACATTGATTAGTATTATACATGGATATATGCGTATAGGATATAAAAGTCCAGAAGACAATTGGGCACATGAATTTGCAGTGGCACTACATGGGGAAGATGCAGTGAAAAAAGAACCAGAAAAACCAAACGGAATTTATAAAGATAATTGGGATAGAGAAGTTCATTTAGATATACAAAATTTATCGTTGAATAATTTTTGTGGATGGGATTTTGAAAAAGATAATCCTATGCATAATGAAAAACTAAAACCTATTGGAGGAGAAGATTCTAAAGTTGTTATGCAAAAAATGGCGTTTCTTTGGAGTGTTTCTGAGGAATCTCATGGAGAAACCAATAGAGCTTCTCTTGATATGTTTGTGGGCTCCAAAAATCGTTTAATAGTATTTGACGAGCCAGAGAGTGCTATCTCCTTACAAGGGCAGTATGAGTATTGGGCAAAGCTGATGAAATTGGCGGAAGACAATCAAGTTATAATGGTAACTCATTCAAAAGTTTTCATGGAAGAGGCCAAAGAGGTCTTCGATATGGAGGTGAGAAAGTGGGTTAAATCAGAACAATATTTCAAAAAAGTAAAACATAAAGCTATAAAAAAGCAATAAGCAATTATGGAAGAAACAAAAGAAAGAGAAAAAATAGAAGCCCCTTTTACAGAAGAGCAAATAGATAATTTAAACCTATTTCAAATGGCTGGTGTTATGCATGGATTTACCTGCGGGAGTGGAAATAGAACTGATAAACATCATAAAGATGGTGAGGGATATCTTATTGCCACCGAAGAAGGTTGGAAATGTCCGTTTTGTGATTATACTCAAGACTGGGCACATAGTTTTATGGGCGGTGCTTTGCATGAAGAACACTATAATTTTAAAAATTTCAAAGGATTTAAAAAGACTTTTTCATGGCTTTCAGAATCCACAGATAACTTGGAGTATAAAAACATATGGACTAAAGCTTACATTAAAGGTTTGAAAATAATGTCTTTGGATGAAAAAAATAGTATGACAGATACACAAAAAACAAATTTTATTTTTACATGTACGATGTATAAACAAAAACTTAAGGAACTTGGATTAAAACCAATGACCATTCCTCATGATAAACTTATGGAAAATGGCACTCTTTCACTTGGGCATATCTGCGGTATGCTTGATAAAATGATTGAGTTCGCTCTGGATGGAAAAGTTGATAAAGCATACAGGTGGCTAGGGTTTGTGCAAGGAGTTCTCTGGACAAACAACATTTATTCAATCGATGAATTGAAAATGCATAATACAAGTGAAAAAGAATACGAAGAAAATTTGTAGAAGATATTGAAGATATTGAATTTATTTCATACTTTTATTTATTCTCTTTCTTATTGCTCTTCGAAGAAGGTCTTCACGCTCTAATCTATCGTGGACAGCTTGGTCGGCCGCTGACCAGTCGCTCCATAATTCATCAAATTCTTCTGTACTCATTAGTTCCCACTCCTCTTTAGATTTGTTTATAAAAGGTATAAATCTACCCATTTCAGGATGCGTAGCGATTGCGGTCATAATTTCTCTAGAACGAAACATTTTTGGGAAATAATCTAAATAGAAAGGTTTTTCATCTTCTACAATTTCTTCGCGTAGTTTTGCAATTGCTTCGTTGATGAATTTTTTAATATCCGAACTCATAATATCTTGTTTTATTATAAATATTATTTTTTTTTTTGGTAATCTCTAACAAAAGGTGTATTTTTGCGTACAAGTAAATATGAAAAAACTAGATAACACATTTACTTCTAATAACAATTCAATGGATGGTCTTTATTATAGAATGTATAAGACCGATAAAGGTTCTATTGCAATTGTTTGTATGCAATGGTTTGATGAATATGACTACCATGAAGAAAATTTTGTGAGAGATATAAACGGAAATAGATATTTCTGGACTGACGAGAGAGACGCTAAGAAGCAATTGTTAGAATGGTTTAAGAAAAAAGAAGTTGATGAAGAACATCATGACATTTACTTTGATAAAGATGAAAAAAACACTTTAACTAAATAAGTATGAAACAAGGAATTGTTATTTTAATTATTGCTCTTTTTATTGCTATTGGTTGTAATCAGACAACAACTAGATTTAAATCAGAAAATTTTAGTGCTGATGAAATCACATATGTAAAAGACCAAAGAACGGGCCTTTGCTTTGCTATTGTAGCAGGAAGAACAACTGGAGATTTAGACCAAACTGGTCTGGGATTTACTTGTGTTCCATGTGAAAAGGTGCAGAATTTTTTGGGAAAATAAAAATTTGAACTATAAAACTTAATGATATGTATTTATTTTTATGTATAGCAATACCCATATGTCTCGGTTTTATTGTTATGGCTGTATTTGAAGCTGAATGTTTTGAAGATTGGGGGGCTGCTATTTTTGGTGGCGCCATAGCATCTTGTATAGCAGCATTGATTATTGGAGGTGTCTTAACAGCTATATTTAACAAAACAGGAAATTCTAAGTGGGAAACGACGACTGAGAATTATGATATAAAATACGAGCTACTGGCTCTAAATGATAATATTCAAATTAGTAGCAGTATGAAAGGGGCATTTTTCATTGGCATTGGAGGCGTAAAAGGAAGCTCAGAAGCTAAGATGTACTATGTGTTTTATACCCAGAAAGAAGATGGAGAGGTTGTTTTTAACAGGGTTTCTCCAGAGAGTGTTCATCTATATGAAGATTCGGATAAACCATATTTTATCAAGAAAATTGAAAAGACTACAGAGATATGTAGAGAAGAATGGCGGGGATGGCTCTTGAATGGTACTGATGAACCAAATATTAACGTTGGTGTTCTAAGAAAAGAACTGCATGTGCCAAAAGGTACTGTATTGAGAAATTATACATTAAATTTAGAATAATCATGAAAATAAAAACTGTAACATTTACAGGAGTCGACGATAAAACTGTTCCTTTTGACTTGTTTTCTATATGGAGAGATAACAAGTTTGTAGAGTGGGGTATTTTATACTCTGAAACTGGAGGCGGGCGTAATAGGTACCCCAAATTTGCCAAATTTATGGAATTGATGGAACTTCCTTGCAACACTTCTGCACATCTTTGTGGAAAGGTTGTCAGAGAGTTGATAGTAAAAGGAAAGGTTGAACAAGATATGAGGCTTCTAACAGTTTTAAACGCTTGTCAGAGAGTACAATTAAATTTCAACGCTACAAAGATAACACCTAATTTATATTTAATGTTTGCTTATTTGAATAAGTATAATTTGATGGGGAAACCAATTATTTTCCAGGCAAACAAAGCAAATAAGCGGTTTATTGATGCTGTAGCTCCATTTACTGATAATGATTTTCATTATCTATTTGATGCGTCTGGTGGACGAGGAACAGAGATTGCAACTATCTCCGAACCAATCCCAGGAAAACATTGTGGATATGCAGGGGGTCTTAACCCAGATAACTTGGCTGAGAAACTTGCTCTTTTAGATATGAATTTGCCAGTAGACCAGGAAATATGGATTGATATGGAAAGTGGAGTTCGCACTAGTGATATGTTTGATTTGGACAAAGTTCAAAAATGCATTGAGATTGTGAAGCCGTATACAGTTTCTAAAAAATAAATATATTTATGGGAAATAAGAACGAGATGCATAAAAAAATTAAACAAAAGATAGAGTGTAATATCATTCTTAAACCAGATAAGAAAACAGCTCAAAGAGAGTTGCGAGAGCTTGAAAAGAAATTGCCAGAATTGGAAAAAACAGTTCAGGAACTTCAAGAATATAGAGATTATCTTAAAACTAAAACTGGAGGTCATGCTTTTACCAGTATAAAGACAATGTTTTTTGAAGATAAAATGAAAGGTAAAGTGAAAGAAATCAAGATTGACTATTCAAAGAAAAATGGTGAGGTTAGAAAATCAAGAGGATGCCCAGGTCTTAAAACAATTCAAATGTGTAAGTGTGGTAATTATTCTCCTAAGAGTATGAAAGGATTAATTAATCATAGTTGTAGAAATTGTGGTGGTAGAAAGCCAACTATTATATATAAATAATTAGTATGACAATATATAAACATAAAGAGATTTGAACCAATTGCAAAAACCTAGTTGCAACATTCCCCTCTTAGATACGTATAGTACAATATGGAAGCTAAAGATATTACTCCAGGAAAACTTGTTTCATTAAAAGGTAAAGGTGCTTATAAGGTTATAGGCTTTATCGGAAAATCCAAAGTAAATCTTGTTATTCAAGATATTGAGCTTGGAGAGGGTTGGTGTAATAAAACCAAAAAGCTTATTGGTGTAGATTATTACAAGGGTGAAAAGTGGATAGGGTGGTCGAGAGGTGAGAATTATACTTGTGGATATAAATATAATGTGCACATTAAAGCGCTTACGGTTTTTAAGAAAATTAAATCTCTTCCTAGAAACGAAAAATCAAATTCATTTATAATAAATTATGATTAATTATTTAGAAGAATTAAAAGAGTGGGAAAATAGTTTCATTTGCACCAATTGCGATGGTGTTACAAGTGAAGACTTTGTATACGTTGAAACTGTTTCTAATGGTGAAGTTTGGACTTGTAAACATTGTGGAGAAGATACTATGGTGGATGAAATGCCAAAGGAGGGATTTTAATATGGCAAAAGAAAAATTGACAGTTGGAGATTTAGAAATGGACGAAGAGGTTCTAATGGCAAGAGGGAATTATGTTGGAGCCAGGGGGAAAATAATTAGCAAGACTAGTAGTTATGTAACTGTGGAAGTTTATAAAGAAACTGTATCAGAGAAAGCACGTCAAAAATTACCTACTGGGTGGAGAGTTCATTTCGAAGCAACTGAGAAGCCAAGATTTTTAGTTGTTCCTGCAGATTTAGAAAAAATAAATTCATTTAACTTATGAAAACAGATAAAGAAAGTTTTTTAAAAACTAAGGTGCTACCTAAATATAATTGTAGTAATTGCAAGTATTTTATATGTATAGATAATCAAATAAAAGATTTTGGCAAAGTGTCAACAGGGCTTTATGCAAAAGAGTGTGGTAATTTAGTACATCCGTTGCAAGATTGTATATTAAGAGGATTTAAAGGGCACTCAGAACAGCCAGGATTTTCACAAACGCTTAACAAAACAAAAAACCCGCCTGAATAGACGGGTTTTTTTATTATGTTATAGATAACTTTAATATTTAACGAACAAATCTATTAAACAGTTTCTACAATCTATTTTTAATATGTTCCCCAAGAGGCAATCAATACTGAACTGTCATCTACGATGCCAGTTGATTGATATCTACATGTTCCAGATAAATCTCCAATTACATCAACAAGTACATCTATTGCATTAAAAGTACAAGCGGTTAGCTCATTTCCTCCCTCGGCTTGCATTTCATAATCAAATGAAGCTGGAATTACGTCAAAACCAGCCACGGCTGTTCTTGTAACAGTAAGGCCACTCATATCGTAAGTTGATGTTCCAGATAAATTTCCTGATACATAAGCGAGAACGTCCACAGCGTCATCTGTAAAACCACTCAAGTAATAATTTGCAGATGTAGTTGTAGTTCCACCTGAGTCTTCTGAAAATCCAAGAAAAGTTCCACCACTTATGATTCCGCTAGTTGTTGCAGATACGGTTATTGTTAATCCAGAGCCAGCTACCATTGTAAATGTAGTATTTGTAGCCACTGGAGTAGTGTCAAATCCTGCAAGAACAGTTGTAGGTACTAATACATCTTCTGCAATATATGTTGAAGTTCCGCCTATAGCTCCTGTAACATCGCCAAATACGTTAACTGCATTTTTTGTTAATGTTGTAAGGGCATATCTTGATGTGGTTGTTCCACTTCCGTTTGGGGAAATTGTTCCGCCGATTGTGGTTGTTGCCCCAGATATTGTAATAGTTGCAAGTCCAGCTGTCATTGTAAATGTTTTATCCTCACCATCAACTACAGTTGAAGCTCCCAGTGGGGAAATTGTTCCATTCGCATTTACCGTCGCACCTGATATAGCTATTGTTGGAAAATCTGGGTCAGTTGGAATTCCCCCATGTGTTATCAAACTGTTTACCAGAAACAGCTTCAAAGTTTCTTAAAGCCTGGTCGTGGCCATTAAATATAATTTGGTTTACATTTGTTATAGGCACCTCTGCCTCACTATACCCGTGAATATGAGTTTTTTTAACTATACCATCGATTTTGTAAAATAACCATCGTCCTACAGGTTTGTTGTTTCTAATTATCATAGCAGTAAAAGTGTTTCGCTAGATTCAGCGGTGACAGAACTTTTGATAAGTAACAAAAGTCAATCTACTAGAGAGATGTCATCGTATCATAATGCAGCGGATTATTTAATGAAAAATATTCATTCTTAGTAAGTAATCAATAATATTCGGAAAACTTAATAAAAACCCTTGACAATAGAAAGTTAAGGGTTTTTTGTTTATAACATTTTTTAGTTTTTTACGTATAGGTAATAAAGACTAGTAATATATAAATAATAGTGTGAGGTACTAAAGAAATAAGGTGGGTTAAATAAGTAGCGACCCTAATAAAGGAAAACGAATAAAACTTAAATAAAGATATACATGATTAAATTTGTTAAACAATTATTTAATAAAAAAGCTAAACAACAGTACGTTGTACATAGTGTTGTTGAAGGGCGAAGTGAACAGTTTTCTTTTGCAGATATGAAAGACGCTTTTGAAGCTGGTGATAGATTTAGACTATACCTTGATAAAAACGCAGTAGGTTTAGGACCTCCATATGATAAAAGTATACCTTCAAGCAATAAGGTTATGAAAACAATGTGTTTTGAAAAATGGATTGAAGGCAAAGATAAAAAGAAAACGAATAAAACTTAAATAGAAAAATGATACAAAAACCTTATTTTAGTGATTCTGAATTACTTTGTATTTTAGAGGCAACAAAAGTTGACCTGAAAATATTTAATGCTACAGATACTTCATTTATGAGAGACGAAGATGCGAGTGAAATAAAACATGAATTTGAAGAAATCATTTCTAAAATACAAAAATGGCATAAGCAAAGTTGTGATTGTTCAAAAGTTGTAAACTCTCTGATATACTGTACTTAATTGGCGGTAACGAATGGTAATAAGAATAGAATTTTATTATGAAAACAAAAGAACAAATAGAAAAAGAATTTAGAGAGGATTTAAAAATTCTTCTTGAAAAACATAAAGCAGAAATAGGACTCACGCAAAGAGGCAAAGCTTACATGGAATATGATGTGATTGAAGTTGCGATAGAGGCAAGACATAATGAAGAAACTTTTGAAATAGTAACGCCTTATGTTGAGTTTGATTTGTAGTACAACTTATAACGAATTAGAATATGAGCTTAGAACAATCATTTAAAGAAGTGAAAAGATTAGGTGAATCGAGAACAAAGAATCAAACAAAAGCATTAAATGACTTTTACGAAAGGAAGCGATTTAATGAAATGCGAAAAGATAAAAATAGACGTAAGTAATTTCATTATTTATATTAAATTTTAAAAAATATTTAAAATTACTTGACTTTTATTGCGTCAAACAATTACAAGCTAACATACAGAAGTATAACACAATACAGCAGTATTATAAAAAAAAACTGAAAATAATTATGAAAAAATATAGAAATTTAGACGATTGGTATTATCAACATTCATGGTTTTCTTCTTATTTTTGGAAGAAACTAAAAAGAGTGATTATGAATGTTGTTTATAAATTATACACTTCGATTGAAGAAAGTCTACTGGAAAAATATTTGGTAGAGTTTGAATTTTATACAGAACCATCTAAATCGTTAAATGCATATAACAAGAAGCATAAGACGAACTATCTTGGAGATTTTAAGTGTTATTTGCCTATAATATTAATGGTGAAGGATTCTACTGAGGTTGAAAGTTTAGTAGGAATAATTAACACCTCATTAGTTACAAGTGGTTGTTATGTTGTTAATATAAGCTATCATAAAAAAATTATAACACCTGAATCACTTAAAAGCAAGAAAGAAGCTATAAAGGCAAAATTTAGAGCGGCAAAAATTGGAACGATAAACTTTCAAACATTAACCCCATTGCCAATAAAAGATGTGCTTGAACATAAGTTTGAATCAAGAATAGATAAACTCAAATTTACTATAGCAAAATGCGGTTCTATAGACCTTGCAAATAAACCTGAGTACAACGTAGTGTACACAAAAACTGTTGAAGGATAATAGAAAGTATTTATTTATCTGTGAAAAAACATAGCCATTTACTGAAAATCTAAAAAAATCATGAAAAATTATTTGCCTGACCCATAGCAAATTAACCGTGAGTTGTAATAATAGTTAGTCAAATAGTTGGTTTTTATTGTAACAAATTATATCTTTGCACGTAGAAGAAGTTAGAAAAGTAATTTTTTTAACTATTTACTAAAAAACAAATAAAATGAAAACTTTATCTTTATGTTTATGTTTATTACTGACAAACTGCTCCCGACGCAGGTTGACAGGGTGATTTTTGCATAAATGTTAAGATAACCCCTAATACCTAAAAGGGAGTAGCTGTAAAAGTTACTCCCTTTTTTTTATTGGAAAAAATTAAAATAAGTTCTTTAAAGTATTGAAAATTAAATTATACCTCCTTAGGGAAATTGGCAAACTCGCTGGATTTAGGCTCCAGGGCAACGTAAGATACAGTCTCGGTTCGAGGCCGAGAGGAGGTACAAAATGTTCTTTTGAATATTGTATAACAATATGATACAGAGGTGAACCTTAAATATAAATTTCGAAAAATTTAGCGAAGGGGGTTCGCGAAAAAATGGTCGGATTCGTGAGTGGCCTAAGCGGGGTGTTTGCAATGCACTTATTCGGGGGTTCGAATCCCTCTCCGACCTCAAAATGCTATAGTGGCGGAATTGGTAGACGCGCAGGACTTAAAATCCTGTGACCATTGCGGTCGTGTGGGTTCGAGTCCCACCTGTAGTACAAATACCCCCTTAGGGAAATTGGGAAACTCGCTGGGTTTAAAACCCAGGGCAACGTAAGATACAGTCTCGGTTCGAGGCCGAGAGGGGGTACAAACGGTACCTTGACAGAGTGGTTATGCAGGGGTCTGCAAAACCTCAGACGCTGATTCGAATTCAGTAGGTACCTCAAACATATGTTTAAGAATGTTTCGGTGATGGAAGTGGTAGACATCCTGGCGAACCTGTCCTTAAGGACTAGCTCATGATTAGTCATCATGATTGATGGGGTAACCTGGGGCGTGACATAAGCGTGTAGGTTCGAGCCCTGCTTTTAACATTCTTTTTAATGCCCTCTTAGGGAAATTGGTAAACTCGCTGGGTTCAAAACCCAGGGCAACGTAAGATACAGTCTCGGTTCGAGGCCGAGAGGGGGCACAATAAGCTAACACCCGACATATCGGGTAATTTAACCATATAATACCTGATATATCGGGGATTGTAAAAATAGTAATTATGAAAACAGATATTGAAATTAAAGAAAAGACAATTTTTTATGATAAGGCCAATGATGTTTATACTGTTATCCTAGCAGATAAAGGAGGTCCTATAGTTAGCAATGAAGATTTAGATGCAGCGGTTGAGAAGTTTGATACTGCTTATAGATTGTCAGTCGCGGTGAAAAGACTGTTTGAATATAAATAATAAAAAGTCCCAGTGCTGGAACTGGTAGACGGGCATGGTTGAGGGCCATGTGCTCATAGAGCGTGAGGGTTCGACTCCCTCCTGGGACACATGAAGTATACAACAGAAATAAAATATGATGAGTGGAAAGATGGTGATATAATATGCTTTCCAGTTAATTCATATAAGGGGAAACCATCCTGGGATTTGGTCTGCGAGGTCAAAGATGGTAAGATTATAGAGTTGCCAGGTGGTGAAGAAATTGTTCCAGATAAAAATTGGAAGTGTATAAGAATTGATTATAAATTCATTTCCGATGGAACTTGGTATATCGAGGGTACAGAAGTTTACCCCACACACGAAGTTAGTAGCGAGAAAAATGATTGGGGTGCAGTTTTTAAAGGTTGGACTAACGAAACATTTAAAGGATATGAGGGTGAGTTACCAAGATGGGACGGCGAGGGCTGTGGGCTAGATGAGTTTGAAATAACAAAGAGAATAGTCTTGTAGAAATTCAAGTGTTCAGTCAAAGTGAGACTTCATTGTCAATGAACACTCGTTTTGGCTGAACACTCACTTTAAAAATGACCAATGCATGGTACAAAATAGTTACTATGGTAGCTAATTGACCCATATATTGTACAAAATAGCTACTATGGTAGCTAAAGATAATATATTAACAGAAAATAAAAGAGGAACATGGTTCTAATTGTTAGATACATATCGTAATTTGTGCAATATAATGCACTTTAGTTTGAATTTTCCAGACATTGTCTGGTTATTCCAGACGAGTTGTGTAATATATTGCCCCTTTTCACAAATTTTGCATAGATAGTCGGTTTTTGTCGACTTTCCATGCAAAATTTGCTGAGTTCGTCTGGTATAACCAGATATAATCAAATTTCTGCACCTTAAGTTTATTGTCCTAAGAGCAATGGAGAATTTCTGCACCTAAGATGGGTGTATTGTTAAATTTGTGCACTTAACTCAAAAAAACAAGTTATGAAATCGTATCCACATATAGAATATTGGAATAAGGGTATTATGGGAGCTACAGTATTTGGCTTTGATAAACTCGATGGCTCTAACATAAGAGCTGAATGGTCAAAAAAGCGAGGATGGTATAAATTTGGAACCAGAAATTGCATGATTGACGAAAAGCATGAACAGTTTGGACATGCAGTAACACTCTTTAATGAGAAATATGGCGATGGAATGGCCAAGGTATTCAAAGATAACAAGCAGTATAGAAATATACGTAGTTTTGTTGCATTCTGTGAGTATGCTGGACCTAATTCTTTTGCAGGGTTTCATTACCCCGACGACAAAATGGATATAGTTCTATTTGACGTCAGTATATTTCAAAAAGGATGGGTGCCTCCTAA
>Ga0075125_10000459_pt1 | contig 18542 bp, 18 predicted proteins | sample AntAceMetag02UKN_FD_69810 | JGI IMG/M metagenome (GOLD analysis project Ga0075125, IMG submission 69810) | Saline lake microbial communities from Ace Lake, Antarctica - Antarctic Ace Lake Metagenome 02UKN | ecosystem: Environmental > Aquatic > Non-marine Saline and Alkaline > Saline | place... | reverse complement strand
AACTTCTTTCATATAACATATGTTAGAAATTCAGGAGCAGTCTTTGGTATGTTTCAAGGGCTAGCTGAAACTTATGTAATATTCTTAATATTTGTAAGTTTGGCATTAATTATCTTTGGGGTTATGTTTTTCAAGACAGATTTCAAGGATAAAAAACTATTTTGGTATCAATTGGCTTTAACATTACTAATAGCGGGAGCTTTAGGTAATGTAATTGATAGAATATTTCAATTCGATCACAATGTTATAGATTTTATTGATTTCAGAGGTATTTGGAACTATGTTTTCAATATTGCTGATATTTGTTTAAATGTTGGAATTGCCATATTTTTATTTGACCAGTTTATATTAGATCCAAGAAGGAATAAGAAAATCGATGGATAATTATCTAGAGTACGAAGTAAAAGAAGAAGACAATTTAGGAAGAATTGATAAGTTTATAAGTGAAATTGATAAAGATTTATCAAGGACAACGATTAAAAAACTTATTGAAGACAGTAAACTTCTAATCAATGAATCAAAAATAAAACCTAGTTATAAGGTTAAAGTTGGTGATTTAATTGAAATTTTAGAAGTGGACTTTACAGAGAGAGAAATTACACCGACAAAAATGGATTTAGATATTGTATATGAAGATGACGACTTGTTAGTTGTAAACAAACCAAGTGGATTAGTTGTACATCCTGCGCCAGGTCACTATCAAGATACATTAGTTAATGGATTGATGTATCATATGACATCATTATCGAATCTAAACGGTAATACACGCCCTGGAATAGTTCATCGTATTGATAAAGATACAAGTGGGCTATTAATGGTTGCCAAAAACAATAAGGCTCATATGATTTTAAGCGAAGAACTTAAAAAGAAAAAAACTAAAAGAGAGTATATTGCCCTAGTAGAAGGCGTAATAAAAAATATGCGTGGTAAAATTAATGCACCAATAGGGAGATCAAAAAATAACCGCTTAAAAATGGATGTAATAGCTTCAGGAAAAACAGCTGTAACTCACTTTGAGGTTTTAGAAACCTTCGAAGAAAATACATTGATAAAATGTGTTTTAGAAACAGGTAGAACACACCAAATAAGAGTTCATATGGCATACATAAAACATCCCATTGTTGGAGATTTTATCTACGGTTCTTCTAAAGTGAATGAGTTTGGACAATATCTGCATGCGAAAACCCTAGGTTTTACTCATCCAACTAAAAAGGAATTCATGCAATTTGATTCTGAGTTACCAAAAGAATTTAATGATTTATTAAACACGCTAAAGAAGTAACCCAAACAAGGGTTGCTTTTTTTAAAACATATATATGACAATATTGTCATATGATATTGACAAGCGATATTGGTGATGATATAATTTGATTATGACAGCTGTGTCATATAATCTTTTATTAAAAACACAGTGGAGGTTAAAATATGCCAAAACAAACATTTCTAAATTTAGATAAAGAAAAACAAAATCGTATTGTTGAATGTGCATTTGATGAATTCGCAGCTAGAGATTATGATAATGCCAAATTATCAAACATCATAAAAAGCGCTAAGATACCAAGAGGAAGCTTATATCAATACTTTGAAGACAAAGCTGATTTGTATCTATACTTAATTGAGATATCATCTAATAAAAAGCTAGAATATCTTAAAGAAGATTTAGCTAATCCTATGGAACTACCATTTTTAAAGCTTTTCAAAAAGATGTATATATCTGGTATACAATTTGCTGTAGATAATCCTAAAATGGTACAAATGTTTACTCTTCTTTTATTAAAAAAAGGTGAAATATATAATAAAATATTTAAAGGTAATCTAGATATGGCAATTGACCTATATAAAACAATGATAGATAGGGATAAAGAGCTTGGTAGAATCAAAAAAGATATTGATTCTGAAGTATTTGCTAAACTAGTTATTGATATGACTACAAACATATCAGTAAATGAAATAACAGATGAACACTCTGAATTCGATTATAATGGGATGTATGAAAAATTATCGCAGATATTAAAAATAATAGAACACGGTGTAATGGAGGAAGAATAATATGTTTAAAGTTGAAGATTTAAGATTTAAGTATCACAATAACAAAGAAGATGTTATTAGAGGCATTAACTTTGAAATTCAAGAAGGTGAAATTTTTGGATTTCTAGGCCCATCGGGCGCTGGTAAAAGTACAACTCAAAAAATCTTGATTAAGATTTTACAAGATTATCGAGGTAAGATTAGTTATAACGGTAAAGATATTATGGATTATGGTAATGATTTTTATGAAGAAATTGGTGTTAGCTTTGAGATGCCAATCCATTTTTCAAAGATGACTTGTATGGAGAATATAAATTTCTTTCTACAACTATACAAGAACAACGCTGATTGTGAAGCGTTATTAAAAAGAGTAGGCTTATGGGAAGATAGAGATAAAATGGTTGGAGAATTTTCTAAAGGAATGAAAATTCGATTAAACATCGTTAGAGCCTTATTGAATGAACCGAAAATGCTCTTCTTAGATGAACCTACAAATGGTATGGATCCAGCTAACGCTATGATTCTAAAAGATATGATCAAAGAATTTAGAAAAGATGGTGGGACTGTTTTCATTACGTCACATATCATGGCTGATATTGATCAATTGTGTGATCGAGTAGCTTTTATAGTTGAAGGTGAAATTAAAGAAATAGACACACCAAGAAACTTAAAAATTAGATATGGTAATAGATCTTTGAAATTAGAGTATAAAGAAAAAGAAAAATTAGTTTTGAAAGAATTTCCTATGGACGGCATCGGTAAAAATCAAGAATTCCTTACCCTTTTACAAACAAAAAATGTTGAAACAATCCACAGTGGTGAAACTACTCTTGAAGACATTTTCATCCAAGTTACAGGAGTAAGTTTAAAAGATGAATCCGAATAGACTATGGGTTTTAGTAAAAGGGGAATTATCGAGACTTAATAAATACAATGTAACGTCAATAAGTATTTTAGTAGCTATATTATGGGGAATTATACTATTTTTTGTTGATTCCAATGCTTTATCAGCTATGTTGCCATTTATTCTAATGATAGATGCTACGATGATGAGCATTATGTATGTTGGCTCAGTAATGTTCTTTGAAAAGAGTGAATCAACGATATCAACGATGTTGGTAACACCTTCAACCAGCTCTGAGTTAGTATTATCAAAAGTAATTGCTAACACTATTCATAATATGTTTTCATCAGCTTTAATTATAGTTGTTTTCTATTTTATCAAAGATGTTGAATTAAATTGGTTCTTAATCTTTTTAGGAATTTTCTCAGCTACAGCTTTTCATACTATAGCGGGCGTATTATTAGCGTATTACCAAAAGAATTTTACTGGTATGTTAGTTAATATTATGATTCTTGCTTTCGGTTTAATGATTCCTACAGCTCTATATGAGTTTGGTATCTTAAAAGCTGATTTCTGGAAGTATGTTTTACTAATCAATCCAATTCAAGCCGCAGCAGAAGTGATCGGTGGCGGGTTCAGTGCTTATAGTCATACCTGGATTTATTATTTTAGTTTAGCGTACATGCTAGTTGGTGGAGCTTTACTTTACAGATTTTTTGTTTTACCTAAATTCCATGATTATGCAATTAAAGAAAGTGGAGTGTAAAATATGTTAAAAACAGTTTTAAAATCAGAACTACGTAATATTAGACGTGATAAAATGTATATATTCTTCGGTATTTTCCCGTTTATTCTCGGGTTTATTGGGTATCTATTAGTTCCTTATATTGAAGACAATGTAGCACCCGGAAATCCAGCAGCACAAATTGTAGCAATGTTCCTAATCTTAATGACTGGGTATATCTTTGGTGCGGTAACAGGCTTTACATTGTTGGATGATAAAGACGATAATGTTTTAATGAGTTTGAAGATAACACCAATTGATGTAAAAGTCTATGTAATTGTAAAATTAGTTATTAGTTATATATTTGGTTTTATAGCTACAATTATATTAACTTTAGCAACTAATTTCTTGCCTGATACTAGTTTTTGGAATATTTTACTAATTGCGTCTATAGGTGGCTTGCAAGGCCCTGGAGTGGCGTTAATTGTAAATTCATTTGCTAAAAACAAAGTTGAGGGATTTGTAATTATGAAGATGTCTGGACTATTACTTATGGTGCCTGTTCTTGCGTTCTTTATAGCGGACTGGCAAGAAGTTTTCTTAATATTCGCACCTGGTTTTTGGCCGGGTCGTATGATCCAAATAGAAATCTTACCAACGATTGATACGAACTTTACATTTATTGTTTATTTTATCATTGGTGTAGTCTATAATTTTGTATTTTTAACACTATTAATGAAACTGTATTCTAAAAGAGCAAATATATAAATAGGAGGTAAATTATGTTCTGGAAATATTTATTTATTATTTACGGTATCTTATGCCTTTTCATTGGATTACTTAAACCACCTTTCATTTTCAATATGAAAAAGTTTAAAGTAATGTCAAAAATGTTTAAAGGCGAAAGGAATGTACAAATTTTCGTTCTAGTTTGGGGAATAGCTTCCCTAGCTGTAGGAATTTGGGTATTCTAAATTAACAATACTAAAGGCTTACCAAAGAAAGGGTAAGCCTTTTAGTTTAAAAAAATAGCCAAATTTTGGCTATTTTGTTATTCTATCAAAATTTTTGAAATGTGTCTTAGCTATACCATTAAAAATCTCTTTGCCATTTTTTAAATATATGACTTTTCCAACAGCATCAACTGGTGCTCCAGCACCTTTTGGTAATATAATGTTTATTTTCTCACTAAGTTTATCCATCTCTAATAAAAATTTGTATCTAGCAATTATTGAAGCTACAGCAACTGCAGGATGTACGGATTCACCTTTAGTATGGAACTTAGTATTATCTATTTTCTTTTCACCATCAAGATATTTGTAATAGTTTTCAGGCGAACAAAATTCATCTATAATAATATTTTGATAATCAGAATGTTTTTCTACCATCTTCTTTATAGCGTGGTTGTGAAGAAATGCTTTAATCTTATTCATATTATATCCTTTAGATATTAAAGAATTGTATTTCTCATTAGGCAAAACTAAAACATGGTAACTGAATTCTTCAATCAGTCTTTTAGCTATATCTATTATTTGATTATCAGATAAGTCTTTACTGTCCCTAACTTTCAATTCAGTAATGAGGTCTTTATCACTAGGTGTGACAAATGCAGCACAGACAACTACAGGACCAAAAAAATCACCTGTTCCAACTTCATCAGATCCAATAATCCTTTGTGAAGCATATTCGTTAATATATGTAGAAAAATCAACTTGTTTAATTATTTCAAAGCCAAAGACTTTAGCCCATTTTGCATATTCATCGTAATTCTTTTTTCCTTGAAAAAGAACTTTCTTTGTATTATATATTATAATTTTAAAATCAGGACTTTTGAAGGAATACAAGATTCTAGAATCATTAGTATCCTCTAAGTAATTGTGATAATATGAAACCATTTTTTGAATGTTACCGTTATCTATTATAAAATCGTAGTTCATTGTCTCAACTCCCCTTTTTATTTTATCATAATTTGTGTTAAAATAGAAGAGACGGAAGGTGAATGAAATGCTCGCAGAACTCAATAAATTAGAATTTTATAAAATTCTCAAAGAAATCAGAAAATATGCAGTTAGTGATTTAGCGAAAATTGATGTAGAAAAACTAGAGCCTCTAACCAATGAATTAGAAATAAATCGCTTGTTAGAAGAAACTTGGCAAGCTAAAAATATAATGATACGTTATGATCAAACGCCTATGACTGGTGTTTTAAATATAAAAGCGGCAATCAGGAAGTCTGAAATTGGATCTGTTCTTACAATAGAAGAGTTTTTGCGAATTGTAAGTCACCAAGAAGCCATTGTTAGAAATCAAAGTTTTATTAGAAAAGTTAAACAATTAGAAATCGACTCAAATCACTTGGATAATTTCTATGAGCGTTTAATTCCACTACCTAGTTTAAAAAAGAAAATTATAACAATTATTGATAATCGAGGTGACATTTATGATGATGCTTCAATTAAATTGTCTCAAATTAGAAAAAAAACAAGAATAACAGAAGAAAGAATTGATTCAAAAATGGCATCACTTTTAAGAAGTGAGTCTAACAAATTAACTGATACACTTATTACAATTAGAAACAATAGGCTAGTATTGCCTGTTAAAGCTGAATTTAAGAACAGTTTTAAAGGCGTTGTACATGATTCATCAAGTAGTGGTGAAACAGTCTTTATGGAGCCGTTAAGTTGTTTTGATATGAACAATGAGTTGCGTACGTTTCATATTGAAGAATCGGCTGAAATTGAAAGAATATTAAGAGAACTAAGTGATGATGTTGGCTTAGAATCGGATAACCTTAAGAACAACCTTGTTATTTTAACGTGTTTAGATGTAATTTTTGCGAAGGCTAAGTATGCAATTGAATATTCTTGTCATAGACCAATCTTAACCGACAATATAATAAATCTAATGAATGCAAGACATCCACTAATAAAAAAAGAAGATGTTGTGGGTAATAACATTAATTTTCATAATTATAGCCACATATTAATAACTGGTCCAAATACAGGCGGTAAAACAGTTTGTTTGAAAACCTTAGGATTATTATCGATAATGAATCAATCTGGTATTTTGATACCTGTAGACGAAGGTTCAGAAACCATAATTTTTTCAAATATATTTGCGGATATTGGTGATGAACAATCAATTGAACAATCTTTATCAACATTTTCATCCCATATATCAAAGATAATATATATTATAGATAACGCTACACCTAAATCATTAATTCTTATAGATGAAATTGGTTCAGGGACAGATCCAAAAGAAGGGGCTTCTTTAGCGATATCAATTATTAATCATTTGAGAAAAAAATCTGTTTACTCAATGATTACAACGCATTACTCTGAATTAAAAACTTATGCATTTGATTTAGACGACACTGTAAATGCATCTGTTGAATTTGATATTCTAACACTTAAACCAACATATAAATTAAAAGTTGGTATTCCTGGAACATCAAATGCTATCCAAATCGCTAAGCGCTTAGGACTACATGATGATATTATTGAATCAGCAAAAGTTGTATCTGTTTCATTTGACAATGATGTGTCTAACCTCATTAAGAAACTTGAAAAACGAAGTTTAGAATTAGATGACCAAATTCAAAAATACAAATCAGAAAGTAGACTTCTAAAAGAAAAAAATGAAAAACTTGAAGATTTAATTGTTGAAGAGAAAATCAAACAAAATAAGCTTCTAAAAAAACTTGAACTCGACCATTTAGCTAAACTTAAGGATAGAGAAGAAGAGGCAAACAGTCTCATAAAGAAATTAAATGAACTTCGTAAAAATCCTGGGTTTAAAGATCACGAACTAGCTAAACTAAAACATGATGTCAAATCTATGAATCAAGAGAAATTGGATTATAAAAAGACTAAAGATACACAAATTAATGTTGGAGATAGAGTGTTAGTTATACCTTATCAAAGACAAGGTATTGTTAACAAAAAAGTCTCAAACAAGAAATTTGAAGTTTTAATGGGTACTTTATCTATAACCTTGACAGAAAAAGATTTAGAATACGTTGAAACTCCTAAAGAGAAAAAGCAAATAATTACAGGTACTATTAAAAAGACAAGTCAAACGAAAGTTGAACTAGACTTAAGAGGTATGCGATATTTAGAAGCGATTGATGAATTAGACAAATTTGTTGATAATTGCTTAATGAATAACCTTGAATTCGCATATGTAATACATGGATATGGAACAGGTGTACTAATGAGAGGTGTATCTGAATACATAAAGAAAAGTACAGTAATAACCTCATCAAGACCGGGTGGTCAAAATGAAGGTGGAAAAGGTGTTGCTGTAATTTACTTTAAATAGATAGGTGAAGTATGAAAAAACTATTACTATTTAGCGCTAGATATTGTGGTAAATGTCATGCGGCTAATAAAAGATTAAATAAAATACTAGACAAAGGCGATTACAAATTTGAATATGAGATAATTGATATTGAACATGAAAAAGCCAAAGTGAAGGAATATAACGTTTCGGGAATTCCTACATTAATTTGTTTAGAAAACAACAAAGAAGTTAAGAGAATAAAGGGTTCAATTTTACCACCATATATAATTGAACTACTAGAATAGAGGCCATAAAATGGACGGAATAATAATAATTGACAAACCGAAGGAATATACATCTCATGATGTAGTTAATATCGCTAGAAAAGTACTTGAAACTCAAAGGATAGGTCACATTGGAACACTAGATCCCAATGCAACTGGCGTTCTTGTTTTATGTGTGGGAAGAGCCACAAAACTCGTAAAATATTTTGAAAGTCATTCTAAAAAATACATAGCTGAAATACAATTAGGTATTCAAACTGATACTGATGATTTAACTGGTAAAGAGATTAAATCAGCAGATACAGCTAATATCACTGAAGCTATGATTTTAGAAGAACTTAATAAATTTTTAGGTAAATCACAACAAACACCACCTAACTACTCAGCAGTAAAAATCAATGGAAAAAAACTCTACGAATTAGCTCGAAGAGATATTGTTATACCTGATATTAAACCAAGAGATGTGGAAATATTTGATATCTCAAACTTTAAAATGATAGAAGGAAGAGATTATCCAACATTTGAAGTTGAGCTTAGTGTATCTAAGGGTACATACATCAGAAGTATTGCTAGAGATTTAGGAAACAATCTAGGATGTTATGGTAGTCTAAAAGAATTAAGAAGAACTGAAATAGAGAAATTTCATATTGAAGATGCAATTTCTATAGAGCAATTAAAAGCAAATCAAGTTAAAATACTTGATCCTTTTGAGTATTTAAATATGCAAAAAATAGTAATAGATAATGCATATATACCATATATAGATAATGGGAGATTTTTAAATATTAACTTGTTTCCAGAAAAAAAGGACGCTATCATCTATTCAAAAGACAATGAAGTTTTAGCTATATATCATTATGACGAATTAAAAAATTCAATGAGAATGTCGGTGAAATGGTGGTAGAGATTAAATACTTAGAATACAAGGATTTTATCTTAGAAAAAAATCTCGTGTTATGTTTAGGTTTTTTTGATGGTCTACACATAGCTCATACTAAACTAATTAAAGAAGCTCAAAAAGTAGCTAAAGCAAAGGAGTTGTCTTTAGCTGTTTTTACGTTTTCCATGAGTATTAAAGATTACGTAAAACACGAAAAACATCGTTGCTTGACTACAATAGAAGATAAAGCTAAAATTTGTGAAGAATACAATATCGACTATTTATATGTCATGAAAGTAACTGACAATCTAATACATATGTCTGCCAAAGAATTTATTGCCAGGTATTTAGTTGATACTAATACCGTAGTAATTGGATATGACTTTAATTTTGGATATAAAGGTGAAGGAGATAGAAATTCACTAATGGCAAATAACAAATTTTACACATTAGTGGTTTCAAAAATGAAATACCTTAACCTAAAGGTAGGAACAACTAGAATTAAAGCTAATCTTAACGATGCTAATTTAGAGATGGCCAAAAAATTATTGGGCCGAGATTACTCAATCAAGGGAAGAGTAATATCTGGAAGAGGTATTGGAAAACGACTTGGCTATCCTACAGCCAACATTGATTATATACCATATTATTTGCCTAAGTCTGGTGTATATATGACAAAGGTGATTTATAAAGATAAGGAGTATTATGGAATTACAAATATTGGGAACAAACCCACATATTTTCATTTACCATTAACAGTAGAAACTTATGTTTTTGACATTAATAAATCTCTTTATAATTATAGAATTGAAATAATATTTTTGGAATACATAAGACCAGAAATAAAATTTGATTCAGAAAAGGAATTATCAGATCAAATCTTTAAAGACATTAGCTATGTAGCTTCTAGAATCAAGGAGGAAAACAATGAGTAGATTTAAAAAAACGTTTTGGATTACTTTAGGCTTGGCGTCAGTATTCTTTATAATCTTAATAATACTAAGTTCTGTTTTGCAATTAGGCGAAAGATTAAACGCTATTAGTGTGTATTTGGAATATGCTTTTTACGCGATTTCTGGACTTTTATTTATAATTCTATTTATTAGACCTGTTGTTTTAGTAGTATTTTCACCAACTTTTTCTATGGATAGTTTGTTTTCAGAAGAAGAAAATACTAGAAAGAATTTTCATATGTACAAAAAAGTTAGTAAAAATCTACTTACCGAAGACTTTGTATCAGATAAAGAAAAAGAAGCTTTACAATTATCATTAGATAATCCATTAGTTCTTAAAGAAAACCTATCAGGAGTATTTGATAAAACTATTAAGAAAGAATTAAATAAAATAATAATTAGTCATGCTGAATCAGTATTTATGTCCACTGCCATTTCTCAAAACGGTCGTTTAGATGCTATAGCTGTTTTAACAATTAATCTAAGACTAATTAAAGAGCTAGTTACTAAATGTGGATTTAGACCTAGTTACCCTGCTTTGGGTAGACTATCATTTAATGTTTTAACTTCAGCGATTATAGCTGAAAACTTAGAAGACATGAAGTTTTCTGAATTATTTCCACAATCAAGTATGAATGCATTAGCAGAAATTCCATTTCTCAAGACTATAACAGGTTCTTTAGCACAAGGTTCAGGAAATGCTCTTCTAAGTTTAAGAGTTGGAATCATTTGCAGGAACTACTTATTTATGAACTTGAAAGGTATACCAAAAAAACAAATAAAACGTCTTGCTTTTGCAGAAGCAGTCACTTTGTTTCCTAGAGTGATTGGAGAATCTATTAAAAAAGTTCCTAAAAGAATCAAGGATGTTTTTAAGAATATATTTTAGACAACAAAATGATTGATTTTATTAAGCTTTTTTGTTATAATCTACAAAGTGAGAAAAACGGAGGAATATTATGATAATAGATAAACTTAGTGGCTCAAGAATAAACTTTGAAGTCGCAGTAACAAAAGAACAATTCGAACACGCTTTAGATCATGCTTTCGAAGTTGTTGTTAAAGAAGTAGAAATTAAGGGATTTAGAAAAGGAAAAGCTCCAAGAAATGTATATGAAACTAAATATGGAGTTGAATCACTTTATGAAGAAGCAATCCAACACATATTACAAGACACTTACTATAATGCAATTGTTGAAAATAAATTAGATGTAGTTGCACAACCTAAAATTGATTTAGACATCAATAACATTAAAAGAGGCGAAGATTTTACTTACAAAGTTACAGTAGCTGTTAAACCTGAAGTTAAATTAGGTGAATATTTAGGTACTGAAGTTTCAATCTTAAAACCAGAAGCAAGTGAAACTGAAATTGAAGCTGAAATTAACAAAAAATTAGAACAACACGCTGAAATGATAGTTAAAGAAGAAGGCACTCTTGAAAATGGAGACACTGCTGTATTTGATTTCTCAGGTTCAGTAGATGGAGAAAAATTTGAAGGCGGAACAGCTGAAAACCATGAATTAGTTATTGGTTCAGGAAGCTTTATTCCAGGATTCGAAGAACAAATGGTTGGAATGAAATCTGAAGAAGAAAAAGACATAGTAGTTACTTTCCCAGAAGAGTACCAAGAAAAATCATTAGCTGGTAAAGAAGCAACATTTGCTTGTAAACTTCATGAAATTAAAACAAGAGAAATACCTGCTTTAAATGAAGATTTTATTTCTGAATTAGATGATGAAACTATAAAAACAGTTGAAGAATTGAAAATTAAAGTTAAAGAAGACTTAATTTCACAAAAAGAAAATCAAAACACAAATCATATTAAAACAACAGTAATTCAAAAAGCTATTGAAAACTCTGAATTCGAAATTCCAGAAGAAATGGTTTTAGAAGAATCAAACAGAAGCTTAGAACAATCAAAAGCTCAAATTAAACAATATGGTTTAGATTTTGCTACATATTTACAATATATGGGTAAAGACGAAAAAACTTTTTTAGAAGATTTAAAAGTACAAGCGAAAAAAACATTAGAAGAACAACTTGTTGTTGAAGCTGTAGGAAATCAAGAAAAATTAGAAGCAACTAAGGAAGAAATGGATGTTAAATACGCAGAAATAATAGAACAATATAAAGAGCAAAACGTTACTTTAGAACAAGCTAAACAAGCTATACCTGAATCAGCTATAACAGCTGAAATAGTTTATGCAAAGGCAATTGAATTGCTAATTGAAAAAGCTAAAGTTAATCAATAATTAAAAAATATAAAAAAACCTATGATATTCTTGTGAAGTATTCGGCAAAATATTAGGTTTTTTTTTCGTTATATGGTAAAATATTATAGTATTAATTTGTATAAAATAAGAGGTGAATAAATGTATAACGTGAATAAAATATTTTCAGATAAATTACCGGCAATACCTGTTCGTGGTGTTATTTTTTTGCCAGGATCAGATGTTAGAATAGAAGTAGGGAGATCATTTTCGAAAGAAGCCATATCAGAAGCCGAAAATAATCGTGATGGATACGTAATGTTAGTATTTCAAAAAACTCCAGATATTCAAGAACCTGAATTTCCTGATTTAGTAGATGTAGGATTGCTAGCGAGAATTTCAGTAAAGATTAAACTACCTAATGGAAATTTTAAAATAAAATTTGAACCGCTAGCTAGAGTGAAAATTAATGATTTGATTGCTAAAGAACCATTTTACTTAGTAGATTTTACATCAATGGTTTTACAAACAGAAAATCTTGATGAAGAACAAGTTCTTTTAAAGATGGTTACTAAAGAAGTTTTAGAAAATGCAAATTTTCTATTCCGTGATTCAAAAAGAGTAATAAACACTATGAAAGGTGGAATCACATCAGATAAACTATGTGATTTAGTAGCTGCCGAATTACGTATACCAGAAAATGATAGAATAAAATATTTGACTTGCATTTCAATTAATCTAAGATTGCAATATTTATTGGAAGACATTGAAAAAGAAAAGACTTTACAATCTATTGAGAGTAAAATCAATGAAACCGTAAGAAAATCAGCAGACCAAAATCAAAAAGAATATTATTTACGCGAAAAAATGCGCGCAATCCAAGAAGAGCTTGGGGATTCAAAACAAGATGATGCTAAAAAGCTAAGAGAAAAAATTGAAAAATCAAATATGCCAGTAAAAGTAATGGAAAAAGCATTGAAAGAATTACGAAGATATGAGTATCTAGCTCCAACATCAGCAGAATCTTCTGTTGTAAGAACTTACTTAGAAACTATGATTTCAATTCCTTGGTCAGAAGAAACTGATGATGAAGATGATATCAATGTAGCTATCAATAAATTAGAAGATTCACACTATGGATTAGATAAAGTAAAAGAAAGAATCATTGAATATTTAGCAGTTAAAATGTTAACTGGTAAAAATCCACAAACGATTCTTTGTTTGTCAGGGCCTCCTGGAGTTGGTAAAACTTCATTAGCTAAATCAATAGCTAACGCTTTAAACCGTAAGTTTGTAAAAACTTCTTTAGGTGGAGTACATGATGAAGCAGAGATTAGAGGGCATAGAAGAACTTATGTAGGAGCGTTACCTGGGCGTATCATCAATGGTATGATTAAATCTAAAGTAACCAATCCAGTGTTCTTAATCGATGAAATTGATAAACTAGTAATGAATGCGAGTAACGATCCATCAAGTGCTTTACTTGAAGTTTTAGATCCTGAACAAAATCAATTCTTCTCAGATCACTATGTTGAGGAAGACTATGATTTATCAAAAGTAATTTTTATTACAACAGCTAACTATTTACAAAATATTCCAGCACCACTTAGAGATAGAATGGAAGTTATCGAGTTATCATCATATACTGAAATCGAGAAATTCCATATTGCTAGAAATTTCCTAGTAAATAAACAAGTAACAAATCATGGCCTAGAATCTAAAAGATTTGAAATCACAGATTCAGCTATCAAGGCAATAATTAATGATTATACTAGAGAAGCTGGTGTTAGACAGATAGAAAGATTACTTGGTTCAATAGTTAGAAAAGGAATTAAGCAAATTCTAATTAAGAAGGAAAAGAAAGTAAAAGTTACAAAAGATAACTTACATGTATTTTTAGGAAAACCATTATTCAAAAATAACAAAGTGTCATCTAAAAATATGATAGGGGTAGTTACTGGGCTTGCTTATACTCAAGTTGGTGGAGACACCTTAGAAGTAGAAGCTACTTATTACGAAGGTAAAAACAATCTAGTATTAACTGGTAATTTAGGTGATGTAATGAAGGAATCAGCTATGGCAGCTGTATCATATGTTAAATCAAACGCAAAAAAATTAAAGATATCTCAAGATAAACTTGAAAATAATGATTTTCATATTCATGTTCCTGAAGGGGCTATTCCAAAAGATGGGCCTTCTGCAGGTGTAACCATAGCGACCGCACTTATTTCTGTTCTATCAGAACGTAAAGTAAATCGCTTTGTTGGAATGACTGGTGAAATTACTTTAAATGGTAGAGTGTTGCCAATTGGCGGGCTTAAAGAAAAATCTATCGCAGCTGCGAGAAGAGGACTTAAAGTAATCATTATTCCAAAAGATAATGAAAAGGATGTGGATGATATTCCACAAGAAGTAAGAGATAAACTTACTATACATTATGCAACTAAGTTGGATGATGTGCTTGAAATTGCATTATTGTCTTAGTTCTTAGCTATCCTTAGGGGTAGCTTTTTACTACAAGGAGTCAACATGACTAATTTTTTAAATAAAACAAAGGTATATTTAACTGTACCTTACATTAAAAGATATTTCTTATATATCTTCGGTATTTATCTTTTAGGTGCTGGAGTTGCTTTAATATATCAAACATTTTTTGGAGCGGCAGCTTGGGATGCTTTACACTATAATTTTTATGTTGGTATTCCTTTAGCATTTAAATACATTTATCCAATATCTTCGGCGATTTTAGTAATTATAGCTTATTTAATTGAGTGGAAAAAGCCCGGAATACAGATGATTGTACCCATTTTGCTCTCATTGATTTTTGGTTCTGTAGTGGATTTTTTAGTAATATATATACCCTCTGTTAAGGAAGCATTCTTCTTATGGGATGTATTATTTCTTGCGGTTGCTGTAACATTAATAGGCATAGGTTTAAACATAATCAGGTATTGTAATTTTTCTTTACCTGCTATAGATCAATTTTGTTTGGCTATAGCTAGAAAGTTTAAACTTACTTTTGGTCAAGGAAAATTCATTGGAGAAGTAATCGCTATGATGGGAGCGGTAGTTGTTGGTTTATTCTTTGGAACGCAAGGTGAATTTTTCTATCTTGGATTTACTACAATATTCTTCATATTGTTTTTAGGAGCTATTATAGACTTTTTCAGAAATCCAGTGTTTCGAATATTTAAAGGTATTCCAAATATAGATATATTTGCTGATGACTTAAAAGAAGCGGATATAATAAATAGTAAATCAGAAGTCGCTACTAGTGCTGTTATTGAAAATGAGGGCAAAATTATGGTTCTTTACATAGAAGACCGAGATTTCTATGTTTTACCTGGTGGTAACAAATTTGAAAAAAAATCTTTAGAAAAATCTTTGAAAAAAGTAGTTTTAGAAGATACTGGATACAAAATAAATATACACGAAGAACAATTGATAATAAATGAATATTTTATGGATTCATCTTACGAAACTCACTATTTTAAGGCTAAACTAAGAAGTAAACCAGTAAATATTGAATCAATTAAATCCAAAGGTTTTAATATAATTTGGATTGAAAAAAATGAATTATTAGATTTGCTAAATAATCATGATACAAAAGATAAATTTGGTCCACAGATTATGTGGAGAGAATTTTTAGGAATTATTAATACAATATAGGAGTTCAATATGAAAGTTACAGCCAATGTACTTTTAAACTACATAAGATGTCGAAGATATGCTGCTTTGAATGATTCTGAAGCTGATTATATCAGTCAAGAATATGAAATTCATTCACATAACTACTACAATGATTACATTAATATGTTTGAAAACATATATTTTACCCATACTGAAAAAGTAGAAAAGAATATTACTCTATCATACGATTTTCACTCTGATATTCAGTTATCTGATAGTTTTCATTATCAAGCAGGAAATAAATTGTATTATCTTTTGCCTACAACTTCAAAGGACTTTCTTAAACTTGTATATAGACAAGGGAAACATCGATACAAATTATTTAATAGAAAACTTAGTGGAGTATATGAAATTAAATCGCTAAATATAAATGACGATACAGGAAATTATGAAGACAAAATACAAAAACTTATGACTAGAACGGATGATCTAGGGAGAATAGTATTTAACTATGCATATAAACAGTTTTTATATAATAAAGTTAATCCTGGATTACCAAAAAAAGTATATATTGTATTACTAAATTCCGAATATATACATGACGGATATAATTATAAGAAGGCTTTATATCATGTGTTTGATTTTTCTTTCCTTTATGAGGAGTATAAAGACATTATTGATGCTGATATTTATCGAATGATAAATCATATAGAGTTAAATGATTTCACAACATGTGCTCTAGTTAAAAATGAATGCAATAGAAATGACACATTTGAATGCAAATTTGTAGATTTTTGTTTTTCACATTTACCGAAAAAGAATTCAATATTTGATTATTTTAATGCTAATAGGGGTTTTGATGAATTAACTGATGAAGGGATGGTTCATCATGATACTTATGATTTAATCAACGAGGGTCATGTAGATGTTATGGATGTTCCAATATCTTGGTTAAAGGATGAGAAACATCTTATGCAAAGATACTGTGTAGAATCGAATTTCATGTATGTAAATGATAAAAAAATTGAAGCAATTCTTAAAACGCTAAAATATCCACTAATTTATCTAGATTTTGAGGCTTTACCATGTCTTATGCCTAGATACAAAGGAGAAAAACCTTACACACAGTCAGTTTTTCAATATTCAATTCATGTTGAATTAGAAGAAAATAAATTGGATAAAGATGGTAGTAAGCACTATGAGTTTATAGCTAAGCCTGAATTAGATCAAAGAAAAGAGCTCGTAGAAAACTTAATAAGAATTGTAAACACATATGACTCAAGCGTTATTGTTTATCATAAAACGTTTGAACAAATGCGTCTTAAAGAAATGCAAGAATGTTTTCCCGAATACCGAAAGGAACTTCAGAAAATTATTGACAGATTATTTGATTTAAAAGACGTACTAAAAAGTAATAGAAAGTTCTATCTTGAAAACGGTTTTAGCGATTATGAAAGTCGTAGGTATAACTTTTATCATAAGAAACTTCAGGGGTCTTATTCGCTTAAGAAAGTTGTAAAAGTGTTTAACAAAACTGCGTACCAAGACTTAGAAATAACTAATGGTGTTTCCGCTTATAAAGCGTTTATGTCTCTTAAAAAAATAGCGCCAGCTGAAGGAGATAAAACAGTCCAAGACTTACTGGAATATTGTAAACAAGATACCTATTCAATGTTCGAAATTATTCAAGGATTAAAGAAGTATTTATCAAAGGACTTCAGGATTACATAAGTCTTGCATATATAGATATATTATGCTATAATACTAATCGCGCCTAGACCTGGAACTCGAGACACTCCGACTCCACTTTCGGATCTATGGTAAGTAAATAAAAAGGAGGAAATATCATGGCTTTATCAAAAGAAAAAATCAAAGAAATCGTAACTGAGTATCAACTTAAAGAAGGGGATACTGGTTCACCAGAAGTTCAAGTTGCTTTACTAACAGTAGAAATCAACACTTTAAATGAACATTTAAAAATACACAAACACGATTTCCATTCACGTAGAGGTCTTTTATTGAAAGTTGGAAATAGGAAAAGTTTATTAAACTATCTTAAAACAGTTTCATATGACAGATATGCTACATTAATCAAGAAATTAGGATTAAGACGATAAAGACAAGCACCCACATATTGGGTGCTTATTCTTTGTTTGTTTTTTCTAAGAAAAAATAATATTATTATGATATAATATTAAGGTGAGAATTTGTATTTACATGAAATGAGGAAAATAAATGAAAAGAGTATTTAAAAAAGAGTTTTACGGAAAGGAATTTATTGTAGAAGTTGGACAACTTGCCAAACAAGCTACTGGATCTTGCTTAGTAAGATACGGTGATACTGCTGTATTATCTGCGGCTGTTGTTGGTAAAGAACCTTCTAAATTAAATTTTTTCCCATTACTTGTTATCTATCAAGAAAAATTATATTCAGCTGGTAAAATCCCTGGGGGATTCCTAAGAAGAGAAGGAAGACCATCTGAACACGAAACATTAATTTCAAGAGCAATTGACAGACCACTTAGACCTTTGTTTGCTGAAGGCTTCAGAACTGAAGTTCAAGTAATCAATACAGTTATGAGTGCGGACTTAGAAAGTTCACCTGAAATGAGTGCATTATTAGGTGCTTCACTATCTTTAGGGATAGCTGGAATTCCATTTAACGGACCTGTTGCTGGAGTTATGGTTGGTTTAGTTGATGG
>Ga0075125_10000458_pt1 | contig 18567 bp, 19 predicted proteins | sample AntAceMetag02UKN_FD_69810 | JGI IMG/M metagenome (GOLD analysis project Ga0075125, IMG submission 69810) | Saline lake microbial communities from Ace Lake, Antarctica - Antarctic Ace Lake Metagenome 02UKN | ecosystem: Environmental > Aquatic > Non-marine Saline and Alkaline > Saline | place... | reverse complement strand
TCAATATTTTCAAGGCCCCTACAATGCCGGGGCCGGGCGTTAAGACTTATTTTGCGCTGATAATTGCGGCCATTGAGTATTTGCCAAACGGAAAAAACGTTTCAGCATCGTTCCAGACTTCAATCTTGCGTCTGACTACACCGTCCTGTGTTTCAGCCGTGACCGTTTTTGCGGTACGCTTCAAGATCTTTGCAGAAAAAATGCAGTTATGGTCACATACCGATCTGGTTGTGTATGTCTTGCCCGGTTCAAACTTTGTCATGGCGTTATCTCCTTATGTGTTAGTAGTTTAACCGCTCAAGCCTCTGTTCGATGCCGAGCAGAGGGTTCAACTGTTAAGCTGTGAACCAATCGCTTGAAAGCAAAGCCTTTATCAATGCGTCGTGCGCTGTTGGGTTAGCTGCGGCGTTAACGTTGTATTTATCGTCAACGTATAATGACAGAGCGTTCCCGTCCGTGTATCCTTTGTAATATCCCTGTGTTTCGTGTGCTGCCTCGTTGTACATTTCCTTGTAAGCTTTTGGCATGGGTCAATCCCTTCCGGCAGTTTATGACTTGCCGAGGTCTTTGGGGTTAAGCCAGCAGAGTTTTGAGTTGGTTGTATTTAGCAGCTTTTTCAGATAATGCTTTAACCTGTTTTAGTAGGCCGCTGTTGGTTGTCTGTAAATCAGACAGCCTTTTTTGTAACCGGTCGTTATTAAAGGATAGGTTGTTTTTATCGCGTTTTAACGAGTTGATCCGCTTGTATACCGCTTTTTTGCAATCTCTGAATGTCGATTCTTTTTTAGCGATTCTATTATAGTCATCGGCAATAGATGCATCCGCTTCATCAATAATTTGGCTTTTAAAACGATGCATTATTGTATCTCTGATGATATCAATTGACGTATCCACAGACAAACAAGAGTTATTTGACCATACAAAATAGCGGCGTTCCTGGTGGTCAAGGTTGCGCTCAAAGTCTTGCAACTCTGTTTTGGACGCATGACCAATGGTATCCTGGTATTCTAATACAAGCGGAAACCGGTTGCTTTTTACGTCATGGTTTATGCCGTTGTCTCTGAAATCGGCGATTAATTCTTTCAAGCGTTCTGTGTTCAACATGGTGTAACCTCCCTGTTTTAATAGTTAAACCAAAGCACAACAAAATATTGTGAGTTCGTTTAATTATTAAACATTAAATAATGATTAGCTTATCTATTAGATAGTGGCATCCTCTTTATCCCAGACTGTTTGCGTTGGCTCTGCCTTGCGGCGCTGGGTGCTTGTGATATTTTCTCAAGCGGTGCAGGCTTTCTGATTTCTCCTGCGGTGTTGTATCAGGGTATTGCACAGGCGGTGCCAAGAATGTTAAATAATGATAAAAAGGTTGTAAGTCCGTGTTTTTGCTTGACATAATAAATTGGTTGTGGCAGGTGAATGGGTAGGATGAGCGCAGTAAAACAATGACGTGGTACAGTTATTTTTGAGACACTGTGAGACACATCGCTTGAAACGCAGTAATAGCTTGATTCGGGTGTATCACCAAATCTGTCTCACGCTGTCCCACTGTATTAACAAGGGTTAAATTCATGGGAAATAAAGCTTGACAAGTCACACAGTGTGTGCTAACGGTGCATAAGATAGTGGTATCTATACCGCTTGACTCGTATTTTTCATTATCTACCTCCTTTTAAGCCCGTCTGGGGCTGGCCTGGGCGGGCTATGGGAATTAATAGTTGGGAAATAAGTATGATTGCTAAAAGTACGCTTGTAAATGCAGATGACAAAGAGCGGGATATGCTTATGCTTATTATGGTTCTCATGGGCTATCAAGTGCCCAAAGCCCTTATGCCGCCGAAACAATCCAGTAAACTGAAGCCAGCGTATATTAGCTATTCACCGGCGATGTTAAAACGACAGGCAAGGTGGAAATAATGGCAGTTCGCAAAACAAAAAAGAAAGGAAGACCCAAAATATCAATTGATTGGGAAGAGTTTAAAAAGCTTTGCTCAATACAATGCACCCTGGCCGAAATTGCAGCTTGGTTCAAATGCTCCGAGGATACAATTGAACGCCGATGCACGGAAGAAAAGGGTATGCTTTTTGCGGACTACTTCAAAAAGAACGCCGTATCCGGGAAAATATCGTTGAGACGCACACAGTTTAAATCCGCTGTAGACGGCAATGTTACAATGCTGATCTGGATGGGAAAACAGTTTCTTGGGCAGACAGAAAAGAGCGAATCGAAAACAGAGCTTTATGGCAAGGATGGTGGGAAAATAGAAGTTTCGCAGGAAATGACGGCTGATGAGGCTACCAGAGCGTACTTGGATGCTCTAAAATGATAATCTTTGAGCCGCCTACGCATTATCAAACGGCCATTTCAGGGTAAAAATTGGTTAAAATAACAAGAAATGAGATTTCAGAGTTGATAAATAAGACCCCAAAATATGTCAGTTTATTGCTTTGCCGGCGCAAATTAAAACTCAAGCAAGAGTATTTAACAGAGATAATTGATCTGATTTGCGAGTATAGGGAAACGCCTAAATGAGCTTTGATTGGAAAAACCCAGACTATTTACCTATTATCAAGAAACGGATTGATCGATTGAACAAGATCCGGGCAGATTCCTATTTACTCGAAGCAGTTAAAATTCATTATAAGCACAATCCGGTTGATTTTATTAATGACTGGATGATGACATATGATCCCAGACAGGCAATGCCAGCAATGCCGTTTCTGCTGTGGGGATCGCAAATAGAGTATGTAAAATGGTTGAAGCTGCGGTATGAGAATAAAGAAGACGCCCTGGTCGAGAAAAGCCGGGACGCTGGCGCGACCTATTTAAACATGGGCTTTGCTATTTGGTTGTGGCGGTTTTGGCCTGGTTCAAAGATTAGTTTCGGCAGCCGCAAAGAAAAATTAGTTGATGAGATTGGAAACCCGGATGCAATTTTCGAGAAAGGCAGGATGATTTTGCGAGAATTGCCTAAAGAATTTTTACCCGCTGGTTATTTGGAAAAGCGGGACGCCACGTTCGCCAAAATCCTGAATAGAGAAAACGGGAGCAGTATCACAGGGGAGGCCGGGGACCAGATTGGGCGTGGGGGGCGGTCTGGACTATATTTTAAAGATGAATCTGCATTTTATGAGCGCCCAGAACGCATAGAAGCCGCTCTGTCCCAGAACTCAGACGTTAAAATTGATGTATCAACGCCGAACGGCAACGGCAATCCTTTCTATAAAAAGCGCCATTCAGAGAAATTCCCTGTGTTTATTTTCGATTGGCGGGATGACCCACGGAAAGATGATGCCTGGTATCAGAAACAAAAAGACACCTTGGAACCCTGGATACTGGCTCAAGAGGTTGACCGCGACTATAACGCGTCTGTTGAAGGAATTTGTATCCCTGCAAGATATGTCCAAGCTGCAATCGACCTGCAAGTTTCGAATCATGGCTCAGTATTCGCTGGATTGGATGTAGCGGACGAGGGCGGCGATGCTAATTCATTGATAATTCGTCATGGAATCAGGGTTGTGTATGTGGATTCTTGGAAAAAGGGTGATACGACACAGACGGCCAGGCGTGCGGCAATGACCTGCGCTGAGCAGCGGGTTGACCTATTATCATATGATAGTATAGGGGTTGGAGCCGGAACCAAGGGCGAATTCAACAGCCTTAAAGAAAAGGCTCGAACCATTGGTTTACCGTTCATGCAGACAATTGGGGTGCATGCCGGGTCATCAGACATGAAGGGAATGTACAGCGAAACTAAGACCGATAAGGATATGTTTGTTAATATTCGCGCTAAGATGTGGTGGAAGATGCGCCGGCGGTTTGAGCGCACGTTTGAATTTGTAAACGGTATTAAGGCGTGGGAATCGGACATGCTGATATCGATTCCGAACGACCAGGAGCTCGTTTCAGAACTATCCCGGCCGTTGAGAGAGATTAATGAGGCGGGCAAAATCCGGCTTGAATCAAAGGATAAAATGCGAACCAGGGGTATTCCGAGTCCGAATAAGGCCGATGCTTTAATGCTGTGCTTTGAGGGCAAGGAAAACCTATTGCCCGCTGCGGATCAAGTTCATCCTTCTGAACAGCGCCGGAAGGTCGAGTACATTACAGGCAAAACAGCGATATCGCCGTGGATGAAGCCCGGCGGCGGGAATAATTACATGAATTTTGCGGAGGGAGAGCGGTGACAATATCTTTTTGGCAATTATGGCTAATGATTTTAACAGGCGCAGGGATTCTTTTTATCGGGGCATTATTCGGGGCATGGGCAGTATTCAGAACCAAGAACGCTCAATTAGGGATTCCGTTCATGCAACAACCGCAGCTAAAGAAGGACCCGCCTCACTCGTATGTATCGGAACTATTCGGGGAAGAGGAAACCGAGGAAGAGGAAATATCAGAAGCGGCAAAACGGTTGCGGGCGCAGAAGGGTAGCTCAAGCGTTGTGTCCGATATGATGGAAGCTGTTACTGGAAAGGCGGGCACTAAGTGAAGATATATTGTTTAACATGCAGAGAGCACGTTCTAAATACAAGCCCGGCATTCAAGGCTGGTGGGCCGTATTCCGGGGATATGTTCGAAGCTGTAACGGATTGCCGTTGGTTTTCAACTGCGTTTAATTTCGATTCGTGGGTAACTGAGGGGAACCTATGGTGTCCCAGATGCACAGGGGCATTTATTATCGGTGGCGAAACCTTAACTGAACATGGCATTATCAAGGTTGGGCAGAAGTCCGTCAAAACAGACGTTTCAGTTGTTCACAAGGACGGCCCATTTCAAGGGCAGCTTAAATCAGCGGCAGAATACAGTCTTGAAGACCCTGATTACGTGCAGCCGTCAGAACCAGAGCCGATACTTGAACCGGAAGAAACAAGAACGGAAAAGGTACTCAGGCTTCGGAAGGCAGGTCTTTCATACGCCAAGATAGGCAAGCGGGTTAATTTGTCTGCTACATATGTGAGCAAGATTTATAAAAAGGCTATAAAATGACAACAATGCCTGAAACAACCGGCATGGGCGAACTCATGCAGAAATGGAACTGGGGCCGCGTTCCACCGCCTGGCAACGAATACGTTGGCCGGTTCTTCATGGATAAATGGGAAGCTGCTCGAAAGGAAAAGATTGACCGGCTTGGGCAGCATAACCGATGGTTGGATCTTCATTCGCAGTGGCGTGGAAAGCGCCGGCGGAAAACATACCCGGTTGTGGGTGCCAATTATTTATACAAAACCATGAACACGTTTTGCGCTGTCCTGACCGAGAAAACACCGCAGAGCGAGATTAGAAGTGATGAAAACCCTGACCAGGCGAAGGTTTTAGATGCTGAGAATCAGACCTGGTGGCAGGAAGAGGAGCTGCAGGACGATTTATTCGCTGCCGTCCAGAACATGCAGATTTATGGAACGTGCATTGAGAAAGGCAGGCAGAATTACAAGAAGGATACGTTTGAGTTACTTTTGGTTGACCCGTTCAATTTTTTCCCAGCACCTGGGTTTAAGCGCGGGAACCTTGACATCCCGTATGTTTGCGAGGTTGATTTCTTAGAGCCGTGGGAGATTCGGGCAACGTTTGATTTGCCGGATGATCTTGTGATTCCGACCGATGCTGATGAGCAACTCGTAGGTGGAAGCCGGGAAACAGTCCGTGGCGGTAAGATAGGAAAGGCTTTTGGGGATAGACATTACCCGAACAACTACGCGCCTGTAGGTGCAGGCGGTGATTCGGAATCCATGAAGGGTAAAACTCTTGTTATCGAAATCTGGTGCAAGGATGACACGAAAATCACAGAGCCGGTCATGGCGGACCAGGTAGTCACCGATGATTTAGGCAGAGAAATAGGGGTTGAAGAAGTTGACACCGGCAAAACAATCACAAGGCCAGCTTATCTTGATGGTATCCGAAAAATAACGCTTTGCCCTGCGCTGATGGATGCGGACATAAAAGGAATCCTAGACGACCAGCCGAACCCCAGTGTAAATTGGGAACTATTGCAGCAACAGATTGACGATGTTCTTGAAAAAGGGCGTCCTGAATATGCTATAGACCAGATGGGGAATAGAGTAATTGACCAGGAGACCGGTGGCGATACAATCCAATATATACCCGTAGAACAGGCCGAAGCAGAGGAATACGTTCACGGACGGGCAAAGGAACGGTTCTGGCTCTGGGGTCGGTATCCTTATTCTGTCACCGGTTCTCAACTGGACACATCCCAATGGTGGTATTTCAGCATGATCGAGGCTCTTGAGGAAATGCAGGGAGAGTCTCAAAAGTTGCTGAGTCGGTACATGGCGTTTTTATACAGGAATATGTTTCCGATTATAAAGAATCCTGTCGGATCAGGTGTCCAGAACAGCGAATTTACAAATGCGCCGGGGTTGGTTGTGAATCCGACAATAGCGGCGTCACAATATATGGGGTACATTGATCCGCCAAATCCGCCCAGGGGTCTGCTAGAAATCTTAGAATTTATATTAATGCAGATTGACGTCATCAGCCAGACACCAGAAGTCACAGAGGGCAGAAGGCCAAAAGGTGTTTCAGCCGCGAGTGCTATTATCGCGTTGCAGGACAAGGCCAGTACCCTTTTTCAGCCCCAAATCCGGGCTGTGGATAAACTGGTGAGAAACCGTGGCCGGATGTTCGTTCATTTTGTGTTAAATTACGGGGACGTTGTAAGGCCGGTAAAGATCGATAAGCAGTTTATTAAATATCGAGGCATTGACTTTCTATCCTCATTTAAAATGCACGTTGAGTCTGGGAGCAGCGCACCAATTACCAAGGCTGGGCGGCGGAATCAGTACGTTGAATTATTTAAATTACAGGCCATGGACTTGGAAACCCTGCTTGACATGCTTGAAATACCAAACGCGCCGACTGTGGTTGAGAGAATTATGGAACAGACTACGCTGCCGGGTGCTATTGATTTGTTGATACAGGCCGGATTGCCTGAAGAGGCTGGCCAGAAGCTGTATGCGTATCTGTCACAAGACCAGCAGGGGCAGGGCAGGTCTAAGAATCGAGAAAAGGGTACTGGGCAACCTGCGGGCCCACCGGGCGGAAGCTCTGAGTCGATGAAGAGTATTTTCTCGCAAATGGATACTACTGGATAATGAATAAAAACTGGATATTAGCGTATGAAGTTGAAGGCGCCGGAACTTTTATGAATGAAAATGGCCATGTCGTGGTTGGTGTTACCTCCGATCTTTTTTCAAAAATAGAGTGTTCCCAGTTTCCCATGCAAAGGTTTTCAGATCGCAATTTTGATGAAGCGACGATACCGAATGTATACATCCATAGAACGGAGTTCGCTAAAACCATGATGCGCTCAAATAATGTGGGGTGATAGATGGATACTACTGGATAATTAACGCGGCAAGGCAGGTGCCCGCACGGGTTCATAGCCCGCTGTTTGTCGGTTCGACACCGGCTACCGCTACCAAGGATAAAATGACAAAAGCTGAAAAAATAGCACAAATATTAGGCTGGATATCCAAAAAGCTAACTGAGTGGGTATTCTCTGGCAAAACAGGCAAGCTGATATTTGAAATAAACCTATCACAAGGCGGCATTGGGGTTTCTAATGTTCGTACCGAGGGGAGGCTGGAAGAATGAAGAAAAGAGGTTATACGCTCCAGATGAGACCGGCAGAAACCGCACCAAAACCTGTAATAGAATTGTGGTTCACAGACGAGAACGGAGAAGACACAAAGATTGGGTGGATTGACGTTGACAGTATTAAGAACGGCTATATTTATGTAAAAAAGATTCATAGGATTTGCAAATGACCTATTAAAACATAACGGTTACTGAATAACCCCACAAGGGAATTATGAGGCCCGGATTGACAAGGAGAGAAATCTTCCTGTTGGTTCGGGCTTTTTTTATGGAGGAACAATGGTATTACACGATTTTGAATGTCCGGTATGCAAGGTTCATTTTGAGCGCGTTTTGAAAATGAAGGACGTTGACAATCCGCAGCGCTGCCCAGAGTGCAGCAGTATATCAAATAAAGTTTTTGTTTTAGGGCACGGCGGTATTCAGCGGAAAGATTCTACATGGGTACGAGGGGTTGCGGAAGTCTTGAGCGATTCCGACAGACCGTTAAATATAAGCACGGTTGAAGGTTTACGAGCGTATTATGCCCAGAATCCGAAGGTTGTTCCAAAAGAAAGCCACCCGGCGTTTCCGTCATCTTTAGGTGATGGTGTTTCAAGGCCGGATGCGGCGTATATTGCGGATCAACGGCGGAAGAGGGGCGAAGAAGTCCTGAGAAAACACAGGGCGATATCAATTTAACCGGACGACCCGCAAGGACCCGGCAACGGCTGGACGATCCGCAAGGACCCGGCATGGAGGCAGGCATGGTAGAATTGGCAGGCTTTGAAACACCCGAAGAACTGGCCGAAAATTACGAGAAAGTAAAAGGCGATGTTGATGGATTGAGCGAACAGATTTCCCAATTAACGCAACTAAAAGGGCGGCAGGGAAACGAGCTCGGTCAATTACGGCAGGATCTTGCCAGAGCAGAGGGGAAGATGGAGGCCATGGGAACCACGAAAGAACCAGGTGTTACGGTTGAGTCTATTCAAGAACAGTTTCAGAACGGCGATATTACCGAAGCTGAAGCCTTGACGTTGCATGGCGATTTGGTTCGTGGGGAGTTTGACGAAAAATTAACCGGTATCAGGAATGAGGTAACTCAATTCAAGGATGAAACCACCAAAGAAAAATACGTTGAAAAGTTTTTAGCCAATCCTGAGAACAAGGGATATGTCGAGGCGTATGAGGCTGGTGCGTTAAAAGGCGACATGGATAACGGTATGTCGGCAGAGCATGCTTGGGATCGATACCGATTAACTAAAACACGAGAAGAAATGGAAAGCGCCGCAAAAGCAGCAGAAGAGAAGGGTATGGAAAAAGGCGCTAAACTTGAAACGCAAAAAAAGAAAGCAGGGAAAGTACTCGGTGGCTCCGGTGGGAGTTTTAAAGCCACAACAGAGGATGCCCCGCAATCGCGTGCTGAAAGACTTGAGCATGCTAGGGGTGTCCTGGATCGCCATCGCGCTCAATAACCTGCGCGGAGGAATAAGAAAATGGCATTAACATTAAGTGAAATACAAGCAATTACGGATGATTCTTGGCTACCCGGGTCTCATGTTCAGTGGAGTATGGGAAACGTGATGATGTACAAAATGCTGGGAAAGGCTGAAAAGATTGGCTCTGCCGAAAAGGTAAGGGTTATTCTTGAGTACGCCAAGGCCCGTGGTGGGGCAATGGGCGCAAGCACTCGGTTTGAAACCGCCAAGAAAGAAGTCATCAACGCGGCAAAGTTTCCCTGGGCCATGTTCTGGGCCGGTGCGACTTACGACATTGATGATGAGGTCCAGGTGTCCGGTGGTGACAACGGGATAGACATTGTTTTTACCAAGCTGGATAACGCCCAGAGAACTATCCGGGACATTATGGGGGATTCTTTCTGGACTTTGTACGCTGCCGCCCAAACCACATACGGTACTGAAACCAAGCCGTTCTACGGCCTGGCAGATTTGATGAACCAGAGCGATACTACCCCGAAGTTCGGTGCGATTGCCCAGGCTGATCTTGGTACGTTTACCCGTGAGGGTTCGAGTGCCAATATCTGGCAGGCATATTCCAGTTCAACAGCGTTGACCATGAATTTTCAGACCATGCAGATATTGCGCCGGAATTGCTCAGTCGGGAACGGTGTCGATGATAAACCGGATATGTACCTGACCACTGAAGCTCTGAAGGACGCTTTTGAGAACAGCCTTCAGGCGGCACAACGGCACAGTGACTCTGATTTGGTGAAAGCCGGGTTCGATAACATTATGTTCGGCAGTCGTGGCGCGGTTGTTCCGGATGACAAGTGTCCTGCCAGTTCCGTTCAGGGTTTGAACGTAACAAAGCTGCACCTGAAGGCTCACAAGGACTTTTTATTTCCGGGGCCTATCTGGAAATCGCCGACCGACCAGCATGTTAAAACGACCCAGATTGAGTTTGTCGGATCGTTTGTAACCACTGAACGCCGGGCGCACGGCCAGCTCACCGCCGTATCATAAACCACTGGGGGTGCAAGCCCCCTTCAACGCAAGGAGATTTTTATCATGAAGCTTTTGACTATTAATTTGAGCGTTCTTTCGTCAACAAAGGTCTGGTATCTGAACCCTGGTCTGATTTGCAAAATTACCGGTGCTTATACGGCGCTGAATACCGCGTTGACGACTGCGGATAGTACCATCACTATTTCCGATGGAACCACGGATGTCGGGGAAATCACCATCACTTATGCCAGCAATGCGGTAGGTGATTGTGACGCCTTGACCTTTGATACTACCAGCAAGGGGGATGTGGAATTTTCCAAGACAACCCCCATTAAGATTGCGTGTGACAGTGCACCCGGTGCAGGCGCTGCCATGCTTACACTCGTTATAGATGAGTACGCAACCAACAAAGCATAACCATTAACCTGTCCGGGGGGAGACTCCCGGATGAATCGAGAAACGGAGACTTTCATCATGACACTAACAATTTCAAGTGGGCTCCATACCACTCTCGGCCACCGGCACACCAAAATTTGCAGTTTGGCTTTTGATTCATCGTATTCGTTTGGTGGGGAGGCCCTTACAGCCGGATCGCTTGGCTTGGGTAATATCGACCTTGCCCTAATAAATCCGGTTAAGGGGTATTCTTTTGAGTACGATAGAACGAACTCAAAAATCAAAGTATTCCAGCCGGCGCCTCCAATCGTGTATGAGGAAAAACACACAATCCTTGCGGCAAGCTCTCATGTCGTAACATTGAAATATCCTGCGGCCTTTGTAATGAACGTTGCCAGTGGGACGGCTCATTATGAGTTTGTCGATGTTGACGACACGCCGGCGAGTGGTGAAATAAACTACACCGCAGTTCCTGCCGCCAGTACGTTGACGACCTTAACCTGTAACGCCGCCCAGGTAAACGAGGTTATTTATGTAACCTATATTACCCAGGCATGGAAAGACGTTTGGGATAATATTGTTGAGGAAACGCTTACAACCGCGACTCATGTGGCAAGTTCAACTAACGTTATAATCGGTCTTGAGAGTTGCTATGGGACGCATGCCGCTACTCCCGTGAGTTCATTCGAGTACATTCGGGGAGGGGATGCCGCAGCAACTGGGGAGGTCGAGATTGATTTAACCGATTCCGGAAATACCAACCTGACGACGCTGACGTTCGCTGCTGGGGATGCAATAACCGGGGCCAAAGTGCGGTATATCAAGAAACCTTCCGCCGGTTTTCTCGCTGATAGGTTTCTTGAGGATGTTGATAATGCTAACACGTCTGGGGTTGCCCCCGCTGCAAGACCGCTGTTATTTCACACACTTGCAGGGAAAATGCCGGATTATCATGCGTCTAATGAACGGGATTGTCATAATCTCCAAATGCTGCAGCTTGACGCGCTTGGAACAACCGGGGAATTTGCAATTGATTATCAGTTCACGACAACCACAACCGGGACGCCCATTAATACCAATGATTCAATGTCTGATGCAATTTCGTTGAGCTATATTTACGGGACGATTCCTGAAATCCCGAATGTAGTACCGCTGGAAGTGGCGGATACTGAGGACCTTTCAGGCTTAACCGGGCTGAGAGCAATGTTTGTCGGGAGGTAATTCATGGAATCAGCCGATATTTTAAAAAGTATCAGGCGCGGTATCCGGGAACCAAAGCCGAAAACGATATCTGACGCTGAGATTAATAAAACGATTCTTCGTGCTGTATCGGTTTTGAGTCTTTATATCAAGGAGAGGTCCCCGTCCTTTTACGCAGGGCGGGTATCGCTCACTTCCTACACACACGCCTTTGCCTGGCCGTCTGATTGTACCTCTATTCTTAACGTTTGGGACATGGATACCAACGCAAATGACATCACCGGGACTGCGGACAGTGGCGGGATAGTATCGATAACGTCTGTTGATCACGGATTTTCAACTGGGGACGTTGTACTTCAGCACGACATAGCGGGAACGACTGAGGCAAATGACACATTCCAGGTCACAGTCGTTGACGATGACACCTACACTCTTGACGGGTCAACGTATGCTAATGCTTACGTGTCTGGCGGAAAAGCCTTTCAGGAAATCGACACTTTTTATTCGATTGATCGGCGGATTATATCGGACGCAAGCTTAGCCAATGACACGAAATGGTATCCCAGAGAGAAAAATATTATTATTGACGATCCTACATTCGGGAACGACTTAATTATAGACTACCTTCAACGCCCGTCCGCTATAACGGATATACCGGCAGAGTATCACGAAGGGCTTGTGTCATGGCCGGTATTCACTCTTATCAGACTTCCTAAACCTGAATCCCAAAACTATTACGACTTTCTAAGCAGCAAAAAACACCATCAAGCGGTTTGGCAAATGGTTCTTGAGGATATTGAACGCACCTTGAGAGCAACATCCGAACCATCGTACATAAAGGATGTGTGGAATGATTAAACGACTATTAACTATATGTTTTATTTTATTGTTTGCAGCATCTGCCTTTGCTGGGAGTCAGCAAACGTCCTCTACAACTGCGGCCACGATTATTATAAACGCCCGGTATTATCTCAATGAGGACTCTAACGCTGCCCACAGGTTCTTTTCCGATACTGAGCTTTTGCGGTGGGTTAATGACGGCATGCGGGATATTGCCGCACGATCTCATTGCACTGAAGCAACAGAATCCGTGACTTTGGCGACTGATATTATCGAATATACCATAGCCACCGAATATATTACTACAAAATCAGTGACTTATACTGACGCGGCCGGGACAATAAAGGGCTTGTTAGAGGGTAATGTGCGAAGTATCGGTAGCGAAGAGGACGTCGGGGAGCCTGTTTATTGGTACGAGTTTGCTGGGAAAGTGGGGATCTATCCTGCTCTGGCATCTCGAACTACTGAAGTGGCTACAGCATATCTTATTACCCGGCCCGTAGATGTAATTTCGAGTGCCGCTGTAACCACGCCTGCAATGTATGACACAGCCCTGGCTTTATATGTTGTAGCGCAAGGGTTTCTCAAAGATATGCGGTTCGATGCTCACGCTAGAGTAATGGCTTTATATCAGGCTGAGATAGACCGATACAGAGGCGATTTTAACGAGTTTGCCAGAGAAAAGGCCGAGGAGCCGATTCGATGAAGCGTTTTGCATTGGTTTTACTCTTAATAGCGTCCGTGGCTTATGGTGCAAACGAGCCAATGGGTTCGCATGGATATCCTGGGCCTGTTAGAATTATGGCGCAGCAACAGACCGCCCCTCCTGCGGTGCAGGCACCACCAGTTCCAAGGGATGCCCAGATGGTCGAAAAATGGCATACCTTTAATGGTGCATGGCTGCCGGACGAAGATCCAGCGCAGATAGGCCCGACAAATTACCGTGACCTCCAGAACATGAGGCCTACTGAAACCAGTCTTCAAGGGGTCCAGGGCTATTCAAAGATAAATTCAACTGGCCTGGGGACGTACCTTAAAATCAGGAACGGGTTTAATCTCAGAACAACCGAATATACGCAGCAGACCTATACATTGGTTCAGGCTGAAAATACCGGGTTGACCGCTTCCCAGGTTCTTTTAAACAAGACCGCGATAGGCTCTACAGGGGACTTTGAGGGAACGGCAGTCCAAACGGACGGTACTGGCGCAGGGTTAGGGCGATTCTGGGAGGGGCCGCAAGGGACGGTTCTTTATGCCAATGGGGTCGAGAATAAGATTTGGGCCGGGGACGAAACACGGTGCGCTGCTCTTTTCACCGTTACACCGAAAGAAGCTACTGAGGCAGATGTCGTATATGATAACGCCGCAAAGACATGCGTAACCACGGCAGGGCAGTTCTATACAGACGGGTTGAGGGCAGGGAATGAAGTAACGATTGCTGGTGGTTCTAATGATGCGTCGTCGTTTTACATAGCAGCCATATCAGCCAACGGGAAAACCCTGACATTTACAGACGCTCCAGTAGACGATGCGGCTGATACAAGCACTTTATCAACAGACCGGTTCATGTTTGTTGCAGATGAGACAGCGGATATAAATTCATCCAACAGCAGCACTTATATCTCGTTGGGTAATAAAGGGTTTGGAAAAACTAACCCTAATGACTTTATTGTGTTTTCCACCAGACCACTGAAGGGTGTTGTCTTCGATGTCAAGACCGCTAATGATACCAGTTCAACGTTATCTTGTCAGTATTGGGACGGAACGGACTTTACGGCGGTAGGCAGTGCGTCAGATGGCACGAAGCCTGGGGCAATAGCATTCGCACAGGACGGAACGTTCTCGTTTACCTCTACCGTTGGGAATGCTGTCCCGTATAGTTACGAGGGTATTTACCTGTACGCCTATGCCTTTACTCTTTCGGCTGGAACGGCTCAAATCAGCCATGTGACCGTGGATGCGCCATGGCAGAGTTTTGTCGATGTGTGGGACGGGGTATCGAGACAGCCTATTATGTTCCAATTCTGGGACGAATCCGCCGACACCTTCAACGACTACACGATTGAAATAAACGAAGAGTCGGGGACATATGTTGCATCTATAGGGGCAATGCAAACAGACGATTACATAATTGTAATGTTTGAGGAAAAAATCTCTGGCATTAATTTTGTAATGGATTCGACCAAAACAAATACGGCAGTAACATGGATGAACATTTCTTATTGGGATGGTGATAGTTATGCCCAATACACTAACCCCGGTGTCACGAAAACAGACGGGACAATCCCGGATTATACATTATCTTCTTTTGGGAGAACGGGGCTTGTTTCGTGGACGACTGATGGTGGAGAGGAATTAAAGACAGAGTTTGGCGTGACTGGCTATTCTTATAAAATAGAAACAGCCAGCCTCCCGCTATCTGCGGATGTCGATATTGATTGTATAACCGGCATACCCGCTGCGCTCGATATTGATAATTTCGTCTTTACATCCTCATTTCAGAACAGAGCGCTTCTTTGTAATTTTAAGCAGGGGAACGAAGCGAGCAGGGTAGATTATTCAGTTACCAACGCGCCCGATGTCTGGAACGGCTCAGAGTCGAGCATGGGGGGAATCCAGAGTCTTTATTTTGGCGGTAGTTCCGCATTAACGGCAGGGACGCAGCTATATAATAGGTTTGGGTCTAATATCTTTGTTACATGGGTGGCTCTGAAGAAAAACGAGACATACCTTCTAACTGGATCGGGACCAGAAGATTTTTCCATAAAACCAATTTCCTATAATGTTGGATGCCCTGCCCCTCTGACTCTGGCGACTGCTGAAATAGGGTATGATATGGCCCAGGATGTGACAAGGAATATTGCCATTTGGCTATCCTCTAACGGGGTTGTGGTCTTTGACGGTGCGGTTATAAACTTTATTAAGGGTATCGATAAGTATTTTGATACCTCTGACCCTGATTGCATCAATTATTCAGCGATTGAGAACTCCAGGGGATGGTTTGACCCGAAATACAGAGAGTATAATTTGTTGATTCCGACAGGTGGCTCTACGACTTGTGATGAATGGCTAGCGTATAGCCTGATTCACAAGAAATGGTTCAGGAAAGTACCTAGCAATTATCCCCAGGCAGGATGGCAGGCCAGTTCAACAGGCGGCGAAAAATACACATACGGTGCCATAGACACAGGGTTTATGCTGGAATTAGAGAACGGGACGGCATGGGTTACTGATTCCATAGAACAACTCATAGAAACGGGCGATTTCTTTCCAACAGGAAGTTTGTGGGACTTGACCAGGATAAGAAAACTAAAGTTTGCAGGGAAGCGAGTCAATACGGATTATAATGTCGTTATTGTGCATTATTCCGATACTGACGATTCTCTGGGTATGGATTGTATCTGGACTGATACTGACGATACCGAATGGTCTGATACGGACGATTGCGAGTGGGTATCTTCAGCCCTTGCCAGTATCGAATTGCCTCTCGAAACATCCAAAAACCGGATCACTCGGAGCACTCTACAAAACAATTTATATGGATGGGCGCATAGGTTTTTATTTTACATTTTAACTGACGCTGATACCGAAGGCTTTGAGCCGTTGGCATGGGGTTATGTGTATAGAAAGGTGAGGCGCGATGAATAAACGAATTGCAATAATCTTCTTAATCTTGTCCTTAATATTTGTCCCTTGTGTGTCTGCGAAGATAGTAATTTATGCGGCTACATCGTTGACAGGCGGTGGTACTGGTGCGCTTGACGCCATTGACGGTCAAGCACTTCAGGACGGGGATGTAGCGATTGTGGTAGCAACAGGTCATGTTTATTTCTATACGCTTAACGCAACATCGGCAGCGGCGGAGTCAAGCCCGGATACAATTTCACCGGACACAAACGCCGGCGATAAACGATGGACATTAGAAGCGGAGGATACATGAAAATTTTACGCTACTTACTAATATTTTTCCTTTTAATAGGAACTGCTCACGCAAAGATAGAATGGCACGCTGCTACGTCTTTGACCGGGGGTGGTGTCGGTGCTGCTGACGCTATAGACGGGATTGCTCTTGAGGATGGGGACGTTCTGATCGTTGTTACGTCCACATCGTCGTACTTCTATTTGCTTGACGCTGATTCAGCCTTGGCAGAAAGTTCGCCTGATATTATTAGCCCGGATTCGAACGCGGCAGATAAGCGGTGGATTTTAACAACCCTCAATCTTCCTAATGCCTTATTCCTTAAAGAACGTGCGGCTGCGACTACGGACGTTCCCGACTATGGGCAAATCTGGGTTAAAGACAATACACCCAACCTACTCTATTTTACAGATGATTCAGGTGTTGATTATCAGCTTGGCGGCACTGATTTTGATTACCTGGTAACGACTAAAACAGCGGCGGCGATAAATACCGCAATCACAGCGGCTAACGCTGCTGGCGGCGGCATCGTGGTTTTGTCTTCCGGCGAATATGATCTCACCGGGGCTACCCCAATTACAATGTTAAGCAACGTAACTTTGTCCGGGTACGGGGCTACGCTACTGGGCGATGGTGAGTTAAGTTATTTGATTGAGGGGGCAACTATTTCTAATGCTAAAATCATGGGAGTGGAATTAGACGGGGGCTATACCGGCGCACATAGTTATTTAGGTGCTACTACTGGTGGGGAAAACGGCATGGGAATTAGTGGCAGCAATATTGGTATCGAAGATTGCTATGTTCATGATTTTCAATATCGAGGAATTGTGGTTAGTTCGTTATCTGATTCTAAGCTTGTTAAAAATCATATTGTTTCTTGCGGTATGGGCATACGGCTTATTGCTGATCTTGATAAAATAGAGCTGCATAATAATTATATTGAAGATACTTTCGCTGGTGGGATTACGATAGCTACAGGGGTTGGGCAAAGCACAACATCAATTGATATCGTTGGGAATATTATAGACACTACTGCTTGCAGCGAAACAATGGTGGCACAAAACATTGTGACTTATTCAGGGGATGATGGGGCGGGAGCGTCTGGAACAATAAAATATATTGATATAACAGGAAATGTGCTTATAGGCAAAGATCATGGTTGTATCAGAGTTGGAGGGGATTACCATACAATAGTTGGGAATATTTGTTACGGTTCAGAGATAAGAGTCGGCAAAACAAATGATGCTACTAATAGATACGAGAGTTCGCACATTTTAATTGCCCATAATGTTATTGTAGATTTTGGTGGGGACTTGACTATTGATGATGGAATTTTTATTAGGGATGGAGCGTATATAGACGTTATCGGCAACACCCTTGAAGGGACAGAAGACGCCAACCATGGGATATTTTTTGCTTATGTTCAGAAAGGGAAAGTAATAAACAACTCCATAGAAATTATTGGTGGTGATGGCATTCGTTTTCAAGACAGCACAAAGATTGATTGCTACAACAATACCGTGGTAGGTGCCGGCACTGGTGTAGGGAATACTGGTTACGGAATTTATTTAAACAATGCTATCGGAGATTTAAATGAGAGTATTGTTATAAAAAATAACCGGTTATCAGGTAATCCGGATGGAGAGATAGTAAATACATCAGCAGGGGTGAATCACAGATTTTCAGATAATGGTGGATTGGATGTTGATTTATATAGTAATTGGACAAACAGTTATTTAGTAGCTAAAAAAGGTACGTTTTATCTATATAACAATACTGACCGTGCATTGGCATCTGTTCCAGATAGCTCTACATTTTTATATTGTGATGACATTGAAAAACTCAGAACCCTTCCGGATGCTGGCGATCTAAAAGCAATCAAAACGGCAGGCTCAGTTTCGTTATTAGAGCAGGCCGCCGCTGGTGGCGATATCGCGGCATACGGTCAAGTGTGGGTAAAAGAGGCCACCCCAAACAGCTTATATTTCACCGATGACGCCGGAACAGATTTTGTCGTGGGCGGTGTTGCCGCTGGAATAGACGAGGTTGAGGATGATATAGACCCGGACTTAGGCGGCGATCTTGAAAGCAACAGTAATGATATAATTATGGGCGATAGTGCAGCTGATGACAGGATTTTCTTTGGC
>Ga0075125_10000457_pt1 | contig 18620 bp, 38 predicted proteins | sample AntAceMetag02UKN_FD_69810 | JGI IMG/M metagenome (GOLD analysis project Ga0075125, IMG submission 69810) | Saline lake microbial communities from Ace Lake, Antarctica - Antarctic Ace Lake Metagenome 02UKN | ecosystem: Environmental > Aquatic > Non-marine Saline and Alkaline > Saline | place... | reverse complement strand
TATTAGATGAATATAAAGCAAGAGATAAATTTACTAAACGGCTCTATAAAAAACTGGGGTGGAAAATCTTAATCCTAAAATAAGAGATATGAATAAAGAGATAATAAAAGAGTTAATAGAAGAAATCGCTAAATATTCTGGGGGAATGAGTTTTAAAAATGAAAAATGGCTTAATAATAAACTTAAAAAAGCCCTCGCCCAACAAAAACAAGAATTAAGAGAGGAGTTAGAGGGGATGAAGAAAGAAAATATGTGGTTATGTTCCCCTGATGATAAAAAACCCTACTTTTGTGATTATAAAAATTGTCCAATGGAAGCAGGCGGAACAGACCAAAGTTATGGCTATAACCAAGCATTAGAAGATATTAACCAATTATTAAAATAGATACTATGAATTGCGACAAATGTAAAAGAGAAATGAACTACTGCTTCTATATCAATGATAAGCATTGGAAGAAAGCAATAGGCGAAAAGAAATTTAAAAATAATCAAGGTTATCTGTGTGCTCATTGTGTTTTAGAGAAACTTGGCGGATTAGAATGGTATATAGTTTTTAATGAACCAATAGAAAAATCTCATAATCAATTAAAATAGATATGAATAAAATAATAAAAGAGTTTATAGAACTTACAAAGAAAAATTTAGAAAATAGTCCAAGGTGTGGTGGTTGGTGTATTAGATGTGCTTTGGCAAATGCGATGGGTAAATTTGGCAAACCTGAAGATAGGATTTCTTTTTCTGAAGCGTTAAGACAAGTTGCTACTAAAAACATAACGACTGTTTCCAAGAGGAGAAAATAATAAATCCAGCAAAAGAAGCATATAATCATATGATTAATAATAATCATAGGGTAATTGAAAGAGCCAAAATAATTAATGAGCCACACAGGAAATAAGTGATTATTATTTTAAGAAATTAAGATATGAGAATAATAAAATTTAGAGTTTGGGATAAAGAAGAAAAGAAATGGGTTTTAACTGAATCTGGCGGTCAATCTTTAAATCCAAAGACTGACGAATTAGAATACACATATAGCAATACTTTTACCTTACAAGATTGGGAAACATTAAGAATGATTGGAGCTTTTCCTGCAGATTATGAGGTAGTAGAATTCACAGGTCTAAAAGACAAGAATGGCAAAGAGATATGGGAAGGAGATATAGTTAGAATATTTATTAAAAACTTTTTACCGAAAATAGGTTATGTAAGTTATGTTTTTAGTAGATATATTTGTTGCTATGAAAAAGAAATGAGGAATTATTCATTAGAACCAGGGGACTATAAAGATATTGAAGTAATCGGCAATATTTATGAAAATCCAAAACTTTTAAAATGAATTTAAAGCCAACCGAGCATCAGATACAAAAGGGTATAATGGATTACCTAAAAATGCGAGGAATTATGGCTTGGAGACAAAACTCTCTATCTGCTCCTATATTAGATAAGTATAATCGCAGACATTATATACGCACGGGGATGCGAGGATTGCCGGACATAGTTATTTTATTGCCAAGAATCGTATTATTTTGCGAAATAAAATCAGAAAAGGGAAAGTTAAGCCCCGACCAAAAGGAGTTCTTCCGAAAGGCGAAGGAGCTTGGACATCTTTGCGAGGTAGTCAGGTCAATTGATGATGTAGAGAAACTGTTAAAATATCTTATAATATAAATAAAAAAGAGAAAAGAAAAAGGGAAAAGCGGAATAAATAAAAGCGAAGTAGTAAATATTTAAAATGGCAACAGATTTTTCAAAACAAGGTAGGGCTAATAAACGAAAAGGACATGCAGCTGAAACAGAATCTGCAAAGTTCTGGTCCAAAGAGTTAGAGTCCAAAATACATTTTATACCTTGACACATTAATTCAAAACGGTAAGATGAGAGAATGATAGAAGTAAAATGTCAATATTGCGGAAAAGAATTCAAGATTTGGATTTCTTCTCAAAAAAGAGGAGAGGGAAAATATTGTTCAAAAGAATGTTGTCGAAAAGCAAGAAAAAAACCCTTGATTGAATTTATATGTCAATATTGTGGAAAAAAATTTAATAGAAAATGGAAAAAGGGAATAAAATTTTGCTCTTGGGATTGTAGAAATAAAGCAAGAAAAAAAAGATTTAAGATTAAATGTGAAGTTTGTGGAAAAATTTTTGAGGTTTTGAATTGCCAAAAAAATAAAGTAAAATATTGTTCTCAAAAATGTTATTTTAAGGCAAGAACAAAATACCCAAAAACTTGGAAAAGTTGTTTGAATTGTAAAAAGAAATTTTTCACAAATACTCATAAATTTTGTTCTAAAAAATGTGAATTTGAATTTAGAAGTAAACTCTATAAAAATAATATGCTTCCAGAATCAATGAAAAAAGGTTTAGTTACAGGTTGGAAAAGACAAAAAGATTGGTCAGATTCACGAATAGAAGACAGTCTAAGAAAAGCAATTCAACAACCCAATTTACCTCTTATTTCTTTCTTTCCTGGTTATTCAAGATTGCCAACCAGAAGAATCAGAAGAAGATTTCCAGAATTATATAAAAAATATTTAATTTTGAAAAAAAAGTATCGTAAAGAATATTTGGGAAAACATACTTGGAAAAGAGGAATAGATTCAGAAAGGAAAGCAAAAAAAGAACTTGAACAACAAAATTATCTAGTAATGAAATCGGGACATTCTTTAGGAATCTTTGATTTAGTAGCCGTGAATGAAAACGAAGTTCTTCTTATCCAAATTAAGAGAAGTAAAGAAAATCGAGGCTTATCTCGTTATAAGAAAGAAATGAAAAAAATCAAAAAATTCAAGGCTCCTCAGTGCTGTAAGAAAATGATTTGGATTTGGAGAGATAAAAAAGGTTGGGAAAAAATAAAACTTTAATCAAAAATAAAATAATTAAAAATAAACATGAAAATAGACAGAAGCAAACTTGGCAAGGCTAATAAAAAAAAGGGGGCAAATGCCGAATTAGAATCGGTTAAGTTTTGGTCAAAAGAATTAAATATTAATACCTTAAGAAGAACGCCCAGATCGGGAGGATTTGCTATGGATTTTAAAGGTGATATTTTTGACACTGGCAACTCTATATTAAAAGACTTTGTAATAGAACGTAAGTTTGGCCAACAGGTTCCCAAAAAAATAGGACAATGGATGTCTAAATTGAAAGATGAATCCCAGGGTAAGATGAATTTCCTGGAAATGTCAAGACCATACGAGGAAACATATATCGTAATAAGTCGAAAACAATTCGCAAGATTATTAAAAGAACTACAAGGATATAAAAATGAAAAATGAAATAAAAACATGTGAGTTCGCAAGAAAGGGGCACCCCGATAGAATTTGCGACATTTTGGCCGACAGCCTATTAGATGAATATTTAAAGCAAGACCCAACTTCAAGGGTGGCGATAGAGGTCTTTGGCTGCCATGGTATTATTACCATCGGTGGTGAAATTACTTCTAATGCAAATGTAAATATTCCGGAAATAGTCAAACAGGTATATCATGAAATTGGCTACAAAGATGAAATAGGGGTTCAAGTTAATGTAGTAAGACAATCTCCTGAAATAAGCAACTTGGCGGACGAAGGGGCTGGCGATAGTGGGATAATTACCGGCTACGCCACAAGGGAAACGAAGGAAAGACTGCCCTTAGAGGTAGTTTTGGCTAAAAGAATTGCCAATAAATTGGATGAGGATAAAAGATTATTGCCTGATGGAAAAGTTCAGGTAACACTTAAAAGTGAAGTGGATTTCAAAATAGAAGATGTAGTTGTATCTTATCAGGCAGAAAAGAATGAAGATGAATATGTTAAAAAAGTGGTTAATGATATAATTGTTAACTTTGATGACAACGACAGAGACTATAATTATAGGTTGAAACTTGTTCATTTTAAGGTTGGTGGTTTCGAGGCAGACACTGGCTTAACGGGAAGAAAGAATATCCTATGGTATGGCCCAAGGATACCGACTGGTGGTGGGGCGTTCGCCGGCAAAGATCCAACTAAGGTAGATAGAAGTGGTGCTTATTGGGCTAGAAAAATTGCAATTGATTACTTAGAAATAGAAAAGATAGAAGAATGTTTTGTAGAAATTGCTTATGCGATAGGTCAAAACAATCCTATTAGCATTAAGATAAATGGAGAATTAAAGGAAACTTTAATAACCGATAAAAACATGATGGGTATAACGGTATCAGAAGTCATAGAAGAATTAAATTTAAGGCAACCTATATACAAAACCGCTTCGCTTTGTGGGCATTTTGGGTATAAGGGCTGCCCTTGGGAATAATATGCTTGCTACTTACTTCATTTCTTTTTTCGTATTATTCATTCCAATTATATCAATGGAAAAATATCTCTGGCACGCCAGCTTTGAAACTGTTTTACTTACTACTGTATTTATAACGGGGGCTGCAGTCGTAATTTCGATGGAAACCAACTTGAGACAAATAAAGATGATTATCAAAAATATATTTCGTGAAAAAATGAAATGAACCCAGGTTCAATATGAAAAAAGTTAAAGTAGAACTAAATAAAATCCTAAAAATCTGCCCAGGGCATTTCCACTGCATAATTAATAGCAATGTGGGAAAGATTCGAAAAGAAAACAGGAATATACCAAGCCATCTTTGGGATAAATTCGAAAAATCTAAACATAACAATTTAGAAGACAAACTTATAGCCCAAAAATTAATGTCAGGTTATAAAACTACTTATATTAATAAATCAAAAGAAACAAAGTTAGAATGGTATAAAAAATTATGGCTTTGGTTAAAAAGAAAATTATGTATAATGAAAAAATACCTAAAAAAACAATAGGGAAAGATATTTTAAAAGAAATTGCGGGTTGGACTTTAAATAAACACTTAATTTTAGAAGAACAGGAAGATTATTCTATAAAAGCAACAAAGTTCAGATTGGAATTTAAACCCTATAACCCAAATAAAACTTCACTTTTTAAACAATGGTTTCTTTCTGATTTAGAGAAAATTCAAGCAGAGCATAGTAATTTAATAGAGATAGAAATGTTAAAAACTGCGATAGAAGACATGATAGAAAAATCTTTAAACGATATGAATACAGTTCATCATTTAGAAAGAAGTTTTTGGAAAAGATTAAAATATTTATTTATAAAAAAACTTTAAATTAAAAACTTATGAGCAAAACAAAATCATTCGTAGTTAAAAATAGAGACTTAGGCATAGAAATCCAGAAAGCTGAACAAGGAGATGGATATTTAATCTGTATCACCAGAAAAAATGGTAGCGAATTAAGACACGCTTATTTTACCCAAACTTTCCCGAGAGAAGATATACCAAATTCGTTGAAAAAGCACGAGGAATTATTAAAAAGGGAGTTATCCCCCACGCTTACTAAAGAAGTGCCAAAAGTTGAAAAACAAAAAGAGTTACCACCAGAATATAGAAATAAATAAAGGTCGGTAAAATTATAAACCTTAATTAAAAAAATTATGACTTTATTCTATTTAGGTGTAACAGCCCTTATTATAGGCAGCATAAGTTTATATCTGTACGAGAAAAATAAAACAGGAATCTGTTTAGTTGCAGGAATATTCGCAATAGCATTTGGTTCAGTTGCTTTTTTATTGCCATTGAATATTTAGACGATTGTTGATTACACAACTACTAACGACCGAGGCTTTTGCCGACTCTAATAATAAAAAAGACAATTCTAAGTAATATGAAAGACAAAGAAATAAACAAAACCAAAAGAGAAACGATAGATGAAATAATAAAAGAATTATCCTTAAAAGAAAAACCTATCCCAAAAGAATGGCTCAAAAATAAAAAGAAATACAGAAAAGCAATAGACAGATTGATCGGTCATAACTGGGCAGTCAAAGATATGTTTGCCATTTTGAGAAGATTAAAGAAGAAATATGAGGATTGAATTGACTTTTGTAGTGGTTATGTTCATAATAATGGTAATGTATATTCATGACCCCTTAAAATTATGAAAGAAAAAATATTCATTTTAGAAGATTTACCAGAAAGACAAAATGCATTTAAAAAGAAATTTCAGAACTGGGAAATTAAATTAGTTGACAATGTTAAAGAAGCAATAGAAATTTTACAAGATGAAAAGTTTGATTTGATTTATTTGGACCACGACTTAGAAGGAAAATGTGGGGTTGATATCAATGACCCCAATTGTGGAAGTAGAGTTGCTGAATTTTTGGCTAATATTGATTTTAAGGGAAGAGTAATCTGTGGCAGTTTAAATCCAGAAGGAGCAAGAAATATTATGCGAATTCTTCCAAATGCTGAATACAAGTCAGGTTATTGGGAAATGGAAATAATTTAATATTGAACCCAGGTTCAATATCAAGGTCGAAAATTAAATAACTTAATATATTTAAAAACATGGAAAATCAAACATCAATTGGGTACTGTCTTCATTGTAAACAAAAGCGTGAGATTAGTAACCCACAAGAGGTAACAATGAAAAGAAAAGGTGGAAAATCTGGAAGGGCACTCACGGGAGTCTGTTCAGTCTGTGGGACCAAAATGTATAAGATTCTCCCGATGAAGAAAGAAGAAACTCCTGCTATAGAAAATGAAGCCGACTCGCTTGGTGGAGTTTAAAACAAAGAAAAATAGTTATTCACAGTTTTTGCTATTGACAGGGGGTCTTGAATTTGTTAGAATAGAATATGAGGAAATACAATATAAACAAAAATCATTAATTTAGATAGTTAGATTAGGTTTTATATCGTTGTCACAACGACAAAACAGCCTATTCTAGGCATTTAACGCCCCAAACAGGTACTTTGCCTCATATAAACAAAAAACTATGCCTGAGAATAAAAATAAAATAAGAACTATACTTAAATATCGTATAAAAGGATACAGTCTTAAAACAATAGGCGATATCCTACATCTAACAAAAGAAGGAATACGGCTAATTATCGAAAGAAATAAAAATAGACCTGAGCTTGAAAATCTCTACGAAGAAGTGGATAGGACAAACAAGTTTCTTAACAGGAATATAGAATAAAGGACTTGACAAGCACTTTTAGAAATCTTATAATTAAAATAGAACTGGTAGGCATTTTTAATACAGCACCGCCCGCCTACCAGTTGGCGGTGCTTAATTATAAAATTATGCCATTTAAAGATAAAGAAAAAGAACGACAGTATAAAAAGGAGTATTATCAAAAACATAAAAAAAGAATAAATCAACGAAGCAAAAAGTGGAGAGAAGAAAATCTAGAACACTTTAAAGAATATCATAAAAAATATCAAAAGAAATATCAAAAGAAATATAATCAAGAACATAAAGAAGCTAAAAGAGAGTGTGATAAAAAATACTATCAAGGACATAAAGAAGAAAAGAAAAAATATCAGAAAAAATATGCACAAGAACATAAAAAGGAAGCAAGAAGATGGATAGAAGAAAATCCAGAAAAAATGAAAGCATATTGGAAAAAATATCGTTTAAAACACAAAAAAGAAAGATTAAAATATGGAAAAAATTGGTCTAGAGAAAAAAGAAAAACAGACCCAAAATATCGTCTTGATGAAAATATAACTACTGCCATTTGTATGGCTTTAAAAGGTGAAAAAGCAAAACGAAAATGGGAAACTTTGGTAGGATATACCGTTAAAGATTTAATGAAACGGCTTGAATATAATTTTGATAAGAATATGAATTGGCAGAACTACGGAAGTTACTGGCAAGTAGACCACAAAAAGCCAAGAAGTTTATTTAACTATAAAAAGGCAGAAGACCAAGCATTTAGAGATTGTTGGTGTCTGGCAAATCTTCAACCATTAGAAAAAATAGCGAATAAAAAGAAAGGCAACCATTTTCAAATTTCTTAATGAAAATATAAAGTAAAAAAGGGAGAGCGAAAGTGATAAATATTAGTGACAATCCTAATACCGTGGTTATTTGACTTAAACGATTCAACAGAATTCGGCGGACTAATAATTCATCGGCACCTTGGCTCTCCATATAATTTAAAAATGTCAAAAAAATATGTATACAACAGCAATATTTATAGCAATTGTAACAGGAATAGTAGAAGCAATAAAACGTTTATTAAAATTAAATAAGCGTTACCTGCCGATACTTTCAGTATTACTTGGGGTTGGAGCAGCATTTTTAGGACAAAATGGTTTTGATATGAATATCCGAGAAACCATTTTATTCGGAATTATGCTAGGACTAACTTCATGTGGACTTTTTTCAAGTCTCAACTCTATCAATTATGTTGCCAAGCAAATCGGTAATAAAATTGCAAGAAGAACCAAGTAAAATTATCATTGGTTTCTTGTTCATAATGTTTATCGGAGTCCTTGCTTTAAACCTATCGAAATCCAAGGCTGCATTTAAGAATTCGGAAATAACCGAACTGAACTTTATTCAAGAGAATACTTTAATAGGAGTATGGAAGCATTATTACATCACTCCAAGAGAAAAGGCCATTGAACTTTTATTAGAAGAGATAAAAAAAAGAGAAAGTGGAGGAGACCCAAATGCATGCAATGGGTCGAATTGTGAAAAAGGGAGAGGCCACTATCAGATAGTATCAGGAACAGAAAAGGACTGCGAGAAAGCATTGGGAAAAGAAATCGACCCATTTGACCCTGTTGAAGCTAAACAATGTGCGTTGTGGTTATTGGATACTCGAGGGATATGGCCATGGGAACCTTATTCGGGAAGCTATATTTCTGTATTATTAGAACTCGATTTATATGATGAAATGTACTTGAACCCAGGTTCAATCAAAATATGAAAATAGAAAAAGAAGACTTTATTAATTGGTAAAGGTCGTAAAATAAATAAAAATTAAAATTATATAAGATTATGATTATGGAATTAAACATAGGAGATAGAGTTAGAGGTGTTAACGAAGGCGATGAAACCTATACGGGTACAGTAGCCGAGATAATCGATTCAAACAAAATCAAGATTAATAAAGACAATGGATATAAGGGCTGGTATGTCGAAAGAAAAGATGATGGAAATTGGGGTGCCAACGACAAAAATGGAATTTTAACTCTTATATCAAACAATAATCTTAAATCAAAAATTATGAACTTAAAAGAAAAATTTGTATTGGCTCTTACTGAAGAACCACAAAAAAGTTTCCGTAAAGCAGGCATAACTGATGGAGATGATATTCTTACTGAAGAGGGAACGAGAGTATTTGTATCATGGCTTCTTCACAAGAAATATGCTGATGAGTTCAAAACAGAGGTTGTTGAAGGAATGCTTGAGGAAAAAGAAGAAGAAGAAAAATAAAAAGGTCGAATAATAAAAATATAAATTAGAATAAAAATCACTATGTACGAAAAAGATTTACAATTATCGGCAAAATTTGCCTATTTTCTAAACCAAACTGGCCAACTAGATGCCCTAGTGGTTGCCTACCAGGGTTTCAGGGAAGCCCAAAATTTCCCATTTGAACTAAAGGAAAGACGGATTGCAACTCAGGCAGTATTTAAAGGCCTATGCGAACTCTATGCTTCTAGGGGCTTTAATAAAGAAGATTTGAAATCTAGTGACGAAATCTTAAAAGAGGCGAAAGAAATCGTCAAGAACATTTGGGATACAAAAGAAGAGATATGGGAAAAAAGACCTGAGAAAGAAAGCACGAAAATGGTAACAGAGAAAATAGAAAAGACAAAAAAAGAACAAAGTAAAAATAAAAAGCTTTTCGTTCTTGATATAAAAGGAAAAGGAAAAGGAAAAGATTTCCACGCAGTATGTGCCGCTGATTCGAGTGAAGAGGCCTACAAGATACTAGTCGGAAAGTTTCCCGCACTCGAAAAACAGAAAAAAGAAACAGTGATTAAAACAATTAAAGAAGATAAATAAAATGCCTACAAGATGAATTGGGATAATTATGGAAGCTATTGCTATTGACTATAATAATCCATTTGCTATAATGTAGGTATATGCCATACAAAGACCCACAAAAAGCAAAGGAATATGCCAGACAATATGCTCAAAATCATAAAAAAGAAATGAAAGAGCGTTTATATCTTTGGAGAAAAAACAATCCTGAAAAATCAAAGGAAATATACAAGAAGTATAGGAAGTCAGAAAAAGGAAAGATTAAAAATAAAAGATGGACAAAGAAAAAGAGATTATTGGATTATGGGATAACGGAAGATGTATTAGAAAGGATGAAGAAAAAACAAGACAATAAATGTGCTATTTGTGGAAAGAAAATAAAAGAATTTACAAAGGATTTTGCGATTGACCACGACCACAAAGCTGGAAAAGTAAGAGGATTATTGTGTATGAATTGTAATATCGGATTAGGTGCTTTTAGAGATAACAAGACAATTATGCGGAAAGCAATTGATTATCTGGGTAATTGACCATAAAAAACCGAGAATCTTATTCAATTATATTAACCCAGAAGAACAGGCATTCAAAGATTGTTGGTGTTTAGCAAATTTACAGCCGTTAGAAAAAATAACAAACATTAAAAAAGGTTATAAGTTTGAAGTAACATTAAAAAAATAATTATGGACAGTTCTAAAATTAAAATAGAATCCACAAATTCCCAAAAAATATTAAATATAGCCAAGAAAAAAGGAATGGTGAAAGAAAAAGAGTTTATAAAATTCAAAGGAACTGGCAAGCATACATTGAAATTTATAAGCGATAAGGCAATAAATGGCACTAATTTCAGTACAGGACAACCAGAACAGAAAATGAGATATATATTTGAAGAAAATGGAATAGAAAAACACTACGAAACGGCTATTTTTAAAAAGGATACTGAAACTGATGAAAAGAAGCTAGGTAATTTTGTTCAAAACATGGCCACGTTCGAATATGAGGATATACTTAAACTGGAATACAAGCCGATTCCTGGAACACCAAGAGGATTTATAGATATCAAGAAAATTGATGCGGCAGAAACCCCAGAAAAAGAGGTTACAGACGAATCAATCCCAATTATTGAAGAAGATTCATATAAATCAGAACAACCGAAAGAAGAAACCCCAGAAGATGAAATAAAAATTTCGGAAATTCCATTTTGAGCATGAGCCAACTAACAGTGAGTCAAAAACTAGCTCAGAGATTTAATGAGTTTCCAATATCTAGATTTAAAGTTCGCAGTAAATCACGCAAAGAATTAACACATCTTGTTGAACTTTATAAGGACGGAACTTTAACCTGTACTTGTGAGGCAGGTGCATTTCAGAAACCTTGTTCTCATAAAAATTATGTCAGGAGATTTCTCCGAAGAACGGAAAAAAAACATTAGCAAAGGACTAAAGAAAGCCTATCGAGAAGGAAGACATAAAAGATTGGGGAGTTTTGGAGTTTTTAAAAATAAAGAAGAACTTTTAAAACATATAGAAAAGTTAGCAAATCTTAATAGAGGGAAACCTTGTTCCAAAGAAACAAGAAAAAAAATAAGTAGAGCTCATAAGGGTAAAAAATTGACCGAGGAAACTAAAGAAAAACTAAGAAAGTTGAATATTGGTAAAAAATTATCAGAAAAGACAAAAAGGAAAATGAAGAAAGTTGCTAAAGAAAAAGGATTTGGAAAATGGATGATTGGTAAAGAAAGTCCGACATTAGGAAAGCATTGGAAATGGTCAGAAGAAGCTAAAAAAAGAAATCTAAAAAGAATGCAAATAGCATTTTCAGGAAAAAATAATCCGCTTTGGAAAGATGGGATATCAAAAAAAACAAAAAGATATGAACAAGGTTTATGGGAATATAAAGAATGGAGAAATAGGAATTTTAAAAGAGATAATTATACTTGTTGGGTATGCGAGGATAAAACTGGACAAGGTTATAGAGTATTCTTGAATGTCCATCACTTAAAATCTTGGAGCGAATATCCTAAACTAAGATATCGAATATCAAATGGAATAACTCTTTGTGAATTTTGTCACTATGTTTATGGTCATCACAAAAGATTCAAAATTAATTTTGATATAACAGAATTTAATAAAAAATTTACAAAATAATTAAAGCCCATATAGCCAAATGCCATCAACCTCAAAACAACTTAAGCTCAATAGAGAAAAAGGATTGAAAAAAATAAGAGAAAAATTTGGTTTAAGAAAACAAAAAAGTTATGCTGATTATTTAAAAGAAAACGCAAAAAATGGAGATAAAGATTGCAAAAGCCAAATTAGAAAATTCAATAGAAAAAAAGGTCGAATTGATTAGTAAATTTAATATAACGTAATAAAAAAATGACAAACTTTAAAATGCAAGACGAAACACCAACCCCAGAAACTCCAGAAACTCCTGTAGAGACACCTGAAGAAACTCCAGTAGAAAAGCCCGAAGAAACTACTGAAGAAACCGAAGAGAAAGCAGGGGAGGAAACAGAAGGAGAGTCTTCTGAAGAAGAAAAGAGTGAGTAAGGGAAAAAGAAAAAAGAATACCGCAAAAAGAAGAAAAAAACGACTTGACAAAAGAAAGAAAAGGTTATAATCAAAACAAAATAGTAATTACTTTCTGACCTTGTTCTCTTGGGGGAAAAAAGAGAATAAGGATGAGAAAATAATTCAAGTGAACCCAGGTTCAATATGGAAATATACAAAGACAAAGACAAAATCATATTCGAGGTCCCTTTCTGGACGAAGCGTTCGAACCCATACATGCCAGACGATGCAGATATAGGTAGCCACAAAACCCTTATAGGAATAATCTACAACGATGAATTTGGCAATGAAGAAAGAGGATTTGCTAAGGTCATCGATATGGACTACGCAGATAAACAGGATCAGCAGACGGATACGATGATACATTTTTGGGAGGGGGATAAAAAAAGTTTCATCGAACTATGCGAAAAATTAGAAATTTCCGTCTACGAATACCCAATCTGTCAAAAATGTGGTAAAACTATTTACGGTTCTCACACCATCGACAAAAATGGGAAACCACTATGTTCTGAGTGCGAAATAAAGTTAGAAAAGAATAAAGACAAATTATGAAAAAAATGAGTCATAAAAATAAAATAAAAATGGCAAGAAAAATGACAACAAAGAAAGAAACAAAAGAGCATACCCCGATATTTCAAAGTAATGAATGGAATAAAAGGAAAGAGGCAAAAAAATTAAAAATGGAGAAGTTGAGCTCCAAAAATAAAAAGAAGAAGAACCTAGGTTCAATGTAAAGGTCGTCAAAAATAACTATTTAAAAATATGAGTTTTTTTAGAAGAAATAAAGAACAATTAGGATGCTTACCAAATCCACCAGATACTCGCGATTATCAACTCTCCTCTATACAACCAGAATTAGTTGAGCTACCAGAAGAGTTTGACCTAAGAATCAAGATGTCTCCAGTTGGTTGCCAAAATTATGGATCGTGTACTTCGTGGGGTAGTACTTCAGTCAAAGAATATCTAGATAATCAGGAATATCACAAGATAATCAACTTATCAGAAAAATTCGTATATCATTTCAGTAAGGTTGAAAGTGGACTTTGGAATATTCAGGGCGAATATGTAAGGTCGGCCCTCCAGGCAATCTGTAAATATGGTGCTCCACTTTTAGAAGATTATCCTGACACTAAAGAAAAAGACTGGGAAACATATGTAAGAAAGGAGCCATCAGCAGAAATTTGCGAGAAGGCCAAAAAATATAAAGGCAAAACTTATTGGTCGGTTGGTAAAACTTTAGAGGATTTTCGTCAAGCTATATTCCAGCAAAAAGCTCCAGTTGTAACTGGAATGATGTGGTATAAAAACTACAATCCTGGAAAAGATGGAAAATTGCCCTTGCCTAGTTCTTTGGAAAGTGGCGGCCATTGCATCAGTAGTTGTGGATGGACTAAAGATAAACTGTGGTTTCGTAATTCATGGAACTTGAATTTTGGAGCTTTGGGTTATTTCTATATTCCGTTTAACGAATTTTCAAAACATACTATCTGGAATGCATCAATACTTACCGATATCGAAAAACCCAAAGAGACAACTGGTTGGTGTGCGGAAAGATATCTCAAGGAATTATCTCCCCGTTTTCATCAGGGGGACATAGTAACCTCAACTGTAAGATTAAACTTAAGGGAAAAACCAACTACAAATTCCGACAAAATTACCCTTCTAAAACCAGGGCAAAAACTAGAGGTACTGGAAGGAAATATACAAGGGGGAAAATATAAGTGGTGGCGGGTAAAGGTAAAATGAGTTGTCCACAAAGAGAAATGTTATATCAAAAAATGAACAAAACAACAAGAAAAAGAACAAATACAGGTCGAAATCATATAAAAACTTATAAAAATAGAAAATCTTATTATGGCTATTAAATTTATATGCGACAAAGCAGGCTGTGGTGTCGAAATAAACCAAAGAGAAGGAGGAGGAACCCTCACTCTTGTTACAAAGGAAACCACGCTTGACCAACAAAGCAAACAATTAGTTCCCCAATTAAAGCAAGAGGAGTTCCAACTGTGCGTCAAGCATGCACAAGAAATTATAGCTTTCATTAAAAAAGAAAATAAAACCTAAAAAATGAAATAAGTTTCAAGGTCGACGAACAAAGAGATTCCTTTAAAACTATATAGGGCAAAATGGGCTATCCAAAAAGGGTAACATTTGGAAGAATAAGATGCCGTCCTAAAGAATTCCAATCAGATATTTTCCCTATGCACAAGCTTAAGTGCAGTTCAAAATGTCCTTATTATATATTTTGTATGGCAGAAATAAAAAAAATATCCCTTGGGGATAGAATTAAAAAATTAAGAATATCTCTCCAAAAACCATATCATCTTTTCTCAGTAATGGAGAACGGAGAAATATATTTGCTTTTCGAGAATGATAAAGGAGAAAGGATTTCGTTCAGAGAGAAAACCTTGGTGGGAGCAGTTAAAAAAGCTGAAGATTATTTGGAAGCGTCACAAATTCGATCTGGCCAAAATAGAAAAATAGAAGAAGAAAAAGAAAAGGAACAACCCCAAGAAATAAAAGAAGAAAACAAAGAAGGGGTGAAGACCGAAAGTTATGCTCGGGATGATAAGGGACAGAAATTCCCAGATTCGGATTAAAAACTTAATAGTTTGACTATTTCAATAGTTAGGTTATTATTTTTATAGTATAATATTGATTAGTTATTATTATAGTTATAAGTTTTAGTTTGCGGGAACGCCTCTTCTATCCTGTTATATTAACGGTTAAAATATCAAATTAGAAGTATTATCACATAAACCCAGAAATGCTGGTTAAAATAGAAGAGTTTGCGGTTTACTCAAAAGATACTTTTACTCTGCCCGTTTAGTTCAAGACCCCAGCAGGAAACTTCATCAGAGATTATCTTTTGCTCTTCCCCGTAAAAACGGAAACGATAGACATTTTAGAAAATTGAAAAGGGAAATATATTAAGCGTCAGGTGTTTACTCCTTCGTTTGATGTGTCCGTTAACAACTTAAATATAAATTGTCCAGCTATATTCTAAAATGCGAGAGTTGTTAGGCAAAACATTGCTCTCAACGGGATATTCTAGATATTATATGTTTAAAAAAACAAATTCCCACACTTGACATAGAAATGTGGGAACTTGCCGAAAGTTCTAAATTTTTAAAATATAATCTTCTATGTCAAGATTATAAGTAGTATAGCAAATATAGAAAGTGTGTCAAGGGTTAGAACGATAGTTCTTTTTATGGGCAGACAGGTTTGTAATAATTATTGGATTTTGCCAAATAATCAATAAGGCAATTTTAATTTATTTTAATAGGTTAGTCTTCTAATAATTCCCATAATTATCCCCAATTCAATTTTGGGCTGCTCATAGTATCTCTTAACTATCTTATGGAACTTCTACTCAGAACCATTAAGGTAAGAACAAATAGACAAGCACGAAAGCATCTTAATTGGTGCTTTTTTGCTTAAATAAAAGAACTCCCCAATGACGGGGAGCCCTCTCGATTGAACCTGGGTCAGTTTTTATTTAGTGATTGAGACTACTACCTTATATGCTCCATACACGATAGCCGCCAGTCCAACAGCTACTGTGATTTCAAATACATCGATAACGAGCAGGAGACCTATCGCAGCAATTAAAGCACCGTAAATTGGATTTAATAATTTCATAAGTCTTTGTTAATCCAAAAACGGATTAACATATTAATTTTTAATATAATTCGACCTTTGAATTATTTCTTGAATTATTTTTCTTCAGGATTCTCTTTTTGTGACTCTTTTATCAATTCATCCAGCATCTGCATTTTCCCCCTCATCTCTGTGATTTCATTCGCCAAGTTATTCCGAATATTATCGGCGTTCTGAAACTGCTGAACCTTCTGTTGAAGCTCAACCCCAAGAGCCTTTTTTTTCTCTTCTAATTTTTGTGTCATATTAATGGGTTACTAAATAAACAATTAATCCGACCAAAGCAGAAAATAAAACACTAAATGAAGTAGCGATTAGCCACGTAGGCCTATTTCCTACTTTTGAATTTACCTCTTCTAGAGTTGCTTTCATCTTTCCAAATTCGTCCTTCATCCACTTGGTATCATTTTTAATCTTAGTCATCTCAATTCTAACATCTCCTATTTCGCCATTTATAACTTTTACACTGTTTTCTATATTACTTAATCTTCTATCTTGGTCTGAATTATGATTTTTCATTATTTTATAGCCTTATTAAATTCTTCTTCTATCTTCTTGATTTCTTTAGCAAAAAATATTACGCCATAAGATAAGCCGAAGAATATACAGATATTAAAGAATAGTTTATAGAGAAATCGTTTCATTTATACATTTTATACTTTTAAGATAAGAGGTCAAGTGTTATAAAGTTAAATCTACTGGAAGAACTTTTACCTTTGATAATTTTTTACTTCCCCTAGCCCTAGCCACAATTTGTCCAGCCGATGGATTAATTGCTTTTTCTAAACACCCTTCTTCATTAGAAGTCCATAATATATCACCTGCCTTACATTTCCCTTTCACTTTTGCAAAAGTATGACCAAATTTTGTAATTTGAATACCATCATCTTCGGCATAAGCAGTAAAACACGGAGAAGTAGATATCACTCCCATAATATTTGTTTGCCCTTTTCCGTTTGTTGGAATAGCACCGTTGTCAGAAAACGCCATCACTGTTCCTTGTTCTAATGTTGAAAATCTTTTCTGTTCATAAGCAAGATTAACTTTGTTTGTCCATTCTTTATTTAATATTCTTTTTTCATATTTTTCTAGTTTAGCTATTCTTTCTTTTTTTGTAGAATAAACAAATCTCCCCTTGTCCTTTTTCGTTGCTTCTATTTTTGTTTTCGCTTCTTTTACAACATTCTCAAGGATTAAAGTCTTTGCTTCTTCTTCAGAAAGTTGAAGATATTTTGACGCTATCTTTTCTATCTCAGTATATTCTGAATAAGTAGCCCAATAGTCTGCATATCCTTTTCCAGCATTAGCCCCTGCACTATTATTAGAAACTAAAAGAGAAAAACTAGTAGCTTCCCACTCACCCTGGTCTACCTGAACTGGATCAACCGTGAGAAGTTCTGTTTCCACAAAAAGATAGTTAGCCGTCAAGTTCGCAATTTTAGTAGAACCGTGATATAGATTATTACAGTAAAGATTCCTCCAATTATAAGAACTAGAACCTAGGTCATAACCTAAGCTACCACTTGGATTTACCCATGGATACATATGTTTCGCCCATCTAATTTTATCACCATCATCAATAGTATGAACTTGGAATATTATATCACCCGAAGCTACATATGCTTTCCGAGATAAATACAAGTCTCTCCAACAATAAGAACTAGTGCCCAAATCAAGGCTCTTTCCAGAGCCAGCCGGAGAGAAATTTCCAGTATCTGTTCCCGTTCTCTCAAATTGCCAAACAGCATCAGTTCCAGCATAAATATTTAACAAACCATTATCTACCCCTGCTAATGAACCAGCAAGATTCCCAGTAACACTATACCAAGTAATATAATTTTGATTTAACTCTAATCTTTTAGTCCCAAGATAATAACCATATAGAGCATTATCTGCTGCATTTAATTCAATTCTTGTAATTCCCGATGAAGTTCTAACCTTTCTTCCAGTTAAGGTTCCAGCAACTATATTATCTGCCGTCAAAAAATTAGCATCAATCCAACCACCAACTATAATCGTCTCATCTTTCATCGCATCTTCCACCAAACTATAATAAGCCATCGCACTTACGATATCAGCAGTATGGTCGGCATTACTAGGAGGCTTGACGCCAGAAACCTGGGTCGCATAATCTGCGGCATCTTTAGCAGCGAGAGCTCCAACATTAGCAGCGGCCTCCCAATTAGCACTAAAAGTCACGGCTCCTGAAATCCTAATATGGTTGGCATCAATTTTCAAAGTACCACCATCTTCAGTTGAAGCATTAATGGTTGCAATTATATTACCAACACCAGGAACTATAAAATTAACTTCATTGGTGGTAATAGAATTGGCCACAATATGATTGACAGCGTTGAAATAAGCACTATTTTCCACTGCTGGAGTCTCTGGAAGTATCTCTGCCTCCTGGGTAACCTCAGATGTCGGAACCCCAGTTATTATCCCAAACTGAGTTTCCGGATTTAAATACAGTTCGTAGTAAACATTCGTAGCCATAACAAAAGGCAAATCATCAAAAGACAATTCATTATTTGCTTCACTAAATCCTGTGATAATTCTTTTTATCCCTATATTCT